>Ga0209487_1001625_pt1 | contig 18822 bp, 21 predicted proteins | sample Poulit2012_FD_187524 | JGI IMG/M metagenome (GOLD analysis project Ga0209487, IMG submission 187524) | Agricultural soil microbial communities from Georgia to study Nitrogen management - Poultry litter 2012 (SPAdes) (version 2) | ecosystem: Environmental > Terrestrial > Soil > Agricultural land...
CTTCTGGCATAGTCCGCACAGCCTCTTGCAAATTTTCGTCATTGCGTGCGGTGATACAAACTCGCATGCCGTTAGCAACGAAAGTCTTTGCGATAGCCAGGCCAATACCTCGACTAGCACCGGTCACGATAGCAGTCTGGCCCTGTAAGTCTGGATAGCTGGTCAAAGTGGCTCCTAAATAGTCCGGATATGTAGAGCGTTCCTACGGGTGTAGTTGGTATCGAAATATAAAGCGGCGGCCTCAGCTGGTGCTTGATCCACCCAGGCACGTTTCACCGAAGGGCTCATGATCGATTTCGACATGTCTTGGCCTGTCACGTGAATAGGATGTGTGCCAGGCTGGCCCTTCATTTCGCTCAAGCTCGGTCCCTTCGGCGTGATATATTCTTACTACCGAGCGATCGCTCGGTAAATACAGTGTGCCTCAGCTCACAATAGGTGTCAAGCGACTCGTAAAATAAAACCGCGAAACTGGTTAAATGTGGTGCACATAAGATAACGAAAGGGTGCAACTCGCCATGGTGAAGGCCGATGAAACACCAAAATCCCAACCGGTAATAAACAAAGATTGGCGGGTTCACGACCAGAACTTGATGAAACCAATTTTGGCGGCTGCATTAGACGCTATCGTTGAGGTTGGTTATCATGGCACTTCGATCCGCAAAATAGCTGATCGAGCTGGGTTATCGGTACCTGGGGTTTATCATCATTATTCTTCCAAGCATGCTCTTTTGGTAGGCATCATGGAATTTGGTATGGAAGACCTTTGGGTCCGCACACAAGCAGCTATCACAGAAGCCGGCGGTGACATAACTAAAGAGTTCGAGCTGTATGTTGAATGCATGGTGTTATTCCACGCCAGTCGACCAGAATTAGCTTGGACGGCGCTGAATGAGATTCGTTCTTTGGATGCTGAATCACGAGACCTATATATTCAACGTCGAGACCGCCAGCATCGCATGTTGGATGAGATCATTAACAATGGCTGCAACGCGGGACTGTTTACCACCGCTTATCCTCGGCAAGCAAGCACCGCCATCATCACAATGTGCACCGGTATTGCCCAGTGGTTTCGTAAAGACGGGGAACTAACTCCAGAAGAACTTGTCATTCGCTACCAGGATTTTGCCACCAGGATCGTCAGCTAACTTTAGTGAATCTGGCATAGACAGCCTTACGGTGCTAGTCAGTTCTGCGGCAGATAGCGTTTAATAGCCTCATGACCTTACATGACTTTGTGGCTCCGTATGAGTTTTTGATTGGCACATGGGAAGGCCCCGGCCGCGGCTACTACCCGACCATCGAGGATTTTCAATACCGGGAATCGATTACGTTTTCGGCGGCACCGGGCAAACCATTTCTAAAATACGAACAGCACTCCACCAGCCCGGATGGTGCTGCGATGCACACTGAGGTGGGCTATCTGCGGCCCCACGAAGGCGGTTTCATCGAGTTTGTACTCGCCCAGCCCACCGGCCAGACCGAGCTGTTAGAAGGTACAGCCACCGTAAATGATGACAATAGTTTGACCATGGTATTGGGTTACTCCGAGATTGCCAATACCACCACGGCCAAATTCGTGGAAGCCACCATCCGGCATTACGTGTTCAACCCGGACCGCACCGCCGTGTATACCGAATTTGATATGGCGGCGGTGGGCCAGGAGATGCAGCAGCACCTTAGCAGCGAATTACATAAGCAAGAGCCGACAACCGACTAGAGGTCTTCAAGCATCCACACTTCAGTAACAAAATAGGCGGGTTCTTCATAGGGGTGGGCGGCGATGCCGGCCTCAACCACACTGCGGGCAATTTCGCGCGGTGCCAGCACCTCAATTTTATGTTCGGGTACATCGGCTGGCACACCCACGGCCCCGATGGCCGGTGTGGAGCCTTCTAGCGGGGTGAAACGGCCAACACCGGTGGTAGACCATGATGCACCCCGGTATTTGCCGAGCCGTCCGGCTCCGGCGTCATCAAGTGCGGCCCGAACATCCTCAGCATTTCCCATTGGTACATAAAAACTGATCTGTACCCAGCGTGATTCTGCCATTATTTCAACGATTTTCCGGCAGAACCAAGGTTTTGGCAGGCTTCAACCACGCGCGCAGCCATATTGGCTTCGGCGGCTTTACCCCAGGCGCGTGGGTCGTAGGCTTTTTTATCGCCCACATTGCCATCAACTTTGAGCACGCCGTCGTAGTTTTCGAACATGTGGGTGGCTACCGGGCGGGTGAAGGCATACTGGGTGTCGGTGTCAACGTTCATCTTGATGACGCCGTAGGACACCGCATCAGCAATATCCTGTTCGGAAGAACCGGAACCACCGTGGAAGACCAGATCGAATGGACGATCCTGGCCCAGCTCGGCGCCAACGGCATCCTGGATTTCTTTGAGTAGCTCGGGGCGTAATTTCACACCACCTGGCTTATAGACTCCGTGAACGTTGCCGAAGGTCAACGCGGTAATGTAACGGCCATTTTCTCCAGTGCCCAGGGCTTTGACGGTGGCCAAGCCGTCTTCGACGGTTGAGTAGAGTTTTTCGTCAATTTCGGCGGCATACCCGTCCTCTTCCCCACCGACGACGCCGACTTCAATTTCCAAAATCTGTTTATTGAATGCGGTGCGCTCCAACAGTTGTTCTGCGATGCGCAGGTTTTCCGGTACGGTTTCGGCCGAACCGTCCCACATGTGCGACTGGAAGATTGGGTCGCGGCCGGCTTTGACTTCGGCTTCGGAGGCTTCCATCAGCGGGATGACCCAGTCATCGAGTTTATCGCGCATGGCGTGGTCGGTGTGGATTGCGATGCGCACCCCGTAGTTCTTAGCGACTTCACGGGCGAAGGCAGCAAATGCCAGCGAACCGGTGACCATGTCGTTAATATTGGAACCGGAAAAGTATTTTGCCCCACCGTTGGAAATCTGAATGATGCCGTCGGATTCGGCTTCAGCAAAGCCACGCAGCGCGGCGTTGAGCGTCTGTGAACTAGTCACATTGATCGCAGGATACGCATACCCGCCGGTTTTGGCGGCGTCGATCATTTCGGCGTACTGATCTGGGGTGGCAAATGCCATGAAAGCTCCTTGGATATGAAACTTAGAACTACGGGTTAGTCTATCGAAGTCTGGCCGCCGTGTTGGCGGATCCAGGCGTGCATGGCAATACCGGCGGCACTGCCTGCATTAATCGATCGGGTGGAACCGTATTGGGCAATGGATAAGGTTGCTTGGGCCCCAGCGTGGATAGCTTCGGATAAGCCCGGGCCCTCCTGGCCAAATACCAGCACACAGCGCTGTGGGAAATCAAAGGTCTCAATGGGCACCGAGTCGGGAAAGAGATCCACCCCTAACACCGGTAGTGATTCGGTATCGGCCCAGGCTAAAAATTCTTCAACCGTTGGGTGGTGGTAGACGTGCATGTATTTATCGGTAACCATGGCACCCCGACGATTCCAACGACGACGACCAATGATATGCACCCCGGCGACATTGAACGCGTTGGCGGTTCGCACCACGGTGCCGATATTGAAATCGTGTTGCCAATTTTCGATGGCAATGTGGAGCGGGTGGCGCCGGGTATCCAGGTCAGCGACGATGGCCTCGACCGTCCAGTACCGGTAGTGGTCGGCCACGTTGCGACGATCGCCTTCGGCCAGCAGGGTGTGATCCCATTGCTGACCGGTAGGCCATTCACCTTCCCACGGGCCGACCCCGACTTCACGGTCTTGCCAACCGGTTTCGTGCTGTGCTGTGGTCATTGTTTGTCGTTGAGCACCCGTGCGGCACCGGCAGCCGCGGCAGTAGATACCAGTACAGATGGCCAGGAGCCGATCTTTTTGGCTAGCGGGTGCGATGCGCCGAAGGCACCCAGGTAGATGGTAGATAACAGGACGGTAGTACCCGGCCCAGAAGCACGGTACCAGCGGCGTCCGGCGGCAATACCGCAGGCACCTAGCACAATGCCACCCAGTGGACGGATTTTAGTGACACGAGCAGCAACGTAGCCGCCGATCATACCGGCGGTTACCAGCCCGGCGGTTGGTTGAACTTTCGACATTTGAAGATCCTTTCGTTGGTTGAGCCTTAGAGCAGGCCCAGGTCGTTTTTCGAAAATGCGTATAGGTATGGCACACCGGCGGTTTCGGCTACATGTTCTGCCGCTCCGGTGTCGCGATCCACAATGACGGCCACCGCCTGAACTTCGCCGCCGGCAGCTCGCACACCTTCCACCGCGGTTAATGCGGAACCACCGGTTGTGGAGGTGTCTTCTAGGATCACGACTTTGCGCCCGGCGACATCGGGGCCTTCTACCTGGCGCGACATGCCGTGACTTTTCTGGGCTTTACGCACCACAAAGGCATCAATACCGCGTTCACCGGCGGCGTGCATGACGGCAGTGCCTACCGGGTCAGCACCCATGGTCAGCCCACCGGCAGCCGAAAACTCAATACCGGCGTCATCAAGTAGACCCAACATGACGCGGCCTACCAGTGGGGCAGCTTCGTGGTGGAGGGTGACACGGCGCAAATCAATGTAATAGTCGGCCTGTTTACCAGAAGATAAGGTGACTTTTCCGTGAACGACGGCCAATTCTTGGATCAGTTCGGCAAGCCGTGCACGGTCGGCTGTAAGATCATGGGTCATAGCCTCTATCCTACGTCGCCAAACAGTCTGCGCCACCATGGTTGCATTCACCAAACGCTAAGTTGCGCTCAGGTACAGTACGGTGTAGAAGTTTTTCTCCCGACACTCACGAAAAGGAACCTCATGTCGATCAAATCGTTGGGCAAATTCGCCGCCATTGCTGCCACTGCAGGACTAGCATTGACTGCGTGCGCCAATGACTCCGTCAGCCAGGAACGCGATCAGGAAGAAACCTGTGGGCTGATTATGGGCGCCGAAACCAAAGCGAACGAGGGCATCCAACAGTCCGGCATGGCCGTACAACAAGGCGGTTCCACAGACCGGGTTACCCAGGCGCTAGAGTCTGCTTCCCTGGATATTCGCAACCGGTCATTCAAGGTCTCGGATAACCAGGAAAACCCTGACACCGGCGAAACTATTCCACTGCGCACCGCACTGCAGGTTCATGCCGCATACTTCGAGGAAATGTCCAAAACCATTGATGGTGGCATCGAGGCCATGCAGTCCTTTGATCCAGACAGTTTCGAGGCCGAAGGCATGGAGTTCAATGAGGCTCTAGAGACTATCAACGGCTACTGTGCTTCCTACACCCAGCAGCAAATGCAGGAACAGCTGCCAGAGCAAATGCCCGAACAACAGCTACCAGAAGGCTCCACTGAGGACCAGGCACCTGAGGAAGAGGGCGACTCCTAATCCGGCGACTTACCATCCCAGTCCTTGCCGGGCTGTTTTTAGTTGGCTGCGGGGATGCCGCAGCCAACGATGCCTGCTCCGAACTACAAAAATATGAACGGGCCGTGCTGGACGCCCACGAAGAAGCCAGCAACAAAAAGCTCAGCGAAGCATACCAGGAGATGAATGACCTAGCCGAGAACACCGGCGGTGAACTCGGTGATGCGCTGACCGAGTTGCAACCATTACTCCAACAGTTGCAGCATCTGACCGGCGACAATGAAAAAGCCGCCACGCATGCCGAAAAACAGTTGGCCAAATTTTCTGACGAACAGTTGGAAACCATTGACGAAGCCGCTGACTACGTCAATGAAACTTGTGACCTGTCGGTGCTGTTGTAGGTCCCAACGCCTGTGTGCCATCGCTGCCGTTGGGTGGTCGTCGTGTGATGAACAGCCCTAAGACCAGCGGCAATAAACCCAACAGACTCGCATCAAAAAACGTGACATTGCCGGCGAAGGTTGCCACTTCAGGCAGCGTCAAGTCAGTTATTCCAGTGAGCACCTGCCAATACCATCCAGACATAGTTGCAATACCAGCGGCGCCACCAAGCGGCAATAAGGTCCCTAGCCATCGCCAGCCGCTGCTTTGCAGAGTGTCAGGCAGAGCCTCAAAGGCAGCCAAACGTAACGGCGCACACGCCATGGCCAACCCGAGAGAACAGACGCTTACTATAACGGCCACTAACCACAACTGTGCGTCACGATCTAGTGAAGACATCCAAAAGAAACTTCCGGCAACTAGCACCATGCCAGCAAATATCAACAGCCGTGGCCCAACACGCGCGTACATGCTGGCTGCAACCGGCGACATCACAGCCGGCAGGATTCCAAGCGGTGCTACCAGTACTGCAGCAAGCACCGGAGATGCATTGAATGCTTGCTGCAGATAGAGCGCTATAAGGCTCATTCCGCCAAACATACCGCCAGCCAGTGCCATCAACACCACCAGCGAAAGCACGAAAATGGGAAATTCCAAAGGCCTCAAGTCCAGAAACGCACGATGGGACCGACCATGCTGTAGCTGGCGAATAATAAATATACTCAGCGCTATTAGCCCGATAATCACGACAGGCGGGACCCAGAGACTACTCAGATCGTTGAGCGTATAGATCAAGGCAACGAAAGCACAGGCCAATAACACTGCCGAAAATCCATCGAACGACTCACCTTGTGCCCCACCGGCAGTCGGTAGGCTCAGGACGCCTGCTAATCCAATCACGACGACTATCGGCACCATCGCCCAAAATACCCACTGCCATGTAGCTATAAAAAGCACGAGTCCTGCCACAACTGGGCCCAACCCGAAGCCAAGTAAACCAACGACTGTGCTGGATCCGGTGCTGCTAGCCAAGACCATTATGACGGCGGTTCCAAACCCTTGGACAACACGTGCCAGCAGGATTATCACAAAGTGTGGTGCCAACGCAGCCGCAATCGTGCCGACCAAAAAAATTGCTATACCAAACATAAACAACATTCGGACAGAAAACCGCGCTGCTATCGAGTCGACAGCCGGTGTCAGCACCGCAAGAGTAAGAAAAACAACCGTGATCAGCCAGTGGCCCGTCGAGTCGTGGAAGGAAAAGTGATCCGTGATTGTCGGTAGAGCAATAATCACTACAGTAGCGTTTACCATCATCACGAACACGCTCGATAGCAAGACAACTCGACGCATAAGATCCCACCTCAGATTCCGTTGTCTCATCGTAGTGAGTTTTGCTACAGGAGCACACTCCCGGAATCTCTTAGGTTAATGATTCTCAACGTATTTGTTAGTTCGACGAGGTTGTGACCCTCTAGCCAAGACCGCATTCACGAAACTTCTCAATTTCCGGTATAACCGAAAGGTGGCCGCTAAGGTCAATATCGTGTTAAGAATTGTCTCACTGTAGGGAGGTTGGAATTTTGTGAATAAAAAATTTAGTTCCGCTACATTATCTTCCAAACAGCGGTTTTCATGTCCAGCACAGAATCATCATGCACCGTCATCCTCGGTAAAACGAGCCACCGCGGCTTCAGCAATAGGCAATGCCACAGAGTGGTTCGACTACGGTGTTTATGCTGTGGCCACCGCATACATTGCCCAACATTTCTTTGAGCCCTTCAAATACCCACTGCTACTCACACTGGCTACGTTTGCAGTCTCATTTCTGATCAGACCCCTTGGTGGGCTCTTTTGGGGCCCTATTGGAGATCGTCTAGGCCGTAAAGCCATTCTGGCGATAACAATTCTGATAATGTCAGCGGCGACGTTTTTGATCGGTATGCTGCCGACGTATGAATACATCGGCGTATGGGCACCGATCCTTCTAATAGTCCTACGCCTCGTCCAAGGGTTTTCAACCGGCGGGGAATATAGCGGTGCGGCCACGTTTATGGCCGAATATGCCCCCGATAAACAACGCGGGTTCTTCGGGTCTTTTCTCGAATTCGGTACGCTTAGCGGCTATGCAGCAGGCACGGCCATCATGCTGTTCCTAGAAACAGTCCTAACAGCAGAACAAATGTCAGCGTGGGGTTGGCGGTTGCCATTCCTACTTGCGCTCCCATTGGGGCTCGTTGGATTTTATCTGCGCAGCCGTCTTGAAGATACCCCAATTTTCCAAGAGCTTAAAGAAGATCACGTTCACGCCAACCTAGCCGGCTCGACGGCCCGGCAGGACGAAGAACCAACAGCACTGGAAACACTAGGCCTGACACAGCTGGTTAAGCAATATTGGCAACCGTTACTGATTGTGGGCGGCATGGTTACGGCCCTCAATATTGTCAATTACACGCTATTGACCTATATGCCAACTTATTTCGAACAACAGCTTGGACTCGAGGCAAAAGCGGCGCTCATCGTCATCCTGCTCGGTGAGCTGATCATGGTTGCTTGTATACCACTAGCCTGTAAACTCTCCGATCGTATCGGGCGTAAGACCAATTGGTACATATCGCTGATCGGCATCGCCATCCTGTCCGTTCCGCTGTTCTGGTTGATGGGTATCAACTTTGCTTTAGCACTGCTAGGTTATGCAATTCTTGGGCTGTTGTTCGTGCTACAGCTCGGAACGATCTCAGCAACCTTTACCGCGATGTTTCCTACCCATGCCCGCTTTGCAGGCTTTGCGATTAGCTACAACATTGCCACGGCTCTATTTGGTGGGACCGCAGCGTTTATAAGTGACTTTTTCGTCGAAATCACAGGCAGCTTGCTAATGCCAGCCTTCTACATGGTGCTTGCTTGTGTCATCGGTTTGGTTTCGGTGTACTTCATGCCCGAAACTGCAGGCGCCTCGCTGCAAGGTGATACCATCCCGGGGTCGGTTGGGTCCGCTGTGGTGCCGGGAACGCCAGCCCATCGTGCCCTTGAGTATCAACGACAACCAGAACAGCGTGGGATGAGCACCGAAGAAATGCTAGAGATTGTGGAACGAGCCAAACGTTCACACACTGTGTCCCACTAGTTCGGACTCGCTGCATCGTCGTAGTATTCTGCCTGCCTATTCCTCAACTTGAACTACGCCTACACTGGCTGGAGGAATAAGTGCACAAGCCCGGCGGATACTGCACAAAAATCGAACATAGAAAAAATGATGCAGCAATTACCGCTAGAAAGTACCAACCGATGAAACAACATACAGCATTTTTTCGGTCCATCCTCGATTCGGTACCCGACTACCAGCCGGGTAAACCACCGGCCACGGTGCCGGGCCTGCAGCCGTATAAATTGTCATCAAATGAACATTTCCTGGAGCCTATACCCGCCGTCCAGGAATCATTGGCCAAGCCGGTGAGCCCGGCGTTGTATCCCGACGCCGCCGCTGACGCCTTGGTCCAGGAGCTCGTCAACTACCTGCAGGTGCCCAATGACCACATCGCCATTGGTGCCGGTGGTTCGGAATTGTTAACCGCTATCGCCCAAGTGACCCTTGAGGCCGGAACCGAGGTGGTCTATCCGTGGCCCAGTTTCGAAATGTACCCGCAGATCAGTGCGCTCAATGCGGCTGATCAAAAACCCATCGGTCTAACAGCTGATTCCCGTCACGACCTGCCCGCCATTATCGAAGCCATCACACCGCGCACCCGGCTGGTGCTGCTCTGTTCACCAAATAACCCGACCGGTCCGAGCCTGCTAGTAACAGAATTTGAAGAATTCATGGCCCAAGTTCCTTCCGAAGTACTGGTGGTGCTTGATGAAGCCTACTGGGAGTTCAACACCGCCCCAGATGCGGTGGACGGTCTTACCGCACTGAAAAACCATGAGAATCTGGTGCTTGTCCGGACGTTTTCCAAGGCCCACGGGCTTGCTGGGCTCAGAGTCGGTTACACTGTTGCTCAACCCGAGGTAACCGCTGCCATAGGCAAAGCCATCATCCCGTTTGGCGTCACTCAAGCTAGTCAAGATGCTGCGGTGGCTTCGCTACACCACGTGGACGACGTCATGGAACGTGCCCGTGCAATAGCCACCGCCCGCGATAATTTTGCTCACGCGCTACGCACCCAAGGTTGGGATGTGCCCGAAGCACAAGCTAATTTCGTGTGGTTAGCGCTGCAAGACCTCTCTACGGTATTCGAAGATGCTTGTGTCGAGCAATCGCTGGCCGTACGAAACCTGACCGATGGAGTTCGCATCAGCATTGGACCAGCCGAAGCCATGGACCGGATGCTGAAAGTCACCCAACAGTTCCGCGAACGGCACTTCCCGTCGAATAGGTTTTAAGCCCTATCACGTCTTGGAGTCGAACGCTGTACAAAACTCGCCTAGGATAGTGAGCTACACCACAAGAAAACGCGCAGAACCAGCTAAGATAATTTCGGTGCGTTTGGAGGCAAGATGTACCAGCTATATGACACTTTAACCAACGACCAACTCGTCGACCTGTTGCTCGAGCAAATAGATGCTGCGGAACAGAAGGTTCCACCGGGTGAGTCGCAAGAGCTGGCCGATGTCATTGATCTACAAGCCTTCAAAGAACAGCGCACCAGACACGCTCGAGCCTGCTGAAAGCCCAAAGGAGTTTTCAACGGCATGCAGATCATCAGGTGCTGCTGTAAGTTCTCCACACCTGCCCGGTCGGCCTAATGCGGCCGGGTAGGCTGGTGCATATGAAATTTGCGACTTGGAATGTGAATTCACTGCGCGCCCGAGCTGATCGGGTAGAAGATTGGTTGGAAAACTCTGACGTCGATGTGCTGACCATTCAAGAAACCAAAGCCCGGGACGAAAATTTTCCCTGGAGCATGTTTGAAATGGCCGGCTATCAGGTAGCCCACTTTGGGTATTCCCAATGGAACGGGGTGGCCATCGTCTCGCGGGTTGGACTGGAAGATGTCCAACGCGGTTTCGAGGGCCAACCAACCTTTGGCAAAAACGGGGTGGACCCACAAATAGAGGCCCGGGCCATCTCTGCGGTGGTGGGCACCAAAAACACCGATGTCGAACCATTTCGGCTCTATAGTCTGTATGTGCCCAATGGTCGTGCGCTTGATGACGAACACATGCACTACAAAATCGAGTTCTTAGAACAGCTCCACAACCACATCACCTCGGATCTGGATGATTCGACCCGGGTCGCGCTCACCGGTGACTGGAATGTGGCCCCCTATGATGAAGACGTCTGGGATATGGAAGTCTTCCTCAATGATGGTCTTACCCATGTATCAGAACCCGAACGCACCGCATTTCGAGCGTTTGAACATTCCGGACTCTATGATGTGGTGCGCCCACGCCATCCGGGACCAGAGGTCTATACGTACTGGGATTATCAGCGACTAAGTTTTCCGAAGAATAATGGGATGCGCATCGACTTCATCTTAGCGTCCAAAAACCTCGCCGATGACGTGACTGATGCGTGGATTGAGCGTGACGAACGGAAGGGCAAGGGCCCATCGGATCACGTCCCGGTAGTGGCCCAGCTCGGCTAGGACGATAACGATGAGGCACATGACGTTTTTGCGCATCTACCAACCGCTGGAGAAACTACCCGAACGTGTCCAGCACCTTGCCGAAGCTGCAGCGAAACTGTCACGTGCCGATATCGAGGCTGAGGCCGCCGAACGATTGAATCGGCGGCTTCGACCAGACGCCGATTCAACCATTCCCAGCTCTGCGGAACCACCGATCATTCGCACCCAAGAGCTCACCGATCCGCGCGGTGTCGTCAGAAAATATTTTCACGTCGAATATTTGGCCCGACCAGCTTTCGAATCGACGACCATGTACCGCAAATATTATGACGATACGCTCTACCAGCGTTTGGTGCCAGAGCATAAGCTGGACACATTAGAAAAAATCTCAGAACTGCAGGCCGATGCCGGGCTGATTAGCCGACCGGTTTCCACGTTTTTAATGCAAGTCTGGGCGGTGCCACTGCAATGGTTAGCCATTTACGGGGGCCCCGAGGAACCCGGTGAAACTAATACGGTGAACCAAAGCGTCGTCGATGGTACCAATGTCATCCGTCGCATACGTGACCTGCACTCAGCCAACAGCCGGCTGGGACAACTGGGCATCTTGCTTAACTATTACGGGCCCGATGGGCCAAAAAATCCGTATCTGAAAAACATTGACCGGCTCAAGGCATGGCTAACACGTTTTGAAACCCTGCGACATGACGGTGGCCTGATCGAACTCGACTATGGGGCGCTGAGTAAATATGCCTGGCCAGATGAGGCCGGCAAATATCTTGAAGAAGGCCACCAGGTTCTACAACGCATCTATGAAATCGATGACGAGCTGGAATACGAAGACCCGGAAAACTATCCGGGCTTACCCCCGGCTATGCTAGAACGTGCGGCCGAGACGATGCGCGCTAAATACCAGGCCGCATGTAAGGTCAGCCAGCGCATTGAACGGTACCAGAACATTAATTAGTAGAAAGGCCGGCATGCAACGCCAGATCATAACCGCCCTGGGTGTGGATCCCGATCTTGATATGGATTCTGAGATCGTGCGACGTGTCAACTTTTTAGTCGACTATTTACACCACACCGGTGCCGGCGGCCTCGTCCTGGGAATTTCTGGGGGTGTTGACTCCACGGTGGCCGGCCGGTTATCGCAGATGGCTGTAGAACAATATCGCCGGGTCAATCCGCAATGGGAAGGCACCTTCATGGCGGTCCGACTGCCCTACCATACACAGGCCGATGCCAGTGATGTCAGCGCCGCCATGGAGTTCATCGCGCCGGATGAAGACATCAACTTTCCAATCGGGTCAGCCACCGATGCCTTAGCCGAAGCGTTCAATAGTGCCATCGGTCAGCAACCTACCGATTATAACCTTGGGAATGTCAAAGCCCGGATGCGCATGGTCGCCCAATATGCGCTGGCGGCACGCCGCAACGCGCTGGTCATTGGCTCGGATCAGGCTGCCGAAGCTATCACCGGTTTCTTTACCAAATTTGGTGACGGTGCCGCCGATGTCATGCCACTATCGGGGCTAACCAAAACTCAGGTTCGTGACATGGGGGCTCGCCTCGGTGCAGAGACCAAACTGACCGAGAAAGTCCCGACTGCAGACTTATTGACGGACAATCCCGGACGCACCGATGAAGATGAGCTGGGTATCTCGTATGCCGATATTGATGCCTATCTCAACGGGGAGCAAATCAGCGATAAAGCAACCGAAAAGCTTGAATCCAGTTATCAGCGTTCCGAACATAAACGCCGGATGCCGGTGACACCTTCTGACACCTGGTGGTATTAGCGCCTATTTTGTCTGGCCGCTGCTTTCGCTAGGGTGAGCTGCATTGAAGCATTGGTGTTTCAACCGCCAGGAGGCTGATCGCAGTGAGTCATCAATCCAGTACAAACTCCGGTCCAAAACATACCAGGCGGCGTTTCTCTCGGCCAACAAAGAATAAAAACGCACCAGAGTCTGCGATTAAACGAGCCATCACAGCATCCGCGTTGGGCAATGCGACGGAATGGTTTGATTACGGTGTCTACGCCGTTGCCACCTCGTATATTGCCCAACATTTTTTTGAGTCCTTTTCGCATCCACGCCTACTGACTTTGGCAACGTTTGCGGTGTCATTTATTGTTCGTCCCCTCGGTGGATTCATCTGGGGCCCGTTGGGCGATAAGTTGGGCCGCAAAACGGTTCTAACCATCACCATTTTGATGATGTCAGGCGCAACGTTTCTCATCGGTGTTTTACCGACCTATCAGCTCATTGGCGCTTGGGCGCCTTTCCTGCTGATACTGTTACGCATTGTCCAAGGTTTTTCAACCGGCGGTGAATACAGCGGAGCTGCGACGTTTATGGGCGAATACGCCCCTGATAAGCGACGCGGTTTTTTCGGGTCCTTTCTCGAATTCGGTAGTCTCAGTGGTTACGCTGCAGGATCTGGGATCATGCTGCTACTTGAAACAGTATTATCTAGTGACCAAATGCAGTCATGGGGTTGGCGAATACCGTTTCTGGTGGCTTTGCCCCTGGGTCTTGTGGGCTTTTACTTGCGGACCCGATTAGAAGACACCCCGGTGTTTAAGGAACTGAAAGAAAAACAGGCAACCACCGAAAAGGAAAGCGCCAGACAAGAGTCCAAAGCCCGTTCAGGTGACCCCGATACCGCAGAATCACCCAGCTTGGTACAACTGATGAAATGGTACTGGCAGCCACTATTGATTATGGGTGGCATGGTCACCGCGGTGAACATCATTAACTACACGCTGTTGACTTACATGCCGACCTATTTTGAACAACAACTGGGGCTCAGCGCCACAGCAGCGCTTTCCGTTATCCTCATCGGTGAGGTCGCCATGGTTGCGTTTATGCCGATTTCAGGACGACTATCCGACCGCTTCGGACGCAAGACGAACTGGTACATATCGCTGATCGGCATTGGCATCGTAGCGATACCGTTGTTCTGGTTAATGGGTAAAAACATTGGTTTGGCCATTGCGGGGTATGCCATCCTCGGGCTGCTCTTCATTATGCAGCTGGGCACCATATCTGCCACGTTTACCGCAATGTTTCCAACCCACGTGCGCTCTGCCGGATTTGCCATTAGCTACAACGTTGCCACCGCGATCTTTGGTGGTACTGCGGGTCTGATCAGTGACTTCTTTATTGATGTCACCGGCAGCTTACTTGTACCAGCGTTCTACATGACATTGGGTTGTGTGGTCGGTTTGGTCTCCGTGTACTTCATGACAGAAACCGCAGGCGCTTCCCTACACGGTGAAGATGTTCCGGGATCAGTTGGCTCAGCTGTAGTTGAAGGTTCACCGGCATATGAAGCGTTAGAGTCCGGTCAGCAACCTGAACAGCGCAATATGACCGAAGATGAAATGCGGCAGGAAGCCAAGGAGACTGCACAGGAAGCTGAAGAAGACACAGCAGAAGACGACGGTACAGACGAGCAAGGCCAGGATGCCAAAAACGATTCCTGATCATAAGGTATGGAGCTCAGAAGCGCCTCGAGGCCATGAACCCTGTTGGAGCAGGTATACGCTGGTTAGTCCTTCTTTGAACTGAGCGGTGCTGCAATGCTCTCAAGAGACCGCCGTTCCGCATCGAGACTGAGGAATAGCGCAATAACACCGGCAATAAGCATTAAGAGCGCCCCAATGCTAAAGGCAATTGCTGTGTTGAATGGGTCGCCGGTTTCTACCATATTGGCAAAGAGCAGCGGGCCGGTGATACCACCGGTTGCGGTACCAACAGCGTAAAAGAAGGCGATGGCCAATGCCCTGGTCTCTAGCGGAAAAATTTCCGATACGGTCAAGTAGGCCGAGCTGGCACCAGCAGATGCGAAGAACAGTGTCACACACCAGCAAGCCGTGAGCGTGACCGCTGTCAACAGTCCAGCATTAAAGATCCAAGCGGTGACCATCAACAAGGCCCCCGAAAGCAAGTATGTTCCAGAAATCATTGGACGACGGCCCCACGTATCGAAAAACCGCGATAACAATAGCGGACCGAGGAAGTTGAATACTGCGATGACAGCGTAGTAATACCCTGTACTTCCAGGTGGCACGTCAAAGAACTGACTGAGGATCGTGGCATAACCAAACGTAATTGAGTTATACAGGAACGCTTGCCCAACGAACATGGCAAAACCTAAGACCGCACGCCTAGGGTATGTACCAAACATGGTTTTGGCGATAAGACTAAAACCTATTGCTGGGCGTTGGTGGATGGTGATCGTATCGCGGACTTCTTCTAGCTCGTTACCACTTTCTCGACGCACCTTTTCTTCAATACCCCGAACGATTTCTTCCGCTTCCTGTTCACGACCGTGGATAAACAACCAACGAGGACTCTCCGGCACCGTTCGACGAACCAGCAAAATAAGCAGTCCCAAAACCAAGCCGAGAAAAAACGTCAAACGCCAACCAATATCTGCCGGAAATAAGTCCTCATCCAAAGCTACGATAGAAAGCAAGGCGCCACCTGCGGCGCCCAGCCAAAAAGTCCCGTTAATAATTATGTCTATTCGGCCGCGATAGTTTGCAGGAATCAACTCATCCACTGCCGAGTTAATCGCTGCATATTCACCACCGATACCTGCACCGGTGATAAACCGTAAAACAAAAAACATCCAGGCTTCAGTCGTCAACCCGGTGAGGGCGGTTGCCGTGAGATAAACGCCCAAAGTAATCATAAACAGTTTGCGCCGACCCCAACGATCTGTCAGGTGTCCGAATAATAATGCACCCAAACACGCTCCGAGCACATATAGTGCTGCCGCCGTACCAGACACTTCCGCATCGGTAATATCAATCCCGCTTCCTGCTTCGGATAATCGGGTGGTGATATTTCCAACGATGGTGACTTCAAGACCGTCTAGAATCCAGACGGTGCCTAGACCAATCAGAATTTTTACGTGCCAACGCGCCCAGGGTAAGCGATCCAAACGAGCTGGGATATCGGTTTCGATTGTCTCATATTGAGTTCGTGCCACTGCGACTCCTCCTTGTTCATGAGGTGATGGCATGTAGTGACCATCATGCTCAAGTGTCGACAGCCTTTACCGAGGGCTCGAAGTGCTAGCTTTGAGCTTTCCCAGCTACAAAGCTGGGATGTAATTGAGCCTATGTGACAACGAAAAAAAGAGAAACAGAGACCTTAGCCTAGACAAGAGCTAGACAGATGCGTGATGGTGTTGATGGCTCGGGGCCAGAGACCAGTTTGCTCCTTCAGTCCCACGTGGCCCGCGAAGAGCTCCCCTGTGTAGAAGGATCTGACCGTTTCCGGTTTCAGTCAACGGTGCTTGTTCAACATCGCAACCCAGCTATGAAACTAGACGGATATCTTGCGACGCCGCAGTAAGAACATCGGCACCCAGATGCAGATGGCAGCAAGTGCCATCGCTACACCGGCTAGAGCTGGGGCCGAATAACTAAAACCTGTAGCAATAACCGAGCCGCCAATAAACGCTCCGGCGGCGTTCGCGAGGTTCAGGGCCGCGTGATTCAATGCGGCGGCCAAGGTTTGGGCGTCTTCGGCGACTTCCATGAGGCGTATTTGCAGTATGGGGCCCAAACTGGTGCCGAAGAATCCTGCAACCCCAAAGTTGATAATGCCCAATACCGCATGACTGGATGCGAAATAGAATCCGGTGAGCAGCAACGCGATCATCGATAAAACAAAGACGATCCCAATTTCCAGGTTGCGATCAGCCACTCGTCCTCCAAACCAATTGCCTCCCACCGCGCCAATGCCGTAGACCATCAGCACCAGCCACATCCACTCGGGATCTAGTCCAGCACGGTCAGTCATGATCCAGGAAATGTAGGTGTAGATCGCGAACATGCCGCCGGAGCCTACAATGCCAATAGCCACGGTGAACCACACCTGACTTCGCTTTAACGCTCCCAGTTCGACCAGCGGGTTGGTGGGTTTCATCTCCGTCATGTGTGGCATCAAATACCACAGCATCGTACCTGCGGTCAGCCCAATGAGTGCCACAAGGGCGTAGGCGGAATGCCAACCCAAGGCTGAACCAAGCAGTTCAGCAGCCGGTACACCCGCCACGGTTGCTACAGATAGGCCCATGGTAATAAAGGCAACGGCTCGACCTCGCTGGGTAATGGGGGCCATCGAGGCCGAAGATAACCCGGCCACCGAGAAATACGCGCCGTGCGGAAACCCTGCGATGAACCGGAAAATAAGCAGCGTATCGTAGGTTTGAGCCAAGGCTGATAGGCCGTTACCGACTACAACGGCCAAGATGAGCCAGAGCAATAACCGTCGGCGCGGTAACGGCCCGGTCAACGTAGCGATAATGGGCGCACCAACCACCACGCCGAGCGCATAGGCGGTAATGATACTGCCGGCGGCATCTTCAGAGACTTGCAGATCCGATGCAATCGTACTGAGCAAGCCCATTGTGACAAACTCAGTGGTTCCAATGGCAAATGATCCAAAAGACATGGCTAGCATGACCGCCAAACGGCGATGCTCGCTAATCTCGGTCTGCCGAGGACGTGGCCGACGTTGCGGAGTCCATGTCGAGTAACGATTGGTCACATAGCAAACTCTAACAGTGGGCGGTGTGGTATGGCCTAGCTCAGGGAGCCCACAGGCTTGGTGCTCCGGTTGTCGGAGCTGCTAAATGACCATGTTAGAAAATGGCTGACCACAAATCTGATGCCCCACGATGTCGCAGGTCATAAGCTAGGGGCGGGGTTCATTGTTGGACAACAAGAGCACAAACCACTGTGCCACTCCCAGGACTGCAGCTTTTTAATACCAGAAGAGCCGGCCACCAGAACACTGGTGACCGGCCCTTAAATATCTGAGCTTATGCTTTGACAGCTACATCCGGTCTCGTCCCCTGCTAATTCTTACGATGCGACGGATGCAGTCGGCAAGAATGGCTGCTGCAATGACAAATAGCACGATGGCCACTGCATTAGGCTGGCCCGAAACCGTTAGAAACCGCACCCCGACGGCTGTCAGGAACGCGGTGATAATGAGTTCAATGGAAACCGCAAAAAGTCCAAATCGGGTGGCTGACTTTCCATGTTCAGGGTCCGGTTGTTGAGGCTGTTGATCAGTTGCAGGAGCCATGATCCTCCCCTTCTTTCCCATTACTTTGGAAAATTGCTATACCCTTCACCGTAGTGTGCCAGGCATAACTTCGGAAGAGCAGCGTTAGGAGCCCTGATCAGCGGTGTTCGGGGTTCAGGACCGAGGGATCTGGCTCATCAAGTGCTGAATAGTCGATCTCAATATCATCGCCATTTAGGGTCACTGGCAGCTCCATCGGGCTAAATCCATCGCCTTTGAATGGCTCATAGGTTGATTCGTGTTCATCTGACCAGTCTTCATCCGCTTCGTCACGGACCTTATAGGTGACGTTGATCGAACCTTCCTCGATGCGAGCTACTATCGGGCCAGAGTACTCAGTGATGTCGAAGCTTGAATCATACCCTGACTCATCTTCGGCAGGCTCCAGCACCACTTCAGGTTTTGTTTCCCAGCTTCGCTCAATATCTGTGATGGCAT
>Ga0209487_1001626_pt1 | contig 18812 bp, 20 predicted proteins | sample Poulit2012_FD_187524 | JGI IMG/M metagenome (GOLD analysis project Ga0209487, IMG submission 187524) | Agricultural soil microbial communities from Georgia to study Nitrogen management - Poultry litter 2012 (SPAdes) (version 2) | ecosystem: Environmental > Terrestrial > Soil > Agricultural land...
GTGAAACGCCGAGTGTGGTACTCGGTGGGCTACACCCTGCCCGCCAGCACCCCGGAGCTCTACCGGATCATCCCCGAGCACCTCCGGCGCCGGCCTACGGCCCCGACGGCACCCCACGCCAGGGCGCGGACGTGGCAGAGCTGACCGGCCTACTGGACCTCGGAGAGTCGCCTGAGGGGATGCGGGTCATCGTCCGCTGCGAGCGACCGCGCCCCGGCGCGCAGCTGCGGTCCGAGGACGTCGACGGCTACCGCCTGACCGCCTTCGCGGCCAACACCACCCGGGGACAGTTGGCTGACCTCGAGGTCCGTCACCGTCGCCGTGCTCGCGGCGAGGGCCGGATCCTGCGCCTCACGGACCGCTCACGGTGGGCGCCGATCGTTCAGGCAGCACAGGTCCGGCTCTGCGGCCTTCCGGCACCAGCCGGATAGCCTCGCGGACCCGCCGCTGCCCGCCCACGACCCTGGGAAGACCCCTGGCCCTGGAGAGCCCGACCATCGCGACCGACACGCGGCGCACCGTCACACCCTCCTGCCAGAATCAGCTCCCGAACACCGGCAACGAGGCCGAACGCGCCCGCTCACCAGCCCGATGAAATATCGAGGGTAGAGAACGCTCACCGGCACGCCAAGCCCGTGGCCCCAATACCCGAAGCCGCGTAACCACCAACCCTCCGGGATACGCAGGACGGTTCAAACCGTTCCGGTGATCGGTGCAGCTCGGTCGGTCATTGAGCGGCGAATCGCTGAGCGTCCCGAGGGAGACCGGCACCCGTATGCGCCGCTGGTGCTGGGGCCGCGTCGAGGTATTCGGTTCGATCCGAACAACTGGCGGCGTGATGCCGGGTGGAAAGCTGCTCTCGATGCGCTTGGCCTGGGTCGGGCCAAGCTCCACGATCTGCGCCATACGCACGCGTCGTTGGTGCCTCGATCCGCCGCCGACATCTATGTGCTTCAGAAGGTGCTCGGTCACCGGGAGAGCGCGACGACCATCGACCGGTACGGCCACCTCTATGACAACGAGATCGACGAGCTGGGAGCGTCCCTGGAGGCGGCTCAGGCGGCTCGCATGGCCAGAGTATGGCCACAGAACAGCTCTAGCAGTCCATTGAAAGTTGAATGTGTCATGTGGGAACGAGAAAACCCCTGGTCAGTGAACCAGGGGCTTGCTCGCCTCTTGGTGCCCGCGACAGGATTCGGACCTACGCCCTTCTGCGTCGCCGGTAAGTATAGTGGCTAGTGGGAGCTGACATGGGTAAAACCCCAGTTCAAAAGCTCATATCGGCAACTACTCGCCGACATCAGCTGACGTGAGTTGACAGCGATAGACGCGACTCATTGCGTACCTCAGTGCGTACTCTCAGCGCGTCGGCGCTGCGCCTCGAGGAGCATCGGCCCGACCTGCCCGAGATCGGTGTAGTGCTCGCGGCTGACAGCGGCGGTGTGACCGAAGAACGCCGTGCGGGCAACCTCGGGCACACGATCCAGATACATCGTGTTGAGGGTGGCTCGCCAGACATGCGAGCGCTCGGTCATCAGCTCGGGGATCTCGTACTCGACGGCCCACTCCTTGTAGAGTTCGGCGATGGCCTTCTGGGCGTTGTCCTTGTCCCAGAGCTTCGTGCGGTCAGCAGGACTGCCGATGACGTAGCCGATGCCCTCGCACGCCTGCCGGTGGGCCTCGACGACCTCGATCACCCTCGGGTCCAAGAAGGGCACGACTCGAGAAGTATGGTTCTTCGCGATCTCCGAGGGCACAGCGATTGAGGGGCTCCCCTGCACCTCGAGGACACGATCCCAGGTGAGCGTGCGCACCTCGGTGATGCGCAGGCCCATCGTCATCTGGATGAGCGTCGCGATGCGGACGTTCTCCCTTCGGGCCACGCGGGCCTCACGGGTCACAGGGCCGCGTCGGGGCGCTGCTACACCCTCCGCGGTATCCATGGCCAGCAGGCCCACGAGGAGGCGCTCGTGAGCGGCAGCGTCGATGGCGACGCCCCCGCGGGATGCCTTGGCCGAGGTGAGGCTGCGGTCGAGGTCGAGCCGCACCCCTGCCAGCGGGTTACCACTCAACACCCCCTCGCGGATGAGCGGGCGCAGGATGTACTTGGAGAGGACCGCCCGGGCGTGATCGGCCGTACCGGTGCCGTGGGTGCGCGCGATGTCCTGCAGGCAGTCGTAGAGCTTCCGATAGGTACCTGCGGTGACGATGGGCATGCCAGCGAGGGCCGCCTTGTGGGGGTGGCGGCCACAGCGCCCGAGGATGAGGTCGAGCGGCTGGAGATACCGCGTCTTGGTGCTGTCGCGGAGCGATGAGGACTCAATGATCATCGGTCGGCTGACCTGCTCGATGAAGGCGCCGATGTCATCCGAGGTCTTCCACACTGCGCCCTGGCCGGTGGCGAGCAGCTCTCGGGCCGCCTCCCGAGCTTTTGCGCGCACCTCCCCCTTGGTCCGCCCCTGGGTTCGCTTACGGACGGTCGAGCCGTCGTAGAGCTTGAGGGTCCAGTCGAGGGCATACCCGCCACGGTGCGGTCGCGGGGGGACACGGTCGATGGACGACTGGCCAGGCTGCAGGGGCGCGCGCGAAGTACTCATACATAAAGCGTACCTTATGCAGCGGTAGCTATCGTGAGCACCCCGGGTTGACACGGCTTGACACGGGCGGTTAGGATCGAGGTCATGAAGTCGATCCGCAAGGGTTGATGGATAGCTGGCACGTTGGCGTCAGACCTGGGGGTCGCGTCAATAGGGGCCAGGAGGCGGAGGGCGACACAGGACGCCCCCGCTGGACGAGTAGCCGGGCCCTCACTAAGGGTCAGTCGCGGCGGAATCGCCGTAGCGCATTGACGCGCCGCCGGATGTCGGTACCCCGGAGCCCCCGATCATTCTTTGATCGCAGAGGTTCCCCATGTCAGATTCCTCCGTGCGCCCCCGTGCGTACTCCACCACCGACGCCGCTAAGTATCTCGGCATCAGCCGCCACACGCTTGAGGCGTGGCGCGCCCAGGGCCGCGGCCCTGCCTACCGCCGTCTCGGCACCGGGCGGGCTGCACGCGCGATGTACCTCGTCGAAGATCTCGATTTTTGGATCGACTCGCTCGAGGCCGTGGGCGGTGGTCGCTGATCATGACGACGACGAAGAGCGCCCCCGCCGCTGAGAACGGCGAGGGCGCAGATAACACTGAAGCTCGCACGAACAAGGATACCGCATCGACGGCCGGTGAGCAGGTCGACGAGCAGGTGGAGGATGACAGCTCGAAGACGGAGCAGACCCCGGCTGCGCCTGGCGAGCCCCAGGCCGAGCCTGCCGCGGAGGAGAAGAAGAAGGACATTACGCAGACGTACCCCGAGTCAGCGCGCATGATGCGGTGCGATGAGGTTGAAAAGGGGTTCGTGATGTTCGACGATCATTTGTCGGAGCTCATGCTCGACGCCGTCAGGCTTCACTGCGCTTCACCTCGCGTGACTTGGGGGAGGCCGGGTACCGGAACGTTGATCTCGAAGATCAGCAAGGTGCACTGGACGTGGTGGCGGTTGAGGGTCAAGAAGACTATGACCGCTGGAATGGTATCGAGCTTGTCGGCCCCCTTGGTGGCAGAAGTCATCCGCCAGCTGCGCACCGTCAGGATCATCGAGTGGGCTGGCATGGAGAGCAAGAACGATGACGACTTGTCCAGCGCGAGATCGTTCCTTGCGGTCTACAGTGAGGAACGTGGCGTCTACGTCCTGTGTGACTCGGATGAAGGCATCGCACGGCTGGCGCGGCACATCGAGCCTGGCTTGTCGGGCAAGGACGTCATCGAGGTCCGTTCACAGCTGATGTCGCAGGCTAAGAGGGTCGTCGAGTGCAGCGATCCGAACCTCGTGCCGATGGCCAACGGCGTTCTGGACTTGACCACCAGGGAGCTGCTCCCCCACTCGCCTGAGCGTGCGTTCGTGCATGCGTACCAGGTCGACTGGGTGCCCAACGCTCCGCTGCCGAAGCTCACGATGAGCAATGGCGTGACCTGGGACCCCGAGTCATGGATCAAGAGCCTGACGGTGGATGGTCGCGACGAGGATGTGGAGCAGATGTGGGAGGTTATCGCGGCCGTCTTCCGGCCCGACACTCTGGATGATCGCGTGGTGGCGCCCATGGGTCCTGGCGGTAATAGCAAGAGCACCCTCGCTGCTCTGCTGCGCTACCTGTGTGGTGGTCCGGTGGCTGCGCCTAACCTGTCGATCGCCGACTTCGAGCATGAGTTCGCGGCGGAGTCGCTGATCGGGGCGAAGGCCGTCATCGGCGACGAGAACGCGGTGGGTGCGTACTACACCAACATTAAGCGGTTCAAGAGTGCCGTCTCCAAGGAGATGATCTCGATCAACCGCAAGTACCAGAAGGAGATCGGATACAGGTTCAGCGGGATGATCTTCGAGCCGCTGAACGAGATGCCGAAGTTCAAGGACACTACCTTGTCCAGCTGGCGGCGCTGGCTCATCCTCCCGATGCTCAACAAGTTTGCGACCTCGGGAGGTAAGCGCCCCGAGATCAAGAGCGACTTCATCAAGCGGAAGGAGGTGCTCGAGTACTTTGCGTGGCGGGCGCTGTCGATGGACTTCGACCGGGTGCGTGACACGGCACGCAGCCGGGAGATGGTCGGACAGGCGCAGCTCGAGAACGACACCGTTCTCGAGTTCTGGGAGGAGTTCGAGGATCAGTTCGTCTGGGATCTCCTGCCCGCCTCGTTCCTCCACGCGCTCTATGTGGCGTGGCTGCGTCGTGACAACCCGTCGGGCAAGCCGGTCAGCCAGCGGGTGCTGAGCAGCCGGCTGAAGGAGCACCTTGAGGCGTCGGACTCGTGGGAGTTCATGGAGAACGCGGTGCGCACCGGGAACAAGATGTCCCAGGCCGAGACGCTGATCTCCGAGTACGACCTCAAGGACTGGTTCAATCCGGGTTACACGGGCCCTGATTCGCTGCGCAAGTGCTTGCCCGCCCTCAAGGACAAGTACCGCGGTCTGCAGCGCATCGGCACGAACCCGGCGGCGACAGCGCAGGCTCAGGCTGCGGCGAACAGTGCGCCGACTGGTGGGGGCACGTACTCCTACAGCCCCGAGGAGATCGACTCACGCCTGCCGGGAGCGGCCGACGATAGCTGACCGCTAGGCAGCGCGAAGGGCGTCTCATGGCTCAGGCTATGGGGCGCCCTTCATCGTGCTCGGACTGGGAGGGTCGAGTGGCGGGGAGTCGGCCCTGCGGGCCGACACAAGCCTGCGTCGAAGGGGTCATCCTGTCCGGCCCTGCGGGCCGAACATGGGGCACAGAGCGCAGGGCGTGGGAGGGGAGGGTGCCGGGTGTCCACACATCAGAGCCGGTGTCCACGCTTCAAATCGATAAGTGTGTACGTAAGTGTGGCGGCCATCTTCCAAGGTCAGAGGCACTTTCTGCCTGGCCTGACACACTGTCCACACTTCTTTGAGAGAAAGTACCTAAGGAACCATACCTTCCCTCCCTCATTCCCACCTTCCACCATGTGCCTCCTATAGGGGGTTTCAGGGTTCGGAAGTGTGGACAGCGTGTCACGCGCATCAAATATGCGGTGTGACCAGGAGTTAAGGGCGACACGCAAGCTCGGTTTGAAAGCGTGACAGAAGTGTGTCAGCAGTGTGTCAGCACCTCCGACCGCTGCTCGAACAGGCTTCAGCACCTAGGGCATCGCACCTCATCAAGCCCCTGGCTCTGTGCCCCTGTGAGCGAGCATCCCGGCCCGCAGGGCCGGCTTCCCAGTGTCTCGGCCCCTCAGGCCCGACCACGTCGGACGCCTCGCCTTAGTGCCCGAGAGTTCTACTTCTCGACCAGCGGGGTGGGGCGGCCGACGGCCTTCGGGTGCCGGGCGCACACCGGGGCGACGAGGTCTGGCAGGGGCACGCCGAGCGCGTGTGCGATGCCATGCAGCGTCGAGATCCTGGCGGCGACGCGCCCGGCCTCGATCTCGATGATCGTCTTGCGGTGGACCCCCGTGGCCTCTGCGAGGCGGTCGATCGACCACCCTCGCTCCTTGCGCTGGCGGGCGACCTCGACGCCGAGGTTACGGAGGTCAGGAGTGGGAACAGGCATGCCTTTCAGCGTGCGTCCGGCGCTTGTTTTGCACAGTCACTTAAACGCGCCCATTCGAGGTAATGTGGGTCGTGACAAATCGTCCCTGGCCGGCACGGTGAGTGTCCGGCTCCCCGCCCTCATCGAGGAGATGATCATGCGCACGACCGCTACCCGTACGACCACCCGTCGAGCTGCTCTGGGAGGCGTCGTGGCCGCCGCCCTGCTGCTGACGAGCGCCTGCGGCTCCGACAGCGACGAGGCTGCTCCTGCGGCCTCTGAGGGGCAGTCAGAGCAGACCGAGTCGTCCTCCGCCTCCGACAGCGGTGGCGACGCCGAGGAGGGGGCTGAGACGTACACGGGAGGCGAGGCGATCAGCCCGGTGCGGTTCACCGCGACCTCGCCCGACGGCGAGCAGGTCGAGGTCCAGCTGCTCGGCATGGCCGACATCAAGGCCAAAGGCATGACCGACACGGCGTGGCTCCCGCAGACCCGCTACGACGAGGCTCAGGAGTGGCTCGACAAGATCGTAGGCGGCGAGCAGCTCACCCTCATCGAGGACCCCGCGTCGCCGGAGGACACGACCGAGGACGGTGCCCTACTGCGCTACGTCGACTCGACCGGCACGAGTCCTCAGAGCATCTCCGGCAGCGACAGCGACGACGTCGCCTTGGGCCTCATCAACCTCTACGCAGGCGTCGCCGACAACGACGAGAAGTGGTCTGGACTCGAACGCTACGACGAGTACGTCGAGGCGTCGCTGACGGCCGAGGAGCGCAACGGCGGCCTGCTGGGTGAGAACGAACTTGTCGCGGTCAACGAGGACGGCAGCGGGTACGAGTACAGCAAGTGATTTGCTCCGGCACCAGCCCCGCATCGACATCGGTGCGGGGCTTTCACTTTCCCGATTGGGGGATCTGTTGAGCTACGTGCATGCACTCACGTTGAGACATTAGAACGCTCGTCGTGTAGCTCTGCATGGGGCTCTCGTGGGATCATAGAAGCACGGAATGTGTCGACGACAAGTAGTGATCGTGATGAGTGCAGAGACCGGCCTCAAGAGCCTCGAAGAGCTGCGTGCGGAGATCGCCAAGCAGCAGACCGAGCTCGAGGCGAAGGAGCGCCAGGCCGCCGAGCTGGAGGCTGAACGTGAGCGTCGCATCGACGCCTCGTTGAAGTACGCAGGGCGCAATCGTGTGCGGGCAGTCGAGACGCTTGCGGAGCTGCTGGATGTCCCGGCGACGCCTCCGAAGCAGACTCGCGACAAGGACGGCAACCTCGTTCTGAAGAAGGACGGTACGCCCAAGGTGCGGTTCATCGACCGCGACGAGAGCGACCGCATGGCACGCCTCGTCGAGCAGGTGAGGCGGCTCAAGAAGGCTGCCGAAGACGCTGGCGTGTGGCCGCCCGAGGGCGCGCTCGGTTCCAGGGACCAGGTGCCTTCGCCCGCCGCTGAGACGCTCAGCGATGAGGCCGACGATTCGATGGTGGACAACGTGTCGGATGACGACCTAGTCGGAATGCGGAGCGCGTGAGGTCACGCAGCAGGGTCGCGTACGGCAGATGCCCGGTATCGCCTCGGCGGTACCGGGCATCGTCATGTCTGGGCGGCACGAGGGCACCGAGGTCTCTGCCGCCCTTGAGACGAGGCGCGCTCGCGCGCCGAGACCGTCACGCGCCGCAGGCGCGCGGAGGAGTCCAGAGGGGGCGGAGCCCCCTTTGGCCAGCAGCCCCCGGCCGAGCGAAGCGAGGGAAGTGTATACACGGGGGGATTGCTGGCTACCGTCTGTCTGGGCTGCTATAGCAGCTGCTATAGCAGGGAGCGTTGTCTGCTATAGCAGGGCGTCTGTGTAGCTGCTATAGCAGGGTGCCGCGCATCCGATCATGGGTATCGCGCGCGGTGCACTCGGGTTAGAATAGTGGTGGGTGCGATTGGCACGCGTGTAGAAGCGCACCCACCCGGCGAGTAGGCACGAACCGGGTCTGGCATACATAGGCGGCACGCAACGTCAGCGTTGTGTTGCGAGCCGAGAGTGTGATTGCCGTGAGTGCCAAGAAGACCGAGAGTCGTTCTGAGGTCGTGAGCACCCGCCTGACGTTGGATGAGCGGGCGCATCTCGAGCGTATTAGGAAGATCGAGCCCGCCCTGGGATCGCCCGCTGCAGCGCTCCGTCGTCTCGTCTGCGCGTCCATGCAGCCGGGCGGCAGCGTCCCTGTTGAGGCGACGACGGACGTGGCTACTGATGATGACTCTCGTCGCGAGGCGCGCATCCCCGCCGGCGTCGACGATGCGCGTGCCCTGCGCGACGCCGTGTTGCAGACCCGGGACGATCTGCGTGCATCCGTCGCTGGTCTCGAGAGTCAGGCGCGAGCCCAGGGTCATCTGCTCAACCAGATCGCCCGCGCGTGCAACGGCGCTGCTCGCCACGGAGTCCCGACGGGATTCGATGAGCACCTGATCGCTGCGCTGAGCGACGAGCAGGAGCGTCTGTCTCTCGCCGTCGTGGAGCTGGCGTCTGTGGTCGATAAGAAGATGGCGGACCTCAACCGCAAGACGCGGCGGTGATCGGCCATGCAGAGCAAGATCATCCCCACGGACTCGACGACCGCGACGATCCGCTACGTCATGTCGCCGAAGGCCCGTAGCAAGCAGAGGGTGGAGGAGCGCGTCGCCCAGGTGTACGGCCAGCACTCTGGCATCTCGACCGCCGCCGCGGACTTCCTCGACCTCCGACAGGAGCACGGCCAGCAGGGCAAGGTGCGCAAGAGCAAGGGTCGCTACTACGAGCCGGACGATGCTGCTGAGGCGACGCACCTCAAGGTCGGGAAGAACTGGCGGCCGGCTCGTCCCGGTGAGAAGGCGACGCATGTCCGTGTCGCACCGGAGAACGAGTACGAGCTCTGCCATGAGGGCTACCACATGGAGTACAGCTTCGCTCCGCATGAGGTGAACCCGGATGATCCGCAGCAGACCGCCGAGGCGTTCCGGTTCATCCAGGAGAGCCTGACCGAGATGTATCCCGGCGAGCAGATGCTCATGGTCGGTCAGACCGACGCCGAGGGGTCCGAGGCTGCGCGCGAGCGTGGCGAGGGCGGCAAGTACCACGTCCACGTGGTCATCAACTCCGTGATCGCCAAAGACATGGTGGTCGAGGGTGAGCGCTTCCGTGCGGGACAGCGCCTGCGGGGCACGCTGACCGACATCGACGAGCTGCGTCGCCGCATGGACGAACGGCTCAATGAGCGCCATGCGGAGTACGGCCTGCCTGCCCAGACTCTTGCCCCGGTCGGCAGCGAGCAGTACGAGCGGGGTAAGAGCGATCCTGCGACGTACTGGGCACGTCTCAAGGGAAAGCTCACCGACAAGGAGAAGGTGCGTGAGGGTGTCGACCTGGCGATCGAGCACATGTCGGTGACCTACGCCGGATCTCTGGCCGGTCTGGATCGCAACGATCGGATGCGCACCTTCAGCGAGACGCTCGAGGCAGTCACCGATGGCGATGTGACGACTTCGCTGCGCGAGACGAAGACTGGCGATGTGAAGCTGCGCAGCTTCAAGGTCGTCGGTCGGAGCAACCCGTTCGCGAAGCGGTCGCTCGGCCCCCGCTTCGGAGATGACGGAGTGCAGGACCAGCTTGAGCAGGTCGCCCAGGGCACCTGGGAGGGCGTGGCCGCCCACCAGGATCTGACGCACCTCCCGCCGCGCGCGGTCGGCCAGCTGCCGGGCGTCGAGCGACAGCAGCTGCTCAAGGACCTCGAGGCGCTGGCCGTGAATCATGGCCGGACACCCGTGGTCAAGGCACCGGCGGTCAAGCCGCTCGAACGCGAGGCGCCTGCCGTCTCGGCCCGTGATCGCGCCTCTGCTGCCCTCGATGACCTCTGGGCCGAGCAGCAGGCACTGGACACCCCCGAGAGCCGCGCGGCCCTGGACCGTGACATCCGCGGTGGAGGACCTGATCCTCTCGCTACGCAGGGAGCTGAGAACAAAGACGACGACCTCGAGGTCGCACCGCGCCGTCGGCGTCGGTCGAGGACCGACGAGGGCCGTGACCGCGACGAGGCGGCCCCGACCGTCTCGGAGGCCGTGCAGGCCCCGCAGACGGCTCAGGAGCCCGTCGCGGCACCTCCGGCAGTCTCGGAGGCTGCTGAGGTGTCTGAGGTGCGACAGGAGCCGCGGGCGTACACCTGGCCGCGTGCGTCGGATCAGACGACGAAGGTCGAGCAGGAGCAGCCGAAGAAGGTTCTCGCCTTCGACGGTTTCGCCGGCGTCAGGCGGACCGGCCTCGAGATGATCGCGCTGCAGAGCGAGCGGTCACCTCAGATGCTCGACATCCAGCTGCGTGCGGGGACCGAGGATGCCTGGGGCCGGCAGGTGCTCAGCCTGGGGCGCACCGAGGGCCGCGATCATGGCTACCGGGCCTACCCCGAGAGCACGCTCCGCGATCTTGAGCGAGCCGCCGGCGACAACCGCGCCGAGGCGAAGGGCCGCCACGTTTTCGGCTTCCGGGCAAACGTCACCTACGACGGGAAGAGGGGTCTGTGGCTGCCGAGCCGCTTCGGTCAGTCGCAGCTCGAGCCCGTCACGGCGGACACCATGCCCCAGCAGGTCGAGGCGCAGCGTGATGCACGCGAGCAGGGCCTGGTGTCCCGGTCGCGCAGGGCCAAGCTCGACCTGCTGGCCCGTGAGCAGACCATCGAGATCCCCCGTGACCACGACCGTGGCTACGGGCTGGGCGACTAGGAGAGGGGGTGATGGACATGGCACTGGGACCGATCGAGATCGCCGACATGCGCGATCGCGCCCGTCAGGTGCTGCACGAGGCCGATGATGCCGAGGCCGAGGCGCGTCGTCATGAGGACGAGGCGCGCAGGATCACCGGCAGGGTCCGATGATGGAGATGACGGAATAGCCCCGGCCAGGGCCGGCCGGGGCTATCGGTGAAGAGGGAGAGGTCCATGCTCGGCAGGTGCGCTGGGCCGGTCGTGATCTTGGGTCAGGTGAGTTCGGTGATGAGGTCGCGGATGCGGGATCCGATCTCGTTATGGATGGGGTGCACAGCGTCGAGCCCAAGTCCTGCGGGGTTGTTCAACTGCCAGTCCTCGTAGCGTTTGCCGGGGAAGATCGGGCAGGTGTCGCCACATCTCGTCGTGCTCACTGCAGCCGAGGTCTGCGCGGTATCGGTGGCGAGCAGCGTGGCATGGTCGAAGGGTTGGATTGCGCACACGGCGAGGGCCTCGCCAGTGGCGGGGCCCTCGTGGCTGTTCCTATGACACAGCATCGAAGTTCCGTGGGAAGGATCAGCCTTCTGTGTTGGCGTCCTGGCAGCAGCTCATGCCTGTCTGCTGAGGTGCTTCAGTGTTGGTGTTCTGCTGCTTATCGTCTTCGTCGGCCGGGACGATCTCGACGTTGCAGCAGTCCGACTGCTCGTTCTTCGAGCGTCCGGTGAACAGGTCCTTCAGTCCCATGGTGGTTCCTTTCCTGTGGTGGGTTTACGGGGACAGTTGTCGGGATCAGGCTGTGATCGTGAGGATGTAGCCGCCGGCGATCGCGACGGCCAGGATGGTGACGACGAATGTCACGAGAAGCCGTGGCTTGAAGACCGCCGTGAGCATCGAGACCTCTGGCGGGGAGGCCCCGGCCCCGCCGATCATCAGGGCGAAGATCGGGCCGAGGGCCACACCGGCGGACTGGAGGGCCAGCCCGATCGGGAGCATGGTCTCCAAGCGGATGTAAAGTGGGATGCCGATGATCGCCGCGACGGGCACCGCCCACCAGATGTTGGCTCCGGCGAAGGCGGTCAGCTGATCCTCGGGGACGAACTCGTAGATCGCGGCTCCGATCGCCACGCCGATGAGCATGGGCACAAGCAGGGGGCGCAGATCGGTCCAGGCTTGGCGGAGCGCTCCGGGCATCTCGCCGCGCATTCCTTTCCACGGCTCGGGCGTCTTCTCGCCCTGCACGCGCACGCGCTTGAGCGCCTTCTCCAGGCCCAGGCCGCGCCATACCCACGGGGCGAGCAGTGAGACGGCCAGGGTGAAGAGCGTGTAGACGATGGCGGTCGTCCACCCGAAGATGATTCCGATGCCGCCGACGATGATCGGGTTGAGCAGCGGTGAGGCGATGAGGTAGGTCATCGCTGTCTGGAAGGCGACCCCGGCGTTGAGCATTCCGACCAGCATCGGCAGTGTCGAGCAGGAGCAGAATGGAGTCACCGCCCCCAAAAGTAGTCCCTTGATGGGTCCGGGGACTTTCCCGCTGCTCATCCAGTCGCGCATCTTCTCCGGGCCGAATCGCCGGTTGATCAGCGCGACGGCGGTCGAGACGACGAGGAACAGGGCCAGCAGCTCGCCCAGCAGCAGTGCGAAGGTGCCGAGCGTGTCAGTCAGCATCGGTCACCACACTGCGTGCCGGGATCTCGGCCTCGGTGCAGCAGGCTCGCTGTCCGGCGGGAGTCAGGGTGGCAAGGTGGGCCAGCCATTGAACTGGGGCGGCCAACTGTTCGCAGCAGATCGAGATGAGGTTCGACCGGCCCTGCGGGGCCACTTCGATCAGTTCCGCTTTGAGCAGGGCGGAGACGTGGTGGCTGACCAGTGCCTGGCTGAGGCCGGTGGCCTCCTGCAGCTGCTTGTTCGTCTTGGCGCCATCGGCGAGGCACAGCACGATTGTCAGACGGTTCTCGTCGGCCAGAGCCGAGAGGGTGGGGGCCAGGTAGGCGGCGCGTTCTTTGGCCGAGAGGTCCGAGGCCACGGCCGGAATTTGTATCGGTGAAGACATACCTCCACACTAACAAGCGACTGCTTATGACACAAGCGACGGCTTATCTATTGTGGGGGTGACGCCGCGGGGAGATGGCTGGTGATGTCATGGACTGCGTCCTTGGCCGTCCTGCCCGTCCCGATCAGGGTGGCTGAGGCGAAGCCGGTCCAGTCCCCGTACCCGAGCAGGTGCAGGCGGGGCTCGTCGGCGGAGCGTGTGCCGATGGTCTTGGGCACGCCGTTCTCGCGCCTCAGGCCCAGGGAGGCGAGATGGTTCAGGGCGGGACGGAAACCGGTGCACCAGATGATCGCGTCGTAGGGATCCATGGTGCCGTCGCTCCAGGCCGCTCCCTCGGCGGTGAGCCGGTCGAACAGGGGGCGGGGACGCAGCACGCCGCGGTCGCGGGCAGCACGGACACTGGGGACCATGACGATGTCGCCCAGACCGGAGACGCCATCGGCATGTGTTCCCGCCTTCCGGGCGGCTTCTTCTCGGGTGGCGGTGTCGAAGAGCACGCGGCCATCGACATCATCGGGCATGAACCGGGGCGGGTGTCGGGTCGCCCAGGTCGTCTCCGCGATGGTGGAGACCTCGGCGACGATCTGCGCGGCGGAATTGCCGGCACCGACGACCAGCACCCGCTGGCCGCGGAATCGCTCCGGGACGGAGTAGTCGACCGTGTGTAGCTGCTCGCCCGCGAACTCGGCCATGCCCGGATAGGCGGGCATGAAGGGGGTTTCCCAGGTGCCGGTAGCACTGATGACAAACGCGGCGTGCCAGGTGCCCCGGTCGGTCTCAACGCTGAGCCCGCGGCTGTGGGCGCGGACGTCGCTGACCTGGACGGGCCGGTGCACGGGCAGCTCGTAGCGCTGTTCGTAGTCGTGCAGGTACTCGACGACGTGACCGGCGGTGGGGAACCTCTCGCCCCGCTGGCGCGGCATCGGCCAGCCCGGCAGCGGGCTGTACTCGGCCGGGGAGAACAGTCGCAGCGAGTCCCAGCCGTGACGCCAGGCGCCGCCTGCACGGTCCTGCCGGTCGAGGATCACGAAGTTCAGCCCCGCCCGGCGCAGATAGTAGCCGGCGGCCAGGCCCGCTTGGCCACCGCCGATCACAACGACGTAGGCATGCTCACTCATCGGTCTCCTGAGGACCGAGCAGTTCGGCGATGAGGATGCGGACGCGGGTCTCGATCTCGTTCCGGATAGTGCGCACTTCCTCGAGCCCAAGCCCTGCGGGGTCGTCGAGCTGCCAGTCCTCGTAGCGCTTGCCGGGGAGAAACGGGCAGGTATCGCCGCACCCCATCGTGATGACCACATCAGCGGTCTGCACCGCGTCGGGGGTCAGCAGCTTCGGACGCTCGGCCGTGATGTCGATGCCGACCTCGCGCATGGCCTCGACCACGGCCAGGTTGAGCTGGTGGGCGGGCTCCGACCCAGCGGAGCGGACCGCGATGCGGCCCGCGGCGTGGTGGGTTAGGAAGGCGGCGGCCATCTGGGAGCGCCCGGCGTTGTGGACGCAGACGAACAACACCGTCGGAGTGGTATCGGTGGTCATCGGGGGCTCGTTTCGTTCTGGTAGGGGTCGGTGCGGAACCAGCGGCGTGCAGCCCACAGGGAGACGTAGACGAGAGCGACGAGGACAGGCACCTCGATCAACGGGCCGACCACCCCGGCCAGCGCCTGCCCACTGGTTGCGCCGAAGGTGCCGATGGCGACGGCGATGGCGAGCTCGAAGTTGTTGCCCGCCGCGGTGAACGCCAGCGTGGTGGATCGGGCGTAGCCGAGGCCGATGCCCTTGCCGAGCAGGAGGCCTGCGAACCACATGAACGCGAAGTAGACAAGCAACGGCAACGCGATCCTCGCGACATCGAGGGGATTATGCGTGATGGCTTCGCCTTGGAGGGCGAAGAGCAGCACGATCGTGAACAGCAGCCCGTAGAGCGCCCACGGCCCGACGCGCGGGATGAACTTCTCCTCGTACCAGGCGCGGCCCTTGCGTTTCTCACCGATCCAGCGGGTCGCGAACCCCGCGACCAGCGGTACGCCGAGGAAGACGAGCACGTTGAGGGCGATCTGCCCGACCGAGACGTCCAGACCCTGGGTGTCGAGGCCGAGCCAGCCGGGGAGGGTCGTGAGGTAGAACCAGCCGAGGAACGAGAACGCGATGACCTGGAAGATCGAGTTGATCGCCACCAGCACGGCGGTGGCTTCGCGGTCACCGCAGGCGAGGTCGTTCCAGATCACGACCATCGCGATGCAGCGGGCCAGGCCGACGATGATGAGGCCGGTGCGGTACTCGGGCAGATCGGGCAAGAACAGCCAGGCGAGGGCGAACATGACCGCGGGGCCGAGCAGCCAGTTCAGCACCAGCGAGGACACCAGGAGTTTCTTGTCGCCGGTGACGGCGGCGATCTTGTCGTAGCGGACTTTCGCGAGCACCGGGTACATCATCACCAGCAGGCCCAGTCCGATCGGCACCGAGATGCCCGCGACCTCCATCCTCGTGAGCACGTCAGCCAGGGCGGGGATGAAGCGGCCCAGGAGGAGGCCGGCGATCATCGCCAGCCCGATCCAGACCGGCAGCCACTTATCCAACGTCGACAACTGCCGCCTCGCCGCAGGCGCAGGCGCTGGGGTGTTCGTGCTCGTGGTGTTCGGGGGTGCGGGCATCGTGCTGCTCAGTCTCCTCGTTAGCTCGGGGTATGCGGTTAGTTCGTAGGCTTAGTGGCGCGGATGATCGCGGCGTGCATCCCGTCCGCGGCCTCGTGCGTGAACTCCACGCTCGCACCCGTGAACCCCGCCTTGGCGAGGCCGTCGAGGTACTCGGTCTTCGACAGGGCTCCGGCGATGCACCCAACGTAGGAACCGCGGTCAGCACGCTCTTCGGGGGTGAGGCGGTCTTCGGCGACGACATCGGAGACCCCGATACGGCCACCCGGCGCGAGGACGCGGAACATCTCGGCAAGGACGGCGGGCTTGTCGGTGGAGAGGTTGATGACGCAGTTGGAGATCACCACATCCACCGACCCGTCCGAAAGCGGTATGTCCTCGATGGTGCCCTTGAGGAACTCGACGTTCTCCGCCCCGGCCTCGATCTTGTTCTTCTCGGCCAGGGCGAGCATTTCGTCGGTCATGTCCACGCCGTAGGCGAACCCGGTCGGTCCGACACGGCATGCGGAGAGCAGCACATCGATGCCGCCACCGGAGCCGAGGTCGAGCACCCGCTCACCCTCGTGCAGCTCAGCGACCGCCGTGGGATTGCCACAGCCCAAGCTGGCCTCGACCGCCTCCAATGGGAGTCCGGCGGCGGTCGCCTCGTCGTAGAGACCCGCGCCGAAGCTCCGCTTGGTCGGAGCGCAGCACGAGTCGTCGGCCGCCTCATTCGATCCCTCTGTAGCGGAGGTGCTGGAACAGCACGAAGAGACAGACGTCTCTTCGACCAGGAGGTCAGCGTTGCGGGTGCCGGTGGTGACCGCGGTCGCGGCCTGGGCGTAGCGGGCGCGGACTTGTTCGCGCAGCTCGGTGTTCTCGTTCTCGCTCACTGCCTGCTCCATTTCCCGCGGGGCGCCCCGACAACATATTGATGCTCGTCGATGCATCGACAGTTGTCAATGCATGGCGTAGGGTCGAGGGCATGCCGATCTCACTGCCGCTGGTCGCGACCGACACGGGAGGATGTTGCGCCCCCGTCACGGGTGGGGTGCTCGCGGTCGAGGATGCGCAGCAGTTGGCGCGGTTGTTCAAGGCGCTCGGTGATCCGACCCGTGTGCGGCTGTTGTCGATGATCACTGCGCAGTCCGGCGGGGAGGCGTGTGTGTGCGATCTGACCGAGCCTGTCGGCCTCTCCCAGCCCACGGTCTCGCATCACATGAAGCAGCTCGTCGACGCCGGCCTGGTCACGCGTGAGCAGCGCGGCAGGTGGGCCTACTACGCGGTCGTTCCCGAGATCCTGGGGATGCTCTCGGCCGCGCTCGACCCGCAGACACTGAGCACTGACACTCCCGCGGGCTCCTGTTGAGGAGATTCGGGGTTCAGCGGCGCAGGGCGGCGTAGCGGTGCCACGATGCTCCCGCGAGGGTTCCGGTTCGTCGGCCTCATGCTCAAGGCAGCGCTGCTGGTGCTGCCGGAGGACGACGGCCCCGACTCCCGCGAGACGAAGGGTGCGCTGCGCACGGCATGGCGGGAGTTCCAGGCGTTCCAGGCCCGCTCGCCCATCTGGCGGCTCGCGCTCATGGCCGTGCTGTACACGGTCGGCTTCATGGTCGTGCGGCTGCTGCTGACGCAGGCGATGGGGATCTTCCAGAACGTCTGGATCGCAGGCGGCATCTCGGCGCTCGTCGCCTCGGTGATCGTCGCCCCGACGCTCATCAGCAACCTCATCAAGGGGGTCGGCTCCAAGACGGGCGTGAAGGTCACGAAGGACAAGAGCGACCGCGATGTCGAGCATGTGCGCCGGGACGAGGGCGTGAAGCCGTCGCCGGCCGACGAGGCCGGGTTCATCCCTGAGGTCCCTGAGGACGACAGCGACTGGAGGCAGTCTGCGTGAGACCCCCACTCCGTTACCTCCCACACGGCAAGCGCCCCGGACGAGATGTCCGGGGCGCTTCTGTGTGTCGTGGGGGCTCAGGTGGTCGCGTAGGCCCCGGAGCCGTTCAGGGCGGCGTACAGGGTCGTGCGGGACACGCTCAGCTCCCTGGCCACCCGAGCATGGGCGACGCCCGCCTCGACCCGCTCGCGGGCCTCGGTGATCTGCTCGGGGGTCAGGCGCTTGGTGCGGGCGTACACGCCCTTCTTCTTGGCGATGGCGATGCCCTCGGCCTGGCGCTCCCGGATGGTCGCCCTCTCGAGCTGTGCCATCGCTGCCAGCACGGTGAGCATGAACTCCCCCTGCGGCGTATCGGTGTTCAGCGCAGGATTGTCGATGAACTCGATCTGGACGTCCTTGGCGCGCAGCTGCTCGACGAGGGCGAGCAGGTCGGTGGTCGACCGGGCGAGGCGGTCGGGGCTCTTGACGAGCACGGTGTCGCCCTCGCGGACGTACTCGAGCATCCGGGTCAGCTCGGGCCGCTCCCGGCTGCTGCCGGAGATCTTCTCCGTGAAGATCTTGTCGGCCCGGCTGAGCACCTCGAGCTGCCGGTCGAGGTTCTGGTCGGCTGAGCTGACCCGCGCGTAGCCGACGAGCTTGCCTGTGGTGTTCATATCGTCTAGACCCCCTGTGCAGATGTGTCCATCTTATCAACATGGGACCCAGGTGAACAGCGCGTAGGCAGGGACCCGCCCCGTGTTCAACAGGTACACCCTGCTGAACAGGCGCTCAGCTGGTTGGCGACCACACTGTGGATGTGATGGCCTGGTGGCGGGTTTCTGGGATTGCTCAGTGGCGGTGCAGGCGCGGCCAGGTGTCGGCCGTGGTGCAGCGCAACTCGCGAGATGGTGATGCGGGAGACGTTGAACAGCTCAGCGAGCTCGGCTTGGGTGTGTTCGCCGGCCGTGTGCAACGTCAGCAGGTGCTTGCGCTGAGAGGGCGAGAGCTTGGGCTTCTTGCCTTTGAGTTTGCCCTTGGATCTGGCGATGCCAATGCCTTCGCGGGTGCGCAGGCGGATGAGGTCCGCCTCAAACTCGGCCACCATGCCGAGCACGTTGAACAGCAACCGGCCGACGGCGTCGTTGGGGTCGTAGACGCTGCCTCCGAGACTGAGCGCCACTCCCTTGATGGTGAGCTCGCCCGCGATGTCCCTCGCGTCCGGGAGCGAGCGGGCCAGCCGACGTGCGGTGAAGGATCCCCTTACGGGCGTGCGATCTGAGCTGACGCCTGTGACCGAGTGTTCAGCGCGCGCTGTATAGTTCAGTGCATGCTGACTATTGCTTCGCGTCTCGACGTGATGAACCGCCTGGGTCGTGCACTGGCCGACCCCACTCGATCCCGGATCATCTTGACCCTGCTCGACCATCCCGCTTACCCGGCGGAACTGGCCCGA
>Ga0209487_1001627_pt1 | contig 18812 bp, 9 predicted proteins | sample Poulit2012_FD_187524 | JGI IMG/M metagenome (GOLD analysis project Ga0209487, IMG submission 187524) | Agricultural soil microbial communities from Georgia to study Nitrogen management - Poultry litter 2012 (SPAdes) (version 2) | ecosystem: Environmental > Terrestrial > Soil > Agricultural land...
GCAGCAAAGGCGTTTGGTTCCGCTTCAATTTCAAGGTTACTGCGCAACTGGTTGGTCAATGCCTCGACCCATTCCTTATTTCCAGCGCCATCAGCGTTATAGGAGAGTTCGAATGAGCCACTGAATTCCGAAATTGCGTCGGCCTGTGCCCAGAGGTCCTGTGCTTCGTCGACATCAAATTCTATGACTTCGGCACCTTCGATGTTCTCGGTATAGTCCGGCATCAGCGGGCTGGAAAAGTCGGTTGCGGGAGTGTAGGTGTCATCGAAGATAGTAGACGTAATGGCCTGCCGGTCGATTGCCCTAGAAATAGCAGCACGACGTAGTTTACCCTCTTCGTCGTCCCCGAAATGATCTAAGCTATCGGGGATCGTGATCGCACCGCTGACGGCACCTGGTTCCAAATAGGCTTCAATATTGTCGTCATCTTGGAAGGTTTCCACCGCAGATGGCGGAACCTGATCCATAATGTCGAGCACTCCGGACTGCACGTCGGTGTAGGCGGCATCCGGGTCGGTGTAGAAGTTGAAGACCAGGCCGTCGTTTTGTGGTGTACGGTTGCCCTCATAATCTGGGTTCGTGGCTAACACGGCTTCAACATCATGGTTCCACTCGTCTAGTACATACGGGCCGTTGGAGATCGGCTGCTCGCCGAAGGCTTCCATGTCGTCAAATGCAGCTTCTGGTAGCGGGAAGTAAGCAGAGTATCCCAGACGGTCAGGGAAGTCAGCGGCTGGTTCTTTTAGCGTGACTTCAAATGTGTTGTCGTCGATGACTTCCAGGCCGCTGATGGTATCGCCGTCTGTGCTGATGCCTTCGTCATCGGTGCCTTCAATGGGATTGAAGAAATATGCGTTGAGTTGTGCGTTGTCCGGGTCTGCGCCGTAGTTCCAGGCGTCCACAAACGAGTTCGCTGTGACCGGAGTGTCGTCCGAGAAAGTCCAACCTTCGGCCAGTTTAACGGTCCAGGTGATGTTGTCATCTGACTCGATGGATTCTGCGACCTCCATTTCGGTGGAGCCATCGGTGTTATAGGACACCAGGCCTGCAAAGATGGCGTCCACGATGTGTCCGCCGCCAACTTCGTTCGTGTTGGTTGGAACGAGCGGGTTTTGTGGTTCAATGCCGTGGGCATTGATAACCATGTCGCCGTCAGCGGTGTCGCCGCCGCCGTCGTCCCCTCCGCCGCCACATGCGGTCAGCGCGAGCGCGCCGACCGATAGCGCTGCCACGTATTGGTATATCCGTTTGGATTGCATACGGGATCTCCGTTCAAGATGAAATGCAAGTAATGATGTTGCGTGAGGTTGTGTCTCAGCGCAAGATATGAGCCACCGAACTCGAAAGCCTTGTGATTCATATCTCAGAGTTTACGACACAATGAACAAATTGTAACCTTGGGCACTCTTTGAGGTGGCATAAAACTGCACGCAAGCGTCATCAGGATGGCAGGTAGGCGCGACCACAGGTATCGGATACCCTAAGTATTTCGCGGCTATTTGATGATTTTTAGGGATCAGATCGGAAGTGAAAGTTTTTCTACGGGCCAATCCCGCGACACGACGGCTTCGGGATTCCGACGTCGCAAATACTGCTCGAAACTTGCTGCTTGATCTGACTTCCAGCGAATTTGCTGCTGAAACAGTGTCTCTAATGGGGTGTCAAACTTCCCCGGGAATTTCGCGACCATGGCCTGGGCCACCTGGACGGCCGCAACAGAATCAGCCAGCGACGTATGAGCGTCGTCCAGAACCACACCGTAGTGATCACAGACGACTTCCAATGTGCGTTTCCCTTTGCGGTAGGTGTCGGCGTATTTGTCTAAGACATACGGATCAACGATACCGACCACGTTGAATTCGCTGGTGCCGCGACGGGCCAGTTCAGCACTCAGGACGGTGAAATCGTATACTCCGTTATAGGCGACAATCGGAACACGATGGTGCATAAAATCTGTCAGCGTTGCAACGATCTCCGTGAGTCCCTGGGTGGCGTCCATGCCGTGTTGTTGTGCGTGTTCAGTGGATACGCCGTGCACGGCCGCAGCCTCGGCGGGGATCTCGACGCCAGGATCAAGCAGCCATTCCGCGTGAGCTCGCGTGCGACCCTGCGGGTCTAGCAGGACAATGGAGGCGGTGACAATTCTGGCCTCATGTGGATTCTTGCCCGTGGTTTCCAAATCGAACCCCACCATTGAACCCGTATGCCACGGCTTATCTGGCCCCGGAATACTCAACACTTTTGCAGTATGTATCATGGTTCCAAAATACCCGGTCACCGGACAGAAATGAACCGCCTGTGGAGTCAGCCACGACCTGTGGATACTTTCCCACGTCACGGATACAAAAATGGTTCAATGGAAGATATGGCTTCTACTCCGCAACTGCTTCGACCTAAGAACCTGTTTCGCGCTGCTCCTGAGCTTGATGAACGCCAACGAAACATCATTGACCAGCCACCGGGGCACGGCCCAATCTTGTTGCTGGGTGGCCCGGGCACCGGAAAAACCACTACCGCAGTGGAGTACGCGGTAGCCAAAATTAAAGCAGGTGTTCCCACCAGCCAAGTGTTACTGCTGACCAACACTCGGACGGCGGCTACGCAGTTGCGGACTCAACTCACGGCGCGGCTCAACCAAGAAGCCATCGACTCCCGCGCTGAGACGCCCGTCCGGTCTTTTGCCTCCTATGCGTTTGACCTGATCAATCGCATCCGCGAAGACGAAACGACCACACCGCGGCTACTAGCCGGTGCCGAACAGGACCGCGTTATTGCCGAACTGTTGGAAGGGTACGTCACGGACCCCGAACTGAATATGGCGTGGCCAGACAGCCTGGCTCAGGCCGTGGGGCTGCGCGGACTGCGCCACGAGCTGCGCGAACTCATCGACCGCAGCGCTGAATATAATATTGAACCCGGCCAACTTGCGGCACTCGGCCGGGCCAAAGGGCGCGCTGAGTGGGTCACCGCCGCTACGATCCTGCAAGACTATCGTGATGTGCTTGATCTGTCGGGTGACGATGCCTACGACCCCTCAGGGCTCATCACCTCCGCAGCCAACCTGTGGGAAGCCCACCCCGAATTCGTTGCAGCGGAAACTCAGCGCATCCAACACATTGTCATTGACGATTTCCAAGACGCGACACCTGCCATCCACCGGCTGGTCAAACTGATCGGCACACACCGTGATATCGTCATCACCGCAAACCCAGATACCACGGTCCAAGGATTTCGTGGCGCTCGACCACAGGCCCTCGTTGACTGGCCACAGGTACTTTCAGCCGAGGCCACCACTACCGTCTTGGACACCGGTTACCGCATGGGCAGACATCTAGGCGACGCCTATCAACGCACTGTGGCACGGGTTCCCGCCATCGGTGGCCTGCCAGATACCCGAGCAACCCTTGGGCGTGCACCCCATGACGATGAGATAGCCGTGCACCGCTTGGCGTCACCGGTACAAGAGCACCTGTTCATCGTCCAGCAAGTACTCGAACTGCATCACCGCCACGGGGTCGCATTCAACGACATGGCCGTGCTGGCCCGGACCTCATCCAAAGTCGCCGAAGTGGCTACCGCATTAGAAGTAGAAGCCATCCCGGTGGCCAGATCAATCTCCGAAGTCATGCTGAACCAGCAACCCGCCGCCGCGCCATTATTGGTACTCACCGCCGCTGCCGATGCGGTCGCCCGGAACAACGCAACCACCCACACCGGGTTGGACCCAACAGACTTGCACTGGCTGATCACCGGACGCTATGGAACTTCCACCCCGCTAGAACTGCGTAATTTGCGCCGTCGACTGTTGGCAGTTGAACGCGATGCACACGGCACCCAAGACTCCGCAGCACTGCTGGACCAGCTAGTGGCTCACCCGGATGAAGCAGCCACGCTGCTAGCTCTTGAACCCGGCAGAAAACTCCCGCGATATGCCGCCGGAGCAGTACGCATCGGACGCATGCTTGCAGCCATGGTCAAAGCCACCATCGAAGACCAGGCATCCGCAGAAATGGTGCTGTGGGCCGGTTGGGAAACTGCGCTTCCGGAGGTCGGCAGTGCTTGGGAAGAACAAGCCCTAGCGGAAGACAAAGACGCCGCTGTGCGGGCCAATCGTGACCTCGACTCGGCTGTGGCGCTGTTTGAGGCAGCTGAACGCTATGTGGTGCAGTTCCCCGGCCAAACCGCGTTGGGATTCACCGAATACCTCGCGGAACAAGATCTACCGATGGATAGTTTGTCCTCGAGGTCAGACCAGGACGGGGTAGCGGTCCTCACCCCGACGACGGCGGCCGGCCAACAATGGCACACCGTATTTGTTGTTGGTGTCCAAGAAGGTGTGTGGCCCAACACCCGCCTGCGCGGCCAACTGCTGCACACCCAAGAACTGGTCGAAGAAGTCACGGGAACCGCTGGACAACAACCCATCAATGAGCGCATCGCCCAGGTACGCCACGATGAACTTCGCACCTTCGCGGCTGCCATCTCGCGAGCCACGCATCGACTCATCGCCACGGCGGTTGCCGATGCAGACCACCAACCGTCCATGTTCATCGAACGGCTAGATCCATGGACTCCCGAAGAAGACCAGACGGTGCGGCCTTACACCACGGTGGCGACACCACTGACCGTCAACGGGCTAGTCACCGACCTGCGCCGCAGCCTGGAAGACGCCGAACGAAAATTCGAAGTCAACCCGGACCAGCCCGAGGACGCAGCCCTGCATGCCGTGGCAGACCAGGCAGCTGCAGCGCTCGCCGTCCTGGCCGAGGGCGGCATCGCAACGGCAGACCCCGACAACTGGTGGGGACTGGCAGCACTCTCTACGGACCACCCCATCCACGGTGTCGACGAACACGGAGAACCAAACCGTATCCGGCTGTCGCCGTCCACAGTGCAAACCGCGGTGCAGTCACCGCTGCAGTGGTTTATTTACCAGATTTCTACCTCCGGCTCTCACCCGGCAGCAGCCACCGGAACGTTCCTCCACGCCATCGCAGAAAAATTCCCCGAAGCCCACATCACCGACCTATTTGACGAACTCAAAGCAAAATTCTCGGTGCTGGCTGCCGAAGCCGGGATCGATCCCGGCTGGGAATATGATGCGCTATATGCCAAAGCCGAGCATGCCCTGTTCAAATTCAACGAATATGTCAAAGGCATGTCCCATGGATCTATCGGGACCGGAAAGTCGGCGTTAGTTTTTGAACCCCGCCGAGTCGTGGCATTAGAAGAACGCGTGCAGAGCTACTTCGAAGAATATAACGCCGAACTCAACGGGATTATCGACCGAGTGGAAGTTGACAGTTCAGGACGTCCCTACGTCGTGGACCTCAAAACCGGCTCCACATCAGTGTCCGGCGCCGATATGGCTCGGCTCCCACAGTTGGGTGTCTACCAAGCCATGATTAAAAACGGGGCCCTAGCGCACCGCGAAGAACTTACCCATCCGACAGAACCCGCCGGCGCGGCACTGATTCAACTAGGCAGCCGAAATAAAGTCGTCAAAGTCCAGCCGCAAAAGCCCCTGGAACCGGGCGTCACGTGGGCAGAAGAAGATATTGCCGATGCCGCACGCTGGGTGCAAGGCCCATATTTTTACACGGTGCACGAAGGCGATGAATGCAAACTGCAAGCACTGTGCCCAATCTGCAAGGAAGGACAACAGGTAACCGAATGGTTGATCTAACATGGGGGCATCAGCCGCGTTACACCGCGCGAGAGCTCACGGATCTCCTCGAAGATCACAAGCCGGCCAACAAACGCCTGTACCCAACCGATGAACAAACCGCCATTATTGAGGCGGGCCGTGACCCGCTGCTCGTGGTAGCTGGTGCAGGCTCCGGCAAAACCCACACCATGACCGACCGGGTCATCTGGCTGATCGCAAACGGTTATGTACGCCCGGAAGAAGTCTTGGGCGTGACCTTTACCCGAAAAGCCGCCGGTGAACTGGAATCACGCATCAATAATGCCATCGAGCACCTGGCCGAACGCGATGATATCGCACTGGACTTCGACACCACAGATATTGGCCAGGCCACGGTCACCACCTATCACTCGTACGCGAATTCCCTGGTGGCTGATCATGGGCTTCGCATCGGAGTCGAACCGGACGCCCGGCTCATTGGTGAAGCCGAGTCCCACCAGTTACTCACCGAAGTCGTCCGGGCAAATGACTCGGATATCGATCTGACCGACGTGCGCTCCGAAGATTTAGCGGCGAGCATCGCTGAGGATGTCCGCGATCGTCCCACGTCGTCAACCATCAAAGCGGTCAAAAAGCTGGCCGGCGACTGCGCAGAACACCTGATAGAACCCGCCCAGGTCAAAGCCGCCCTGGCAGAAATGTTCACGTTCGGACAGGGGCTGCCCACGGGTAAAACCATGACCGCGAGTACCACCTCGCTATTCGCCAGCCTGAAACTTCGCTCCAAAGTTGCCGATATGGTCACGGCTTATCTCGACGCAAAACGCGAACAAAATGTCATGGACTACGGTGACTTGGTGCGCTACGCCGCCCTGATTGCCACCCAGCTTCCCGAAGTTCGTGTCCTGGAACGCGAGAAATACAAGATCGTTTTGCTGGATGAGTTTCAAGACACCTCACACGCCCAGCTCAAATTATTCTCCTATTTATATGGCCGAGGCGACGGCACCCAACAGCCACACTCCGTTACAGCGGTTGGCGACCCAAACCAATCCATTTACGGCTTCCGTGGGGCCTCGGCCGGTCAGCTGTTCTCCTTTGTCGGAGAATTCGGGGCAGAACAGCTCGAACTGACCACCGCCTGGCGCAACAGCAGCCACATTCTAGATATGGCCAACCACGTCGCGCAGCCGCTCCGAGATGACGCCGATGAAGGCCAAATTATCCCCCAACTGCAGGCACGCCCCGGCGCCGAGCGGGGGATAGTGGAACTGAACTGGTTCGAATCCGCCGACGCCGAAGCAGCCCAATTGGCCGACCGCATCAAAAGCATCGGTCTTGCAGACGAATCGCAGACCGCAGCAATATTATGCCGCACCAAAAAACAGTTCACCCCATTAATCGAAGCGCTCGAAGCCCGAAGTATCTCTTATGAAGTCGTAGGTCTGGCAGGACTCCTGGGGATCCCAGAAATCATTGAAATTGTGTCCATCCTGCAAATCCTGGCCGAACCGCAGGAATCCGATGGACTCCTGCGCCTACTATCCAATGCACGCTGGCGGATTGGTCCCGAAGATCTCTGGGTGCTGAGTAAATTTGCGCGCACCTTGGAATATCAGGGTCGTCTTGATCCTTTGGACGCCGATACGTCTCCGCAGGAGGACATCGATAACCCGTCCATGGTTAGTGCCATCCTGCGGCTGCCCAAAGCGAACTGGACCAGTAATCAAGGCCAGACGTTCAGCACCACCGGTTTCCAACGGCTCCACGCGATCAGGGCCATGCTCCAAGAGCTCATGCGCCAGATCCACTTACCCATCCCGACATTGATCCGGCAGATCGAACACACCACGGGTCTCGGTATTGAAGTCGCGGTTCGGCCCGGCAGCCAATCTGTGGATGCGCGTCGCTACCTCGATGAATTCTTGCGCATCGCCGAGAACTTTCAAGCCGCAGCGGATCACACGAGAACACTGGATCTGGTGACCTTTCTGACCTGGTTGGAAACGGCAGCCGAGGAAGAAGACGGCCTAGATATGCCACCCGAGCAACCCAAGCCCGGAGCGGTGCAGATCATGACGATGCACGCTTCCAAGGGCTTGGAATGGGACACGGTGTTTGTTCCGGGAATGAACCAGAACAATTTTCCGGGCAAAAAGACCGATCTGTGGACCAGCAAAGCTCGCGGTGATCTGCCCTGGACCCTACGTGGTGACCGAGACACCCTCCCCACCTGGGAACATGAAGCAGCGACGAATGTTCGTGAATGGGCCGGGCTCTCCGGAGTAGATTCGCTCAGCACCAAGATGGCAGAAACACTCTCCGAAACCCACGGTCGCGAGGTCCTCTCCCTGAAGGAACAAGTCCAGATCCACGAATTGGCAGAGGCTCGTCGGCTGGCCTATGTTTCCTTCACGCGGGCCAAAGATTTACTGTGGGTTTCTGGAGCCCACTGGCAGGGCACCACGGTCAAACCCGAACCCATGTCGGTGTTCTTAGAAGAAATGGTGCAATATCAAGAGACGCACGGTTTGGACCACAAAGGATATTGGGCCGAAGAATTTCCAGAGGAAAACCCGCGCCGTTCCAAAGCCATCGTAGCTCAGTGGCCATACGATCCATTGGATGGCCCGGTGCACTATCAGGTAGAAGCCCGTGAAGACGGCCGACTTCCGGAACCAGACAGCGATTCCGTGGTCGTGCGTCGCAGCCACCCACGACGTGATGCTCTGCAACGGGCAGCGGCACGGGTACGAAACGCAGCGGAAAAGACCACCACTGAACTTGATGGCGAACTGGCCCAGCGCATTGACTGGGTGCTAGACCGCGCAAATGTGCCGGTCACCAACGACGTGCACATGCCAGAACACATCTCGACCAGCCGCTTTGTCGAATTAGCCCAAAACCCACAAGCAATAGCACGCCAGATCCGTCGGCCGATGCCACAACGGCCCACCTCGGCAGCCCGTGAGGGCACTTTGGTCCACGAGTGGATCGAACACTACTATGCTCAAAATAGGCCCGGGTTGACACCAGTGCTGGATATTGAAGACACGGAACAATTGGTGGATGCCGAGTGGGATGCCGCAACGGGTTTAGCTGATTTGCGCGAAAAGTTTGAAACCTCCGGGTGGGCATCGCGCGACCCGGTCATGATCGAAGCCGCCGTAGAAACCTCCGTCGCCGGACTCACACTGCGAGGCCGCATTGATGCGGTATTTCGTACCGGCGGAGACACGACCATTGCCTTTGATCCAGCAGCCACCTGGGAACTCGTGGACTGGAAAACCGGTCGGGTACCCTCCGACAGTGAGATGCCCTTACGTAGTTTACAGTTGGCTATCTACCGACTGGCATGGTCACGGTTGCACAATATTCCACTAGAAAATATCACCGGAAAATTTGTTTACCTGGCACACGGAGTGGAAAAGACCCCCACTGATTTTGCGAATGCATCACAACTGGAGCAAATCTTGCAGGACGCCTTTGGACAAGCTTAGTCTTCGTTGAGATTTTCTCGCACGACTTTCCAAGATATCGGTTGGGTATCCTCATCCTCAACCGTGTCCTGAGCCTCGTCGTGGGCTACGATCTCATCGTCCTCCGTCAAAGAGTGCACCACTAATTCTGTCTTGGCAGCCTCTTCGCCGTCGTCTGCTTCTGACCCGTGCTCAGATTCCATCGTCTCGTCGTTTTCGACCGACTCAGGATCCTGGCTGGGATTCTCTGCTTGGCCAGTCACCGGTTCCTGGACCTCTGATGCATCCTCGGCCGTGCTGTCATCTTCATCCGCTGGTATATCCGCGGAAACCGGATCAGCCGTGGTCGCCGGTTCAGGGAATGATGGAGCCTCTGCGGTGCCCGGTTCTGGGTCATCTGCAATGTCATGATCTGATTCGAAAACCGGCTCAGACATGGCGGACGGTTCCCAGAAGTGCTGACCGATATCTTGGCCGCCGGTCTGTTCAACATCAGAGGCCAGCTCCGCCAGCATAGTTTGTGCCTCGGCAACTATTTGCTCATCAGAAGCATGGACGCCCGACATGAGATATTTGGCCAACGAGAATTCAGCCGCCAAAGCAGCCCGGCGCATGATATGTAAATCCAACTGATCGGCCGCGACATCCATGTGACGGTGATACGCGGAAATAACTGCTTCGCGGAACTCAATGGAATCGGTGGACGCCAACCAAATGAAATCGCGAGCCGGATCACCGATGTGTAAATCGGTCCACGCGGTCACACCCACCGCACGCTCGCGATCAATCAATAACGAGGTCTCATCGAAATCACCGTGCACCACCCGCGGCACAAACGTCCACATCTGGCGTTCTTCAAAAGCGTGTTCCCAACGACGCAGCAATGGGGAAGGCACCTTGCCGGTCAGCGCCATCTGGTCCAGTTCCGACAGTAACCGTGCGCGCAACTGTTCAGCCCCATACGAGGGCAGATCAGCGGTCTCAACCACGGAACTGGGAAGCTTGTGTATAGCCGCAATGATGCGACCGATATCGTCGATCGTCTGGCGTTCAGCTTGTGTGATTGTATCTAGGTCAACCGGGAAGCCAGGCATCTGGTGATACATGAAGGTTCGTAATGTATCAATTTGGACGGCGCCGGCAACCGACGGCACCCGGAACGGCAGATGCGCACGAATGGCAGGGGTGAAACCAGAGAGAACTTGAATTTCAGTTTCTAACCGAAACGCGGCCTGCGAGTTACGCGGTGAACGTACGCGCCAATGATTATTATCCGCGTCCGTCACGATGGCGGAGTCAAAAGCGCGCGGATCATCGGGTGATGCGGCGGCTTGGACGATGTCAAGCCCGGGCATGGCAGCCGAGGCCAGTGCTGCAAGTTCCATGGCGGTTCGTTTCATCACATCTACCTTACGCGTGATCCCATACGGTTGCTGGTCTCAGCTGTGGTGAGTCGAAAATCTGTCCAAGAGGACTAGGCTGGAGGTCATGGATATGTTGCCCGATCTTGGACGGTTACCACTTGCCCGCGACGACGTGGATCGGGGTACTGAGCTTCGTGATGACGAAAACTGGCTGTCACGCCTCTGGGAGGAACCCACCACTCGAGTCCTGTGGCTGCACAGCCGAACCGCACCCATTTACAATGGGCAGATTGTGTTGGCTGCACCCGAGGGGGAGCTGCCGGATGATGCCATCTATCTGGGAAGGTCAGCCCATCACCGGTCTAAACACAGCCAATTTGTTGAACCGGCCGAAGAGCATGCTGAGATCATCTTGCTGAGCGACAATGCTGCAGCCGAAGCACCACAACTCCACGATCCACAAGTTGGTGGACTTGCCGTTGATCACCCCGATTTTATTGGCTGGCTGGGGGTCTCTGATATTGCGGCCGGACTCAACGATCGAGACGTTGGGATCTTTGTGTCTGCCGTGGCGATCGCCAATTGGCATAATTCGAATAAATACTGTCCGCGATGCGGGGCACGGACCTACCTGAAAGCTTCCGGTTGGGTCCAAGTATGCTCAGCAGAAGGTACGGAGATTTTTCCGCGTACCGATCCTGCAGTAATCATGCTGATCACTGATCCTAGTGACAGAGCACTGCTGGGCAATAATAAGGCCTGGGGCAATAGGCGGTTCTCGGCGCTAGCGGGATTTGTCGAGCCGGGGGAATCTTTGGAAGCCGCCGTTAAGCGCGAAGTCTACGAAGAGTCGCGCGTCGTCGTTGACGGGGTGAAATACATGGGCTCCCAACCGTGGCCATTCCCACAGTCACTCATGTTGGGCTACATTGGACAAACCCAACATCCTGAAGCGGCCACCGCAGATAAAGAAGAACTTGCCGAGGTTCGCTGGTTTAGTCGCGAAGAATTACGCGACGAGGTAGAAAACGGTCGCATGTTCATTCCGCGAGCCTCCTCAATCGCCCATTCCCTGTTAAGCCACTGGTACGGTGGGCCACTGCCGCAACCCAGAACATTAGAGAATTAGATTGCAAAATCCTGAAGACATTTTGGCCGGGCTTGATGCTGAACAGCGTCAGGCTGCTACCGCCCTCCACGGACCAGTCCGTATCTTGGCCGGTGCTGGCACCGGGAAAACCCGTGCCATCACGCATCGTATCGCCTACGGTGTCGCCACCGGCGTGTACAACCCGTATAACGTGCTGGCCGTAACTTTTACGGCCCGTGCGGCCGCAGAAATGCGATCCCGGTTGCGCGATTTAGGCGCACATGGTGTCCAAGCCAGAACATTCCACGCCGCAGCATTGAGCCAGCTGCAATACTTTTGGCAACATGCCATTGGTGGCGATATGCCACGGCTGGTGGATTACAAAACCCATCTCATCATGGAAGCAGCCCAACGGTTGCGCATGAGCACCGATAAAGCCACCATCCGAGATCTTGCCGGTGAAATCGAGTGGGCAAAATTCAATATGCTCACACCGCAGACCTATCAACAACGCGGTGCCCAGCGGTCCATGCCAGCCGGCTGGGATCTCATTGCCGTCACTCGACTCTTTCAGGCATATGAGGACCTCAAATCGGACCGGGGGCTCATTGATTTTGAAGATGTCTTATTGATTCTTGTGGGGATCCTCGAATCCGAACCGCGCATCGCCGCTACAATTCGAAAACAATACCGGATTTTTTTAGTCGACGAATTCCAAGACGTTTCGCCACTGCAATACCGCCTGCTCAAAGGGTGGCTGGGGGATCGTGACGATCTGTGTGTGGTGGGGGATACGTCGCAGACTATCTATTCTTTTACCGGGGCAACCGCCGACTTCATTTTAGATTTTGGTCAAGAATTTCCCGGCGCTACCCAAATCAAACTCATCCGGGACTACCGATCCACACCACAAATTGTGGATCTAGCGAATCGTCTGCTGCAGGAACGCACCAGAGCAGACCGGCCAAGCCTGCCTCGCTGGCCAGAACCACTAGAACTGCTATCACAACGTGAAGCGGGCCCGGAACCGGTATTTGCCGAATGCACGCACGACCAAGCCGAAGCAGAATGGGTGATTGAACAGATCAAACAATTGCAGGCGGCCGGCCACAAAGGTTCGGATATGGCCATCCTGTTTCGAACCAACGCTCAATCTGCGTCCTTCGAACAGATCCTCAGTGACGCTGGAGTATCGTATCAAGTTCGCGGGGCCGAACGTTTCTTTAATCGGCGTGAAGTTCGCGATGGCATTCTTCAGCTGCGTGCCGCAGCGAAATCCGCCGACGGAGTGGCGGGGGCGGCAGTAGTGAGCCGGATCAAAGACGTCTTAGGGTCGCTAGGCTATACTCCGGTCGCACCGCAGCAATCTGGTGCGGTGCGAGAACGTTGGGAATCACTGAACGCCATCGTGAACCTCGCCGAGGACCTGGTGACAGCTCGCGGTGATCAAGTGAACCTTGATGTGGTTGTCGCCGAACTTGATGAACGGGCCTCACACCAGCACGCTCCGGTTATGGATGGTGTCACGCTGGCCTCGATGCACTCAGCGAAAGGTCTGGAGTGGGATACCGTGTTTCTGGTGGGCCTCACGGAGGGGCTGATGCCAATCAGTTTTGCGACGGAAGATAAAAACGTGGATGAAGAACGTCGCCTGTTCTATGTGGGTATCACTCGCGCCAAGACTCGGTTATATCTTTCATGGTCGCTGTCCCGATCGGCCGGTGGCCGTGCAACTCGTCGACCATCCAGGTTTTTACAAGCCATCCGGCCCGCAACCACCAAGAGCGCCACGACTTCCACTGCGCGTCCTTCCCGGTCACGACGAGCCAAGGTAGCTAAGTGTCGTACCTGCGGAGTTGTGCTGTTTACCGGTGCGGAACGGAAAATTGGTCGGTGCGAGGACTGCCCACCAACCTACGACCAAGAGGTCCTCGATCGGCTAGTTACCTGGCGAAAAGATATTTCCACCGCCGACAAAGTCCCCGCGTTCGTGGTCTTCACCGATGCCACCTTAGTGGCAATTGCCGAAAAAATGCCGACTGATTTACAACAATTGCGCACGCTACCCGGGATTGGACCGAAAAAGTTAGAACGCTATGGTGAGGATGTGCTAGCGATCCTCAGCTGGTGAAGCGCCACGCAGCACCCTGGTCGAGGATCTATCTCAAAGGTCTGAACCCAACCGTTGGCAAGGTGCACTCGGGTAAAAGTATTCAAACTCATCCCAGGAACCATGCCGTGTTTGGTCATGGGTATTTGGTGGCGGAGTTGTTGAGAATCGATCATCGCTAAAAGATCTGTGGCAATTAATCCAGCCACCAGGTGCGCGCCGGCTACCGTCTCAATACCGCCCGTATTGTCGGGCAGTCCGGTATGACGCTGTTCTCGCACCGTAGCCGAGATACTAGCAGGGCTTTCCAAACACAATGGGCATGAGCTTGCTTGGTGCATTGTCCACGGCCCAATATCGATTTCGTCGTCGCGGATGACTACCGGTAAATACGGGTGGCGCCGCTGTTTTGCTTGCTCAACAGTGTCAACATCTAACCTACCCAAGGTGATATGCACGGTGGCCAGGCTCGCCAAATCAGGCTGTTTCAACCACCCGGTCGGGTGCACATTGGGGCGACGATGTTTTGGGTTCAGCGATGCGGCTGCGGCCAAGGAGCGCACCTGGCCAATATCTTGCTCATCTAACCCGGTCCCCAGGTCGGCTGCGGTGACTCTGGTGGAATCCCACACATTGAGGTGTCCAATGCCGGAATTCATGAGGATCTTGGTCAGCGCGGTCCCGGTTCTGCCGAGGCCGAAGATTTGCAACGCGGCACCGTAACGTTGGGTCTGAAACTGTTGCCGATCATGTGCTGTGACTCCTAACAACTTGCCCTGTTTGAATATTGGTGTGACACAGCGCAAACGGGCGAGACTGCCGCGGTGGTCTTGATCAGAGCTGATCACAAAATGTTCCTCAGCCGGGGTGGACACAAGTACGGGTGACAACTTCGAAAGCAATAAGTGGCAGTCGAGCTCGGGCACCTGACAGGCTTTGGCCACGCGTTGTTCATCGCCGTCGGGAATACCCTGTTGCAACCGTTGTATAAAGCTCCGGACCGGCTCGCTGACACCGGTCAGTTCGAGAGCTCGAAAGCCCGAACCGATCCGCAGATGTGACGCAGACAGTTGAGAAAACGACAGTCCCGGATTGATTTGCATGGCAACTCCTGTGTGTTTCGAGGTGTTACCATAATGAGCTATCGTGGCAGAGCGCTGGATGTGTTTTCCACACTCACCGCGAACCGCAGATGTTATCCACAGCGTGGGACTATGCCGAACCGATACGTCCTGCGGTGCGGCAGCATGAAGGGCATGGACATAATTTCAACTCTGATACGTGAAGATATTCAGCGACTATCCGGCGGACGGATTGCTTCCATCGTGGAGATTGACGGCGAGCCGATTCGTCTCATCGCGTCCACGCGGCGCCGCAAGACGGTTTCGGCGGGAATGCGTGACGGCATGATTCAACTATCGGTGCCCATGACCATGAAAGATGCCGAGATTATCAGCTCGGCTCGCAACTTGATTGCGAAAATCAAAGCACGTCAGCGACAGAGCCAACGGTTTCAAACAAACCCAGAACTCTACGGTCGTGCCGTACACCTCGCTCGCGTCTGGCTCAACGGAGAAGTGCATCCCAACTCTGTAGTGTGGTCAGACCGGCAAACCAGCCTCTGGGGATCCTGCACAAGTACCAGCAAGGAAATCCGCATCTCGACCCGGTTGCAGGGAATGCCACAGTGGGTTATCGACGGGGTCCTTATTCACGAGCTAGCCCACTTAAAGCATGGCGATCATAGCCAGGAGTTTCATGATTTTACCCGCCGCTACCCAAGAATGGTAGAAGCCGACGCCTTTTTGGATGGGGTGTCCTTTGCCGAAAAGAATCGTCAGGACACCCTGTTCCCAAACGCGTATGACTAATCTTCGTCGAAACCGCCTTCAAGGAGTTTCTTGAGATCTTCATCGAGACTCGCAGATTTTTCGTCAGCGGTTTCGCGACGTTTCACGTACCCCTGCGGATCGTCAAGATCTTCTTCTGTTGGCAGTCGCAGCTGAGATTCCCAAATAGCGTCACGGTACTCAACCCCCTCGGCCTCTTGGATCGTAGCCCACAACTGGGTGGCGTCGTTGAGACGGCGTGGTCGTAGATCGAGCCCAACTAAGGAACCAAAGGCATGCTCTGCCGGGCCCCCCGAAGCACGACGACGGTTGATCATCTCGCGCAGCGCTGTGGCTGATGCCAGCGGTTTAGCCGCGTCCGTCACGACCACATCGACCCAGCCCTCGATGAGCGCCAGCAGGGTTTCGAGCTGTTCAATAGCAGCTTTTTGAGTGCCCTCAGGTTCGGGGATGAACATGGACCCCGAGAACATTTGGTTCATAGATTCTGGGTCTGTCGGATCCAAAGTTTGGACGGCATCTTCGATCGCGGAAACGTCAATGTTGATACCGGCCGCGTATTGCTGCACCATGGCGGTCAGGTCACGAGCGAGCCAGGGAGAATTGGCAAACAGCCGCATCCGTGCTGCTTCACGTAATGCCAAGTAAATACGCACCTGATCTGGTTCCACGGAAATACCGTCACCAAACTCTTCGATATTGACCGGCAGCATGGCCATTCGCTGACCGGCAATGGGGAATCCAGTGTCAGTGCCGGAGAGTACCTCTTGTGCTAATTCACCGATGGCTTGGCCCAGTTGGAGACCAAACATTGAACCGCCAAGGTTTTTCATCATCGGTTGCATATTGCCAAAGGCACCTTGGAGTTCTTCCGGTAACTGGCCGGGCAATTGTTCGGTGATGGCACGGCTCAGTGCCTCCGATAGTGAAGTGGCGACAGGATCGGTAATTTCACGCCAGTTTTCCATGGTGGCTTCAACCCATTCGGCGCGTGACCAGGCCACTACTGGCACATTCGCTGCTTCCAGTGTGGTGGCTTGGTCAAGCCAGGAGTCAGCGAGCCGCAAAGCGTCCGCAATTTCTTTAGCGGCAAAGGACCCCACCGAGGGGTCTTGGCCGGCCACGCTCTGGCGGGCCGTTTGTTTGGCCAGCTCCCATTTCACCGGGCCGTCTTCGTCGTCAGAGGCATGCATCATGGACTGGAATTGGCCCATGATATTTTGGATCATTTGTGGATCCATCATTGAAGGATCGAAGGGCATGCCCTCTGCACCAAATTGTTGCATGGCGCGTTGAATTTCTTCTGGATCTGGTGCGTTATCGCCGAACATCCGACGGAACATTTCGGACATCGGATCGTGGTCATCGCCGTTTGTTGGACCTTGGTTGCTCATAACTCTCCACGTTACTGTAGTGACGGGTTGAAACAATAGCCTTTATTAGCTTTGCGCTGAGTGAGTATCTAGTGCAATTTGCTCGCGTCGACTTTGCCGCTTTTGGATCTTCTCGGAGGTACCTTCCGTCATGCGGTACAACACCGGCACGATGACCAGGGTGATCAGCGTGGATGCAATGAGCCCACCGATTACGGCAATGGACATCGGGGCCGACACGAAACTTGATTGACCGGCTAAACCCAGCGCCGGCGGGATCATCGCACCAATAGTTGCAGCAGCTGTCATAATAATTGGCCGGACACGGTTTTGCGCCCCGGCAATAATTGCCTGATCCAAATTCGCCTCCCGACGTCGGTACTGGTTGATCAAGTCCATGAGCACAATTGAGTTGGTGACTACAATACCGATGAGCATCAGCATGCCCACCAGGGTGGTAGCGCCAAGCGGTGTGTCGGTGATCAACAGTGCCAGGATCATACCGGTGGCGCCAAACGGTATGGCGACCAGCAAAATGAGCGGCTGGATTAACGATTTTAGCAGCCATACCAACACCACGTAGATCAGCAAGATTGCAGCAGCCATGGCTAAGGCCAACTGTTCGAAGGTCGTATCAATTTCCTCAGCCACACCGGCCAATTCGGTCTGGACGCCTTCCGGCAGGTCTGCGTTTTTAATAGCTTCGGTTAATGCTGTGGTGGTGGCACCCACATTGTCCGTGGATTCAGGTGTAACCGAAATGGTGACGGTGCGAATCGAATTAATCGTGGTCACCGATGGCGCGATATTGACCCGATTGACCTCGGCGATATCGGTCAATGGGATGCCGTAAAGATCCAGCTCTTCGATATCCTCCACGGTTTCCACCGCCGAGGCAGAATTCATGTGCACATTGAGTTCAGTGTCATCAATGGTGAGCTGGGCGATGGGGAAGTCCGTGGTGTGTGATGCAATGAGGCCCATGGCTTCTGGCACCGTCATGCCGTACTGGGCAATGTCGTCTTCGCGTGGCACAATCTCCAACGAGGGTTGGGCGGCCGAAAAATCAGATTCAACCCGCGCCACAACGGGCAGGTCTTCAAATGCTGATATCAACGTGTCGGTGGCCTGTTCAAGATCAGCCTCGTCCAGGGCATCCAATTGCACATCTACGGTGTCGGAACCCATGATCCCGCCACCACCTTCCATGCGAAATTCTCCGATCTCTGGGTGTTCTTGGAAGTAGGCGTCAAGAGTTGTCTGAATGTTATTTTCAGCCTCGGTCTGGTCGGCATCGGCATCGGTAATTAGCGTGAAAGAAGCCCGCTCCGGGCTGGCGCCCGTCATGGCTTGACCGCCGATATCGGCTTGAACGGTTTGGACCTGTTCCACGCCGGCAAGCTCTGTTTCGATGTCTTGTGCCAAGTCAGCGGTGCGCTGTAAAGAAGAACCCTGCGGCGCGGTGTAGGTGACACTATGCATATTCATGCCCGTATCACCGAGCAGATTGACCTTCAGTGCCGGAACTAATGCCAACGATCCGACAAATACGCCAAGCGCCACAATGGCGGTGGTCCACCGGGTGCCCCGGGACTTGATCGTCCAGGTAATGATCGGACGGTAAAGACGTGCCATCCAGTTAGTGGTTACCCGAATATCAGTGTCAGTCAGGTGCACAGCGTGTGCACCGCGAATGCGTTGATTGCGCATAAACCAGTAGGCCAGCACGGGCACAATGGTGAGCGCCACCAGGGTCGAACCGACCATGGCTAACACCACCGTAAGTGCGAACGGCCGGAAGAGTTCCCCGGCCATGCCTTCAACTAATAAAATAGGCACAAATACCATCACGGTCACAACCGTCGAGGAAATGACGGCCGAGGAGACCTCGCCGGTGGC
>Ga0209487_1001629_pt1 | contig 18800 bp, 16 predicted proteins | sample Poulit2012_FD_187524 | JGI IMG/M metagenome (GOLD analysis project Ga0209487, IMG submission 187524) | Agricultural soil microbial communities from Georgia to study Nitrogen management - Poultry litter 2012 (SPAdes) (version 2) | ecosystem: Environmental > Terrestrial > Soil > Agricultural land...
AGCGCGAGCTCGCTGAGGCCGGCGTGGTCCACGCCGAGCAGCCCGGCGGTGGCGTCGAGGACCCGCGAGGCGTTGAGCGTCGTGGTCATCGGCAGGAAGTTGCCGGTGGCGTCGGCGAACCCGGTGACCAGACCGCTCGGGTCACGGACCGGGTCGGCGCTGATGGCCGAGACGACGCCGGAGGTCCCGATCGAGATCGTCACGTCGCCCGGCACCATCCCGACGCCGAGCGCGGCAGCGGCGTTGTCGCCGGCGCCTGGCCCGAGCAGCGGCCCGGTGCCGTCGACCCGGCCGGCGGCGACGGCGGGGCCGAGCACCCGCGGCAGGACGACGTCGGCCTCCCGCCCGAGCGCCAGGTCGAGGAGGTCGCGGCGGTAGGTGTTGCCCGCCGGGTCGAAGTAGCCGGTGCCCGCGGCCTCGGACCGGTCGGTGGCGAGGTCCTCCAGCGCACCGGTCCCGGCGAGACGCCAGGTGAGCCAGTCGTGGGGGAGGGCGACCGCGGCGACCCGGGCGGCGTTCTCCGGCTCGTGCTCGGCGAGCCACCGCAGCTTGGTGATGGTGAAGGAGGCCACCGGCACCGAGCAGATGGCCTCCACCCAGCGGCGGCGGCCGGTGCGCACGTCCCCCTCGCCGAGCTCGCGCACGAGGTCGGCGGCCGCCTGGGCGGACCGGGTGTCGTTCCACAGCAGCGCGGGCCGGATCACCCGCCCCTCGTCGTCGAGGGCGACGAGACCGTGCTGCTGCCCCCCGACCGCGACGGCCGCGACGTCGTCCAGCCCGCCCGCCTGCGCGAGCGCCTCCTGCAGCGCCTGCCACCAGGCCTCGGGATCGACCTCGGTCCCGTCGGGATGGCGGGCCTGCCCGGACCGCACGAGACGGCCCGTCTCGGCGTCCCGGACCACGACTTTGCAGGACTGGGTGGAGCTGTCGATCCCGGCGACCAGCCGACCGGATGAAGCTGCCATGCGTCACCCCTTCGCGACGTGATTGTTCTAGCGTAGAACTAAACTATCGGACATCGGTAGGGTCGGGGGATGACCGCTGCACGTGTGAGCGACGGGCCGCCCCCCGCACCGCTGGGACCGGGGCCGGGCGACGTCGCCTCCGGGAGCCACGGGGTGGGCCAGGCCTCGTTGCGTGACCGGAACCTCTCCGTCGTCGCCTCCCTGGCCTTCGCCTCCCCGGAGCCGGTGTCCCGCGCGGCGCTCGCGGCTGCCAGCGGGCTGACCCGCTCCACCGTCTCGCGCCTCGTCGACACCCTCCTCGCCGGCGGGGTGCTGCGCGAGCTGCCCCGCCAGGTGGTGGGCCGGGGGAGACCCGCGACCCCCCTGGCCCCGGCCCGCGGGACGCTCGCCGCGCTGGGGCTGGAGGTCTCGCCGAGCTACCTCGGGGCCCGGCTCGTCGACCTCAGCGGCGCCGTGCTCGCCGAGCGGGTCGAGCCGGACCACCTCGAGGCCAGCGACCCGGCCGACGTCCTCGGGCGGCTCGCCCTGCTCACCGAGGAGCTGCTCGGCGAGAGCGCCGACACCTTCACCGAGCTCGTCGGTGTCCGCCTGGCCATCCCCGGCCTGGTCGACCGCAGCGGTCGCGTGCTGCGGGCCCCGAACCTGGGCTGGCGGGACGTCACGGTCGCGCAGTACCTGCCCGGGCTGCCGCGGCTGGCGCTGGCGAACGAGGCCGACCTCGCGGCGCTGGGGCACGCGCTCGCCGCCCCCGGGCGCCCCGCCGAGAGCGGCACCTTCTTCTACATCTCCGCCGACATCGGCATCGGTGGCACGTACGTCGTCGACGGCACGCCGGTGGTCGGGCGGCACGGGTGGGCCGGGGAGATCGGGCACACGCTCGTCGACCCCACCGGTCCCCGGTGCACCTGCGGCGCGGTCGGCTGCCTGGAGCAGTACGCCGGGCGTGACGCCGTCCTCGCCGCGGCGGGGCTGCCCCCGGACAGCCCCGCCGACGTCCTCGTGGCCGCCGCCGCCGAGCCCGGCCCGGCGCGGGACGCCGTGCTCCGGGCCGGACGCGCGCTCGGCACGGCGCTGGCCAACGTCGTCAACATCCTCGACGTCGACGACGTCGTCCTGGGCGGCCAGCTCATCGACTTCCTGCCCGTGCTGCGCGGCCCGCTCGAGGAGGAGCTGCGCGAGCGGGTGCTGGCCACGCCGTGGCTGGACGTCGCCATCCGGCCGGGTCGCGGCGGGCAGCCCGCGCTCACCGGCGGGGCCTACACCGTGCTGGCCGACGTCGTCGCCGACCCCGGCGCGTGGCTCGCGGCGGCTTGACAGGGCCGGGCCCGACACCTATTAATTGTGCTACGCAACTAAAACCTCGACGAGGAGTGTCCCCATGGTTCGAAAGCCCACCCCCGACGACCGGTTCTCCTTCGGTATCTGGACCGTCGGCTGGACCGCCCAAGACCAGTTCGGCTCGGCCAGCCGCCCGGCGCTGGACCCGTGGGAGTACGCCGAGCGTCTCGCGGAGCTCGGCGCCTGGGGGGTGAGTTTCCACGACGACGACGTCGTGCCCTTCGGCACCGACGACGCAGAGCGCGAGCGGATCCTCACCCGCTTCCGGGAGGCGACCACCGCCGCCGGCCTGGTCATCGAGATGGTCACGACGAACACCTTCAGCCACCCGGTGTTCAAGGACGGGGCGCTGACCGCCAACGACCGGTCGGTGCGCCGCTTCGGGTTGCGCAAGGTGCTGCGCAACGTCGACCTCGCCGCCGAGCTCGGTGCCACGACCTTCGTCATGTGGGGTGGGCGCGAGGGCGCCGAGTACGACGGCGTCAAGGACGTGAAGGCCGCGCTCGACCGCTACCGGGAGGGTATCGACACCGTCGCCGGCTACATCAAGGAGAAGGGCTACGACCTGCGCATCGCGCTGGAGCCCAAGCCGAACGAGCCGCGCGGCGACATCCTGCTGCCGACCGTCGGGCACGCGCTGGGCTTCATCGCCGAGCTCGAGCACGGTGACATCGTCGGGCTCAACCCGGAGACCGGGCACGAGCAGATGGCGGGCCTCAACTACACCCACGGCCTCGCACAGGCGCTGTGGTCGGGCAAGCTCTTCCACATCGACCTCAACGGCCAGCGGTCCATCAAGTACGACCAGGACCTCGTCTTCGGGCACGGCGACCTGCTCTCCGCATTCTTCACCGTCGACCTGCTCGAGAACGGCTTCCCCGGCGGCGGCCCGCGCTACGAGGGCGCACGCCACTTCGACTACAAGCCCTCGCGCACCGAGTACATGCAGGGCGTGTGGGACTCGGCCGAGGCGAACATGGCCACCTACCTCATGCTCGCCGAGAAGGCCAGGGCCTACCGTGCCGACCCCCGGGTGCAGGAGGCCTTCGAGGAGGCGGGCGTGCTCGAGCTGTCGGAGCCGACGCTCGCGGAGGGTGAGTCGGTGAGCGACCTGCTCGCCGACCGCAGCTCCTTCGAGGAGTTCGACGTCGACGCCGCCACGGCCCGCGAGTACCGCTTCGTGCGGCTCAACCAGCTCGCCCTGGAGCACCTCATCGGCTGACCCCCACCGCCTGGGTCGGCACGTCACCGGGGCGTGTCCTGCTCTGGACCACGACCCGGGGACGGCACGACCCAGGCGGGACCGGGGCGCCGGGCGGCTCAGAGGCCGATGAGGGCGCCGAGCTCGCGCTTCATCCGGTCGAGCCGCTCCGCGGCCGCGCGGCGGGTGTCGTAGAGCAGCTCGCGGTCGTGGACCTCCTCGATGACCTCGAGGTAGCACTTGAGCTTCGGCTCGGTGCCGCTGGGCCGGACGACGGCGCGGTCGCCGCGGGCCGTGAGGAACACCAGGCCCTCGGTCGGCGGCAGCCCGTCGGCGCCCTCCGCCAGGTCCACGGTGCGCACCACCGGCGACCCGGCCAGCGACGACGGCCCGCTGCTGCGCAGCCGCTCCATCGCCTGGGGGATGAGTGAGAGGTCCGACACCCGCAGGGTGAGCGGGGCGGTGGCGTGCAGCCCGTACTGCAGGGCGAGGTCGTCCAGCGCATCGGTCAGCGTGCGGCCCTTGTCGACGAGCTGGGAGGCCAGCAGCGCCACCCGCACGGCCGCACTGATGCCGTCCTTGTCGCGCACCGCCTCCGGGTCCACGCAGTAGCCCAGCGCCTCCTCGTAGCCGTAGACGAGGCCGGGCACGCGGCTGATCCACTTGAAGCCGGTCAGGGTCGTGCGGTGCTCCAACCCGTGCGAGGCCGCGATCCGCTGGAGCAGCCGGGAGGAGACCACCGAGCTGGCCAGCACGCCGCGCCCGGCGACGGCCGCGCTGATCGCCGACTGCTTGCCGAGCAGCGCACCTACCTCGTCACCGGTCAGCTGCCGCCAGCCGCCCAGCGCGTCGTGGTCGGGCACCGCCACCGAGCAGCGGTCGGCGTCGGGGTCGTTGGCGATGATGAGGTCGGCGTCCACCCGGCGCGCCAGCCGGAAGGCGAGGTCCAGGGCCCCGGGCTCCTCCGGGTTGGGGAAGGCGACGGTGGGGAAGTCGGGGTCCGGCTCGGCCTGCTCCGCCACGACGTGGACGTCGCCGAACCCGGCACGCTCGAGTGCCGCGAGCGCGACCTCGGCCCCAACCCCGTGCAAGGGGGTGTACACGATGCGCAGGCTGCGCGCGTACCCGTGCGGCACGAGCGAGGCCACTCTGTCGACGTACTCCTCGGTGAGGGTACGGTCGAGCACCTCCCACCCGTCGGCCGGCCGCGGTACGTCGGCGAGTGCCCCGACGGCGTCGATCCGGGCGGCGATCTGCGTGTCCGCGGGGGAGACGAGCTGGGCGCCCTGCCCGGAGTCGGTGACCACGCGTCCACCGAGGTAGACCTTGTAGCCGTTGTCCTCCCGCGGGTTGTGCGAGGCGGTGACCATGACCCCGGCGTCGGCCTCGAGCGCACGGACCGCGTAGGCGAGCACCGGCGTGGGGCCGGGCTCCGGCAGCAGCAAGGCGTGCCCGCCCGCACCGGTGACGACGGCGGCGGCGTCCTGCGCGAACTGGGCCGAGCCGTGGCGGGCGTCGTAACCGATGACGACGCGCGGCGCGGCGCCGGCGAGCTGGTCGGCCAGCCACGCGACGAGCCCGGCGGTGGTGCGGATGACGACGGCGCGGTTCATCCGGTTCGGGCCACCCCCGACCGCCCCACGCAGCCCGGCGGTGCCGAAGACGAGCGGCCCGGAGAAGCGGTCCTCCAGGTCGGCACGTGCCTGCTCGGCGTCCGGACCGCCCGCGGTGGCGCGCTCGAGCAACGTGGCGAGCTCGTTCGCGGTGCGGGGGTCCGGGTCCTCGGCGATCCAGCGCCGGACGGCGTCGACATCCATGGAGGGGCTCCTTCCTCAGATACGGCGGACGATCTGCGCGAGCAGGCGGGAGATGCGGGGCCCGGCGGCACGCCCGGCCTCGATGACCTCCTCGTGCGACAGCGGGTCGGCGCTGATGCCGGCGGCCTGGTTGGTCACCAGCGACAGGCCGAGGATCTCCAGCCCGACGTGCCGGGCGGCGATCGCCTCCAGCGCGGTGGACATGCCCACGAGCGTGCCGCCGAGCAACGCCGCCATGCGCACCTCGGCCGGGGTCTCGTAGTGCGGCCCGGGGAACTGGACGTACACGCCCTCGGTGAGCGTCGGGTCGACCTCCCGGGCGAGGTCGCGCAGCCGCGCCGAGTACAGGTCGGTGAGGTCGACGAACGTCGCGCCCTCGATCGGGGAGGCGCCCGTGAGGTTGATGTGGTCGGCGATGAGCACGGGGGTGCCCGGCAGCAGCGCGGGGTCGAGACCGCCGCAGCCGTTGGTCAGGACGAGCTGCCGCACCCCAGCGGCCGCGGCCGTGCGCACCCCGTGGGCGACGGCGCGGACGTCGCGGCTCTCGTAGTAGTGGGTCCGCGAGCCGAGGACGAGGACGTGGCGGGGCTCGCCGTCGTCGCCGATGCGGATGGAGCGGATGGACCCGCCGTGGCCCGCGACGGCGGGAGCGCGGAAGCCGGGCACCTGCTCGGCGGGCACGTCGGCGACCGTCTCCCCGACGAGGTCGGCCGCACCGCTCCAGCCCGAGCCGAGCACGAGCGCGATGTCGTGCCGCTCGACCCCGGTGAGCGCCGCCAGCCGCTCGGCGGCCTGCTGGGCGAGGGCGAACGGGGCGTGCGGATCCGGGGGAGTGGCGGGGGAGACCATGCCCTGACGTTACCGCTCGTGCGCCCGGGTGAGCACAGCACGGGGCAAAGGCGGCACAATGCCCCCTGTGACCACTCCAGCCGACGAGCACCAGCCCGCCGGGGCACACCCGGGAAGCCCAGCGCCTGCCGAGGGACGCCGCACGCACGAGACAGCGGGCAGCTCGCCGGTGCGCGCGGGCAGCCGCGTCGTCATCATCGGCGGCGGGCCCGGCGGCTACGAGGCCGCCCTCGTCGCGGCGCAGCTCGGCGCGCGCGTGACGGTGGTCGAGCGGCAGGGGATGGGCGGGGCCGCCGTCCTCACCGACGTCGTGCCGTCCAAGACCCTCATCGCCACGGCGGAGTGGATGACGACGACCGCCGACGCCGCCGAGCTCGGCATCCGCGGCGGTGCGGAGGGCACCTCGGTCGACTTCGAGGTCGTCAACCGCCGGGTCCTCGAGCTGGCCAGCCGCCAGTCGCAGGACATCCGCTCCCGGCTCGAGCGGGAGGGCATCCGCATCGTCGACGGCGTGGGCCGGCTCGCCGGCGACCTACGCAGCGACGGCACCCGCGTCGTCGTGGTGACCACCGCCACCGGGGAGGAGGAGCTCGTTGGGGAGATCGTCCTCGTCGCCACCGGCGCCCACCCGCGGGTCCTGCCCGACGCCCGGCCGGACGGCGAGCGCATCCTCACCTGGGCGCAGATGTACGGGATCACCGAGCCGCCCGAGCACCTCGTCGTCGTCGGCTCCGGTGTCACCGGGGCGGAGTTCGCCAGCGCCTACAACGGCCTGGGCGTCCCGGTCACGCTCGTCTCCAGCCGCGACCGCGTGCTGCCCGGTGAGGACGAGGACGCCGCCGAGCTCATCGAGACCGTCTTCCGGCGCCGCGGCATGAACGTGCTCTCCCGCTCCCGCGCGGCCGCCGTGCGGCGGGTCGGTGACGGCGTGGAGGTCGAGCTCACCGACGGCCGGGTCATCGCCGCCTCGCACTGCCTCCTCGCGGTCGGCGGTGTACCCAACACCGAGGGGCTCGGGCTGGAGGAGGCCGGGGTGGAGACCACCGCCTCCGGGCACATCCGGGTGGACCGGGTCTCACGCACGACGGGGGTGCGCGTCTACGCCGCCGGCGACTGCACCGGCCAGCTGCCGCTCGCCTCGGTGGCCGCCATGCAGGGCCGGATCGCGATGTGGCACGCCCTGGGTGACGCCGTCGCACCGCTCGACCTCGACGCCGTCACCGCGAACATCTTCACCGCGCCGGAGATCGCCACCATCGGCGTCACCGAGCGAGAGGTGCTCGACGGCGTGGTCGACGCCGTCGTCACCCAGCTGCCGCTCGCCCGCAACCCGCGGGCGAAGATGCTCGGCATCCGGGAGGGCTTCGTCAAGGTCATCGCCGACCGGCACTCCGGTGCCGTCATCGGCGGTGTCGTGGTCGCCCCGCGCGCCAGCGAGCTCATCTTCCCGCTCGCCATCGCCGTCACCCAGCGCATCACCGCCGACCAGCTCGCCAACGTCTACACGATCTACCCCTCGCTCACCGGCTCCATCGCCGAGGCCGCACGCACCCTCCACAGCACCGGGGAGTGACCGCGCCGTGCCCACCTCCGCCGGCCCGCCCCGCCTGCCCGACCTGCACACGGTCGACGTCGTCGACCTCACCCGGGCGCTGTGCGACATCCCCTCCGTCTCCGGCGCCGAGGGGCAGCTCGCGGACGCCGTGGAGGCGGCGCTCGCCGGCCTGCCGCACCTCGAGGTGCGACGCGACGGTGACGCCGTCGTCGCCCGCACCCACCTCGGGCGCTCCCGCCGGGTGGTGGTCGCCGGACACATCGACACCGTGCCGGTGCAGGGCAACCTGCCCACCGAGCTCCGCACGGTCGACGGCCAGGAGGTGCTGTGGGGCCGCGGCACCGTGGACATGAAGGGCGGGGTGGCCGTCGCGCTCTGGCTCGCCGCCCGCCTCACGGCGCCCTCCTGGGACGTCACCTGGGCGTTCTACGACAACGAGGAGGTCGAGGCGGAGCGCAACGGGCTGGGCCGGGTCGCGGCACGCCGGCCGGACTGGCTGGCCGCCGACTTCGCGGTCCTCGGCGAGCCGAGCAACGGCGGCATCGAGGGCGGGTGCAACGGCACCCTGCGCGCCGTCGTGCGCACCACCGGGCGCGCCGCCCACTCCGCCCGTGCCTGGCGCGGCGTCAACGCCATCCACCGTGCCGCCCCCGTGCTCACCCGCCTCGCCGAGTACGAGCCGGCCACCGTGGAGGTCGACGGCCTGGCCTACCGGGAAGGGCTCAGCGCCGTGGGCATCACCGGGGGCATCGCCGGGAACGTCATCCCCGACTCCTGCGAGGTCCACGTCAACTACCGCTTCGCCCCCTCCCGCTCCCTCGCCGCGGCGGAGGAGCACGTCCGGGAGGTGTTCGACGGCTTCGACGTCGAGGTCGTCGACGGCGCTGCCGGGGCCCGGCCCGGGCTCGACGCCCCCGGGGTGGGTGAGTTCATCTCCGCCGTCACCGCGGTCACCGGCGGGGCGCCCGCGCCGAAGTACGGGTGGACCGACGTCGCCAGGTTCGCGGCCCTGGGCGTGCCGGCCGTGAACTTCGGCCCGGGTGACCCGTCCCTCGCGCACGCCGACGACGAGCACTGTCCCACCGACCAGATCCGCGCCTGCGCCGCCGCCCTGGAGGCCTGGCTCACGGAAGGAGCACCATGACCCGGTCCTACAACAGGAACGGCCGCGACGCGGCCGACAGCCGCCGCACCGACGGCTACCGCAAGGGCCCGATCCTGCTCCGCGGTGCCCAGATCCCCGACGAGACCTCCGACGAGCGCCTGCTGCGCAAGGACCAGGACTCCGACTGGGTGCACTCCGACCCGTGGCGGGTCATGCGGATCCAGAGCGAGTTCGTCGAGGGGTTCGGCGCGCTCGCCGAGCTCGGCCCGGCCATCAGCGTCTTCGGGTCCGCCCGGAGCACGACCGACTCCCCGGAGTACCGGATGGGGGAGGAGGTCGGACGTCTCCTGGTCGAGGCGGGCTACGCCGTCATCACCGGGGGCGGGCCGGGTGTCATGGAGGCGGCGAACAAGGGGGCCTGCGAGGCGGGCGGGGTGTCCGTCGGCCTGGGCATCGAGCTGCCCTTCGAGCAGGGCATGAACCGGTGGGTCGACCTCGGGGTCAACTTCCGCTACTTCTTCGCCCGCAAGACGATGTTCGTCAAGTACGCCCTCGGCTTCATCGTCCTTCCCGGTGGGTTCGGCACGATGGACGAGCTGTGGGAGGCCCTCACCCTCGTCCAGACGGGGAAGGTGCGCTCCTTCCCCATCGTCCTCGTCGGCAGCGGGTACTGGGGCGGGCTGCTCGACTGGGTGCGGGACACGATGGTCCCGGCCGGGGTCATCGCCGCGGCCGACCTCGACCTCATCCAGCTCGTCGACACCGCGGAGGAGGCGGTGGACCGCATCCGCGACCGGCTCGCAGTGATGGACGAGGAGGCCCGTGCCCGCCGCCACGCGGCCGAGGAGGCTGCCGGATCGGGCGCGTGACCTGCACTGTTACGGGGATGACCCGACCCCGCCGGCGGCCGGTGGACTAGACTAGGAGCGGTGTGCCGCAGGACTGCGGCACGACAACCGAGAAGGATAGGGGTGCCAGATGGCCGCGATGAAGCCGAGGACCGGGGACGGGCCGATGGAGGTCACGAAGGAGGGACGCGGCATCGTCATGCGCGTTCCCCTCGAGGGCGGCGGCCGCCTCGTTGTCGAGCTGACGCCCGCCGAGGCAGGCGAGCTCAGCGAGGCCCTCAGCGCCGTCGCCTCCTGACCACCGGATGACGACCCTGGACGAGCTCGGCCTCACCGAGCTGCCCGAGGTGCTCGGTGAGGCCGGCTCGGTCGGCAGCGACGACCGCTGGGTCCCCCGGGCCGACGCCCTCGTCGTCGCGGTCGCGCCGCCCACCTCCGGTGAGGAGGGGGTCGACCCTCGACCCGGCACCGCGGACGCCGCCGCACGCTACGGCATCGACCTCGTCGACCTCGCCGCCCGGCACGGGCTGAGCGGCAAGGCGGGCGAGACCGCGGTGCTCGACCTGCCCCGCCCGCTGCCCGGCCGCGACTTCGGCTGGGGCGGCCTGCCCCGCAGGCTCGTCCTCGTCGGCGTCGGGGACGCCGGGCCGGACGCCATGCGCAAGGTCGGCTCGGCGCTGTGCCGCACGACCACCGGGCTCGGCACCGTCGTCACGCCGGTCGGGACGCTCGCCGGTCGCACCGGGCTGGCTGCGCTCCTCGAGGGCTTCTGGCTCACCGCCTACCGCGGCCCGCGCCGCGCGCAGTCCCCGCGCCCCGGCAAGGCGCCCGCGGAGCGGCTCGTCCTGCTGGGCAACGACGCGGACGGCGAGGTGGTCGCGGCCGCCCGGGCCGCCGCCACCGCCACCGTACGCGCCCGCTTCCTGGCCGCCACCCCCTCGAACGTCAAGAACCCGCAGTGGCTGGCCGAGCGGGCGGTCGAGCTCGCCGCCACGGTCCCCGGCGTCACCGCCGAGGTCCGTGACGAGGCCTGGTTGCGTGAGCAGGGGATGGGTGCCGTCCTCGCCGTCGGCTCCGGCTCGGCCACCCCGCCGCGGCTGGTCACCCTCACCTACACGCCGCGCCAGGCCCGCGGCGCACGGACCGTCGCGCTCGTCGGCAAGGGCATCACGTTCGACACCGGCGGCATCTCGATCAAGCCGCGCGACGCCATGGTCGGGATGAAGACCGACATGGCCGGGGCCGCGGCGGTGCTCGCCACCGTGCTGGCGGCGGCCGAGATGCGCCTGCCGCACCGCATCGTCGGGGTGCTCGCCCTCGCCGAGAACGCGGTGGGGGCGAGCTCCTACCGCCCGGGCGACGTCGTGCGCGCCTACGACGGGACCACCATCGAGGTGTCGAACACCGACGCCGAGGGCCGCATGGTCCTCGCCGACGCCATGGCCTGGGTGCGGCAGACCGCGCGGCCGGACGTCCTCGTCGACGTCGCCACCCTCACCGGGGCGGTGACGCTCGGGCTGGGACGCACGCACGCCGGCCTCTACGCCACCGACGACGCCCTCGCCGCGGCCCTCGAGGCCGCCGGGGAGGTGAGCGGGGAGCGGGTGTGGCGCCTGCCGCTCGTCGAGTCCTACCGGCCCAGCCTGGACTCCGACGTCGCGGACATCTCCCACCAGTCGCGCGACCCGCACATCATGGGCGGCTCGATCACGGCGGCCCTCTTCCTCCAGCACTTCGCGGGAGACGTCCCCTGGGCGCATCTCGACATCGCCGGCGCCGGCCGCGCGACCAAGGCGCGCGACGAGGTCCCGGAGGGGCCCACCGGCTTCGGTGCCCGGCTGCTCCTGCGCTGGCTCGCCGACCTGCGCTGAGCCGGCGGCCGACACGGCCGCCGGAGCCGGCCCCCGGGGGCCGGGGTCCGGCGTTCGCGGGTCAGGACTCCTCGACGATGAGGGGGTAGACCCCGTTCTCGTCGTGGACCTCCCGGCCGGTGACCGGCGGGTTGAAGACGCAGATCGTGCGCATCTCGGTGCGCGGGCGCACGACGTGCTTGTCGTGGTCGTCGAGCAGGTACATCGAGCCGGGGCGCAGCTCGTGGGTCTCACCCGTGGCGAGGTCGGTGACCGTGCCCTCGCCTTCGACGATGACGACGGCCTCGATGTGGTTGGCGTACCAGAACTCGTTCTCGGTGCCGGCGTACAGGGTGGTCTCGTGCAGCGAGAAGCCGACCTTGTCACGGGCCAGGATGATGCGCTTGGACCGCCAGTTGGGGGTCTGGACGTCGAACTCGGTGTCGTCGAGGTCGTGGAAGCTGCGGACGATCATGTTCGGGTCTCCTCAAGGGTGGTGCGGGCTGGTCAGGACATGGTGCCGGGCGCAGCGGCGGGGCGGGAGCGCAACGCCCCCGCCCCACCGCGTGTCGCTCAGCTCTCGAGCACGGTGACGACGGCCCGCTCGAGGATGCGCATACCCGTCTCGAGCTCGGTGGGGGTGATGGTCAGTGGCGGCAGCAGCTTGACCACCTCGTCCTGCGGCCCGGAGGTCTCGACGAGCAGCCCGTTGTCGAAGGCCTCCCGGGCCACCCGCCCGGCGACCTCCCCGGAGGCGAACTGCAGGCCCCGGGCCAGGCCGCGACCCTTGGCCACGAGGCCGTGCTCCTGGTAGCGGGCGACGAGCGCGTTGAAGCGGGACTCGATGGCCAGGCCGCGGGTGATGGTGCTGCGCTCCAGCTCGTCGTCCGACCAGTAACGGCGGATCGCCTCGGTGGCGGTGACGAAGGCCGGGTTGAAGCCGCGGAAGGTGCCGTTGTGCTCGCCCGGCTCCCAGATGTCGAGCTCGGGGCGCACCAGGGTCAGCGCCATGGGCAGCCCGTAGCCGCTGATCGACTTCGACAGGGTGATGATGTCGGGCACGATGCCGGCCTCCTCGAAGCTGAAGAAGCCGCCGGTGCGGCCACAGCCCATCTGGATGTCGTCGACGATGAGGAGGATGTCGTGCTCGCGGCACAGCTCGGCGAGTCGGCGCAGCCACTCGGCGCGTGCGGCGTTGATCCCGCCCTCCCCCTGGACCGTCTCGACGATGACGGCGGCCGGCGTGTTCAGCCCGCTCCCGCCGTCGCTGAGGAGACGCTCGAGGTAGAGGAAGTCCGGGACGTCCCCGTCGAAGTAGTCGTCGTAGGGCATCGGCGTGGCGTGGACCAGCGGGATTCCCGCGCCGTCACGCTTCATGGCGTTCCCGGTGACCGCCAGCGCGCCGAGGGTCATGCCGTGGAAGGCGTTGGTGAAACTGATGACCGACTCGCGGCCGGTCACCTTGCGGGCGAGCTTGAGCGCCGCCTCGACGGCGTTGGCCCCGCCCGGGCCGGGGAAGACCACCTTGTGGTCCATGCCGCGGGGCCGCAGGATCTGCTCGGCGAAGGTGCGGAGGAACTCCTCGCGGGCAGCGGTGAACATGTCCAGGGAGTGCACGACGGCGTCGCGGGCGAGGTAGTCGAGCAGCACCTTCTTCAGCGCCGGGTTGTTGTGCCCGTAGTTGAGCGAGCCGGCGCCGGCGAAGAAGTCGATGTAGGCGTTTCCGTCCGTGTCGTACATCGTCGCGCCCACGGCGCGGTCGAAGGTGACCGGCCAGGACCGCGAGTAGCTGCGGACCTGGGACTCGAGCTCCGTGGGCGTGGTGATCGTCATCGGGAGTGAATGCCTTTCGGTGGGGTGGCGCGGTCGCGCCGGGACGTGCGGGGGTCAGCTCTCGGTCGTGGGCAGGGGGCCGATCCTCACCAGCCCTTCGGCGTCGTGTCCGTCCGGGAAGTGGTCGGCGGCGAACAGCTCCGAGCGGACGACCTCGGCGCCGTGCTCGCGGGCGAAGCGGGCGAACAGCCGCTGCGAGGCGGTGTTGTCCGCGGTGATGGTGGCCTCGAGCCAGCGCGACCCGACCGTGACGTCGGCGAGCAGCCGACCGGCCACCCGGCGGCCGCGCACGGCCGGGTCGACCGCGACCTGCCACACGAAGAGCGTGTCGGGCGCCTCGGGCCGCCGGTAGCCCAGGACGAAGCCGACGACCTCCCCCTCGACCACGGCGACCCGGCAGGTCCGCGCGAAGTCGCGGGCGAAGAGCAGGTAGGCGTAGGAGGTGTTGAGGTCCAGGGAGCCGGAGTCGCGGGCCAGGCGCCACATGTGGGCGCCGTCCGCGAGGGTCGGGGGCCGGAGGAGGAGCGGAGTGTCAGGCTCGGGGTCGTCGGACGAGGCGGCGCCGGCGCCGGGCTCGCCCTGCGGGACACGGGGTACTGCTGGTGTTGTCTGGGGCATACGGCACGCCACAGTAACGAGACCGCCCGCGGTCCGAAACCGGGGACGGGGCGTGCGGCGCCGTCGTCGCCGCCGCGGGCCGGGGTGGGCGAGGCCGGGATACCGCTGCCAGGGCGCGGGAAGGTCGTGACGTCGGCGGGTCCGGGAACCGCCCCGAAAATGGCGTCCACATGGTGAGATCTTTACCTGTCGACGATCTGGCGAGGGTGGGTATGGGCCGGCCCTCACCGGGCGTTGACCGTCGGGACCTCAGCCGCGCGCCCCCGCCGCGTCGGAGGAGCGGTCGTCCGACCGGGCGCCGTCGCGTTCGGCTCGCCGCCGCGCCCGCTCCAGGGCCCGCCGGCGCTGCTCCTTGGCCTCCTCCTCGAGCTGGGTGGCGCGCTCCTCGTCCCGGGTGAGGTTGACGCCGGACTCGGCGTCGAAGACGTGCATCTCGGCCGGGTCGAACCACAGCTCGGCCCGGTCGCCGGCGCGGACGGTGCTCACCGAGTCGAGGGAGATGATGAGCTGGGAACGCATCCCCTCGCCGTCCAGGTCGCGGTCGAGCTGCTCGAGCTGGTCACGCACGGCCTCGTGCGTCTCGAAGGGGATGTAGGCGTAGAGCACCTCGCCGAGCCACTCGGTGACGTCGACGTCCGCCTCGAACCTCACCCCGCGGGAGGCGCGGTCGGAGTCGAGGGTGTCGGCGTCCTCGAAGGAGTCGGGCCGGATGCCGACGATGACGATCTCCCGGTCACCGACCGCCGCGCGCAGGCGGTCGTCCATGGGCACCTCGGCCACCGGCAGGCGCAGCACGTCCCCCTCGACGACACCGGGCAGGAAGTTCATCGGCGGGGAGCCGATGAACCCGGCGACGAAGAGGTTGACCGGCTGGTCGTACAGGCCGCGCGGGCTGGCCACCTGCTGCAGCTCACCGCGGCGCAGCACGGCCACCCGGTCGCCCAGCGTCATCGCCTCGGTCTGGTCGTGGGTGACGTAGACGGTCGTCGTCGCCAGGTTGCGCTGCAGCCGCGCGATCTCCGTGCGCATCTGCCCGCGGAGCTTGGCGTCGAGGTTGGACAGCGGCTCGTCGAAGAGGAATGCCTTGGCCCGCCGCACGATGGCCCGGCCCATCGCCACCCGCTGCCGCTGCCCGCCGGAGAGGTTGGCCGGCTTGCGCTCGAGGTGCTCGTCGAGCTCGAGCAGGGCCGAGGCCTCCCGCACCCGCTCGTCGATCTCCTGCTCGCTGTACTGGCCCTTCGTCAGCCGCAGCGGGAAGGCGATGTTCTCGTAGACGGTCAGGTGGGGGTAGAGGGCGTAGTTCTGGAAGACCATCGCCAGGTCCCGATCCCGCGGCGCCTTGTCGTTGACGACCTCGTCACCGATGCGCAGCTCACCGTCGGTGATGTCCTCCAGGCCGACGATCATCCGCAGCAGGGTGGACTTCCCACACCCGGACGGGCCGACGAGGATGACGAACTCGCCGTCGGCGATGTCGAGGCTGACGCCCTTGACGGCGGTGAAGCCGTCCGGGTACGTCTTCACGACGTTGTCGAGGGTGATCGATGCCATGGGGACTCCTTCGATCCGTTGCGGGCCTCAGCCCTTGACTGCGCCCTGGGTGAGGCCGGAGACGATGCGCCGCTGGAAGAGCAGGACGACGACCACCACCGGCACCGTGACGACGATGGCGGCCGCCGAGATGGACCCGGTCGGCTCCTCGAACTGCGAGGCACCGGTGAAGAAGGACAGCGCCGCGGGGACCGGCCGGGCGGCGCTCGTCGAGGTGAGCGAGATGCCGTAGACGAAGTCGTTCCACGCGATGAAGAACGCGATGATCGCGGTGGTGAACACACCCGGTGCGGCGAGCGGGACGACCGCCTTGCGGAAGGCCTGGAACGGCGTGGCGCCGTCCACCTGCGCGGCCTGCTCCAGCTCCCAGGGGATCTGCCGGAAGAACGCCGCGAGCGTCCAGATGGAGATGGGCAGGGTGAGCGACAGGTAGGGGATGACGAGGCCCGGCCACGTGTCGTACAGCCCGATCGAACGCCACAGGTTGAACAGCGGGGTGACGATCGAGACCACCGGGAAGACCGACACCGCCAGCGCCGTGGTGAGGATGACCCGCTTGCCGCGGAAGTCGAGCCGGGCGATCGCGTAGGCGCACAACGTCGCGAGCACCACGGCGATGAAGGTGGAGATGAGGGAGATCCCGATCGAGTTGCGTAGCGAGGGGAGGAAGAGGTCCTGCGCACCGCCGCCCGGCGCGAGGATCGCCTCGTAGTTCTCCCACGTCCACTCCTCAGGCAGGAAGGTCCCGGAGAAGAGACCGGCCTGGGTCTTGAACGACGTCGCGAGGATCGACGCCACCGGGAACAGCGACCAGATGAGCACGAAGGCGGTGATGAGCACCCAGCCGACCTTCTGGCGCGTCGTCATGCCCCGCATCAGCTGCCTCCCCTCGTCCCGGCGAGATCCACCTTGAAACCCTTGATGGCGATCCCGGCGATGATGAGCACGCAGAGGAACAGGAGCACCGAGATCGCCGAGCCGAGCCCGATCTCCAGCCGCCCGATCGAGGTGTTGTAGGCGAGCAGCGACAGCACCTCGGTGTTGTTGGCACCCTGCGTCATGATGTAGACGTTGTCGAAGATCCGGAAGGCCTCCAGCGCCCGGAAGAGCACCGCGACCATGATCGCGGCCTTCATGTTCGGCAGGATCACCCGGCGCATCACCTGCCAGCCCGTCGCGCCGTCGACCTTGGCCGCCTCCTCCAGGTCCCCGGGCACCTGTGCGAGCCCGGAGAGGAGGAGCAGGGAGATGAACGGGGTCGTCTTCCACACCTCGGAGGCGATGATGACGAAGAGCGAGGTGTTCTGGTGGGCGAACCAGTTGAGGTTCTCGGTGATGCCGGGCAGCCAGCTGAACCAGTTGTTGACGTATCCACCGGAGTTGATGTCGAAGGCGTAGAACCAGGCGAAGGCCGAGACCACGGTGATGATGCCGTACGGCACGAGGATCGCGGTGCGGATGAGGCCGCGCAGCCGGGTGATCGCCCGGTGCATGACCAGGGCGAGGAGGAAACCGAGCACCAGCTCGACGAGCACGGTGACGACGGTGATGAACCCGGTGACCGCCAGCGACTGCCAGAACGTCGGGTCGCCGAGGACGACGCGGTAGTTGCGGAACCAGACGAGCTCGGTCTCGTCCGGGGCGGTGAGACGCAGGCTGAAGAGCGAGTCGTACAGCGCCTGGAGGATCGGGTACAGCGTGACCGCGAGCATGATGACGAACGCGGGGCCGGCCAGGTACCAACCGAGCCGGGCCTCGGAGCGGGAGCGGTCCGACCCGCGGCGACGACGCGGGCGGGCGTCCGGCCGCGCCGTCGGCGCGTCGGGCCGCTGCCCTGCCGCGGGGCGGGCCGCTGGGACGTTGGAGCTCATAGCAGCCTCTCGTCTCGCAGGACCGCGGTGATGAAGTCCGCCGACGACGCGGGGGTGGTCTCGGGGTCGACGGCGGCCGGCGGGTGCCAGGTCTCCTGGATCCCGATGGACACCTCGTTGTAGAAGGGGGTCTGTGGGCGGGGCACCGCCAGCTCGAGGGACTCGCGGATGACGTCGGCCATCGGGAAGTCCTCGGCGATCCGCTCGTCGTCGTAGGCGGACACCGACGACGGCGGGTTGCCGTTGGTGAGGAAGTACTCCGCCTGGTGCTCGGGGCGGACGATGCAGGCCACGGCGTCGTAGGCGAGGTCGACGTGGTCGCTGAACGCCCCCACCCCGAGGTTGATCCCGCCCACCGGTGGAGCGGCCTCGGTGCCCTCGTCCATCCGCGGGTAGACCGCCCAGCCGATGTCCTCGACGATCTCCGGGTTCGACTCGTTGATCGCCGGCCACACGAACGGCCAGTTGACCATGAAGGAGCCGGAGTCCCCGCGGAAGAGAATCATCGAGGCGTTCTCGTCCGCCGTGGGGAAGCCGGAGCCGGCCAGGCCCTCCTGGCCGATCCGCCGCAGGACCTCCGCGGCCGCCCGCCCGGCGTCGGAGTCGAGGTCGAGCTCGACCTCGTCCGACGGAGCCTCGGGGTTCGCGATGATCTGCCCGCCGGCGGAGGCGACGAGGGCGTTGACCCACACGGTGAGCGACTCGTTCTTCGTGCCCTGCACCCCGAGCAGGCGGTCCTGCTCGGTCGCCGCCTCGATGAGCTGCTCCCAGGTGACCGGCTGCTCCATGTCCAGGCCCGCCTGCTCGGCCACCGACCTGCGGTACCACAGGAGCTGGGTGTTGGCCCAGAACGGGACGCTGACGAGCTCACCGTCCCAGGTGGCGGAGTCCACCGCGCCCTGGACGATGTCCTCCGTGTCCTGCAACTCCTCGGGGACGGGGGCGAGGAAGTTCGCCGCCGCCATCTCCGGGATGAAGGGCGGGTCGAGGCTCATGATGTCGATCGAGGAGTCCGAGGCGGCGAGGCGCCGCGCCAGCTGCTCGCGCTGGGAGGCGGCGTCGCGCGGCAGGAGGGAGGTCTCGATCCGGTACTCGCCCTCGGCCTCCTCGGTGCAGATGCGGGCGATCTCCTCCTGGCCGCCGTTGTCCGGGTTGATGTACCAGGTCAGCGTGGGTGGTCCCGACTCACCGGCACAGGCGCCCACGGTGGCCGCCGCCAGTCCGAGCGTCAGGACCGAGAGTGTGGTCCGAGGTCGTCGCACGTACCCCTCCTCCGCGGTCCAGCCGGTCCGCCGTGACCGGCTCAGGAGCCAGACAACACCGTGCGCGGCGGGCTCGCATCCGGAGAGGCACCAGGGCCCCTGGTGGAGCCCCGGCACGGGGCGGTGCGTGCCCTAGG
>Ga0209487_1001630_pt1 | contig 18797 bp, 19 predicted proteins | sample Poulit2012_FD_187524 | JGI IMG/M metagenome (GOLD analysis project Ga0209487, IMG submission 187524) | Agricultural soil microbial communities from Georgia to study Nitrogen management - Poultry litter 2012 (SPAdes) (version 2) | ecosystem: Environmental > Terrestrial > Soil > Agricultural land...
CTATCTGAGCGAGACGGGGGTAAGTTTTTTCTGAATAAATAACAGCAAGTAGTCGGCAATGATGGCTAACAGACTTACTGCAATGGCCCCGGTGATGAGTTGCCGCGGGTCGGTTTGAGCAATGCCCCGGCTAATAAATACGCCCAGCCCGCCAGCACCGATATAGGTGGCAATGGCCATAATGCCAATATTGAGCACCACCGCGGCGCGAATGCCCGCCATAATAATGGGCACCGATAGGGGGATCTCTACCTGCCGCAGACGTTGCCAGGTACTCATGCCCATGCCGCGCGCGGCCTCTATCAGGGCCGGGTCAACATTATTAATTGCAGTGTAGCTATTGCGAATAATGGGCAGTAACGAGTACAGCAATACGGCAATAATGGCCGGTACATAGCCAATACCGTGGCCTACCTTGGATAGTAGGGGGATCATCATCCCAAATAAAGCAATAGAGGGGATGGTCATCACCACAGCACCCAAATACAGCACAAAACTGGCTGCCCGCGGATAACGGGTGATGGTAATGCCTGTGGGCACCCCAACTACTATGGCCAGACCAATGGCGATACCGACGAGGTAAATATGCTCGAGCGTTCTAAACCAAATATCGTCTAGATTTTGTATAAAAAAGTGCCAAGTTGGCATAGGAAAAATAGTTTATTTAATCTTGTAATTGCAAGAAGTAATAAGAATATACAGAGAAAAACGTGCTCACCATTATACATAATCATTTCACCACTAATGGTTTTGGTGCGGATTGTTTCACTAATTAGCACCTGTTTATTATTAAATTGTTATTGTTTTTCAATGGCTTATGGGCGGAGGCTGGGCGCAGGCGAGCCCAACCAATACCACCTTTTGGCGCTGCATCGCTATATTGTTTTGTAGATTGTATGGTTGGGCTGCTATATAGGCTTTAGTTGGCTGCAGGTGCTAGCAGTAGATTAGGGGCGCAAGCCTATAGCCATGGCGCTCAGATGGGGCGCAGGCGCCAAGACAGAAAAGCGGGCAGCGATAGCGCCTAATTGCGCATTTTTTGCGGCAGCCAGGTGGCGATTTCGGGGAAGAAATACAGCAGCAACACGCCCACGATCATGAGTAAAAACATGGGGAAGGAAACCCGCGCCAAATAAGGCACCTCGGTACGGGTCATACTCGAGAGTACAAATAGATTAAAGCCTACTGGCGGGGTGATTTGGGCCATCTCGATAACAAAGACCAAAAAGATACCAAACCAGATGAGATCAATGCCGGCGGCGGTGACGGTGGGCAAGAGCACCCCCATGGTGAGCACAACGGTCGAGATACCGTCTAAAAAGCAACCCAAAATAATAAAAAACACCATCAAGGCCAAAATCAATTGAAATTGGCTTAGGCCCAAAGATGCTATCCAGGCTGCCAAGGCACGCGGCAGGCCGATGTAGCCCATCGATAGGGTCAAAAACTGCGCCCCCGCTAAAATCAGGGCAATCATGCAATACATGCGGGTGGCCCCCATGAGGGATTCTTTGAAAACCTGCCAGTTAAGGGTGCGCTGCAACAATGACAAAACCAAGGCCCCAATGACGCCCACCGCGGCGGCCTCGGTGGCGGTGGCAAAGCCGGTATAAATAGAGCCCAACACCAACGCAATCAAGATCATAACGGGGATGAGATGTCGCGAGGCGTGTAGCTTTTGGGCTAGGCTAAAATTATTTTTTGTCGCGGGGATTTTGCTTGGGTTTAATAATGACCAAATGCCAATATAGGCCATAAATAGGCCAGCCAGCATCATGCCCGGAAAGATACCTGCCATAAATAGGCGCGAGATAGAGGTATCTGAGGCCACCCCATAAACAATCATAATAATAGAGGGGGGGATCAATAGCCCCAAGGTACTCGCCCCCGAAAGGGTGCCAATGATCAGATCACGGGGGTAGCCGCGCTGGGTAAGCTCGGGGATGGTCATCTTGCCAATGGTCACACAGGTGGCCGCAGAGGAGCCCGATACCGCGGCAAAAATAGCACTCCCCACCACATTGGTATGCAGCATGCGCCCGGGAATACGTTCAAACCAAGGGGCAAGACCCGTAAAAAGGTCGCGCGATAATCGCGATCGAAAGAGGATCTCGCCCATCCATAAAAAGAGGGGTAAAGCGGTTAAGGTCCAGCTTGAAGCGGCCCCCCAAATGGTAATGGCCATGGCATCGCCAGCGGGGCGCGCCGAGAAAAACTGCATACCTAGCCAAGCTGTACCAGCTAAGGTAAGGCCGACCCAAACGCCACAGGCGAGAAAACCAAAAATGGATACAACCAATAGGGTAATCACCAAGGCTTCATTCATGATAGTTTGGGTCCTGAGCCGACAGCACATCGTGGCCCAGTAGGCGCTGTGCGGTGACATCAATAAAAGCAATAAAGAAAATCAAGGTGCCGATGGCCATGCTGATTTGGGGTATCCACAATGGGGTGGCATCGTCACTGGTAGAAATATCATTAAAAATATACGAGTCGTATACCAATCTAAAACTAAACCAGCACAAATTGCCGGCAACGGCACAACCTATTAACAGGGCAAAAATATCAAGCCTAAAACGGCCCTTGGGCGGCAAGGCCGAGCGCAGCAAAGTCACGCGTATGTGTTCGCCGCGCATCAGCGTGCTGGCCAAGGCCAAAAAACCACAGGCGGCCATCGAATAGCCCGCATAGGCATCGAGGCCGCCAATATGCACACCGATTTGGCGCACCACAATAGAGGTCGTCACTGCCACCAAGACACCGATCATCGATAGGGCAGCTAAAAACGCCGCAAAGGCATATAAACCGTCTAAAAATCGTCGCATAATCGCTGTGTGTTAAGGGTGAAAAAAACAGTTATTTTGCTTGTTGAATGGCGTGGAAGTTTTCGATAATGGCTGCGCCCTCGTCGCCGGCGTCGTCAATCCACTCGGCAACCATGACCTTGCCTACCTCGGCCATCTCATCCATGAGTTGTGCGCTAGGCTCGTGCACATCCATACCGTTTTCGGCCAACTGCTCTAAATACCAAGCCGTCATCTTTTCTGACAAAGCCCAACCGTCTTTTTCAGCGATCTCGGCCGCCTTGAGTAAGGCCTGCTGATTGTCCTCGCTGAGGCGGTCAAAAGCGCGTTTGTTGATGATAACGGCGTTTTTGGGTAGCCAAGCTTGGGTATCGTAATATTTTTTGAGGTATTCGTATACCTTGGTGTCCCAACCCGTGGAACCTGAGGTCATAAAGGCCTCGACTACGCCGGTGGCCATGGCTTGAGAGAGCTCGGCTGACTGAATGGTGACGGGCTGGGCCTCGACGAGCTCGGCGATGCGCGCAGTCACTGGGCTATAGGCACGCCACTTGAGGCCTTTGAGATCAGCTGTGGTGTTGATCTCTTTGTTGGCATAGATGCCTTGCGGGGGCCAAGCCACTGTGTAGAGCAGCATCATGCCTTGATCATTGAGTTTGTTGTTTAGGGTTTCTTTTTGGGCCTGGTAGAGATCCCAGGCGGCCTCGTAGCCAGTGGCTAAAAAGGGTAGGCCATCGAGGGCATAAATGGGGTCCTCGTTGGCAAAGTTAGTCAACAGGATTTCGCCGATTTCAGCCTGCCCACCTTGTACGGCACGCTTGATTTCGGGGGCGCGGAATAAAGAGGCGTTGTCATGGAGGGTGATGGTGAAATCGCCATCAGAAAACTCCTCGACATTTTTAACAAACTCCTCGAGGTTTTGGGTATGTAGATTAGAGGCGGGGTAGGCGGCGGGGAGATCCCACTTGGTGGCGGCAAAGGCACTAACGGCCAGGCTAGCCACCCCTGCAACAGTAAACTGCAAGAGGGTTTTGGTTAGGTTATGCTTGGAACGCATGGGTTGTCCTTTTGATATTTATTAGATTAAGGGTTGAAATAGGCTTGCAAAGGGCTGTCTTTGCTGTACTAATTTTTACCTAAATAGCGACAAAAATGTGTGCATAAATGCTAGTATTTACCCTTAGCCAAGTGATAAAACCCATACAAATAGGTAAAAAAAGGCTGTAATAGAAAATTATTTTGCGGCCACCAATAATTAAAGACGAGGTAGGCGTGTTTTTTGCCCTCATTGCTTTTTTGGTTTTAATTGCTGTGCAAATACTGGGTCTGTGGTTGGTCGAGCTTTTTGCTTTGCCCGTACCCGGTGTGTTGTTGGGCATAGCGTTGATGTTGCTCATCTTGATGGTTTTTGGTCGCCTGCCGCGGCAATTAGCCACCGTATCGAATCAGCTGTTGGCCCATTTGATGCTGTTATTTATACCCAGTATTGTGGCCATTATGACCCAGGTGGATATTATTGCCGCCCAGTGGCTGCCCTTTTTAATGGCCTGCATCGTGGCCACAGCCATCACGATGATGGTCACGGCAGCAGTTTTTAACTACATGCTGCAGCGTCAAGCCCTTGCGGCGACCCAATCTGATGCGCAGCCGTCTCAACCGTCCCTGCCGCACGAGCCCTCAACCGCAGTGCCCAGCGCTCGATCGATGTCACTGGCACAAAAAGAGCAAAAAAATGCTGACTAATTTGTATTCAACTGTGTGGGATTTTATGCCCCAAAGCTGGCTGCAATGGGGCTTGCTGTTGCTAACCATTGGGCTGTATTGGGTGGGGCGCTATTTTTATTTACGTAGCCGTCTCAACCCCTTGCTCATACCCGTGCTAACAGTAGTGGTGGTGTTGGTGGCCTTTTTAAGTTTTGCTGGCATCCCCTACGAGCACTACGCACAATCAACCAAAGGCTTGCAGCTTTTAATTGGCCCTGCTACGGTGGCCATGGCTATCCCCCTTTATATGCATTTGCCTACCATCAAGCGTTTGTGGCGACCCTTGGCCGTGTCTTTGGTCGCGGGTAGTGTGGTTGCTATTGTGGCCACCGCCGTTATTGCTTGGGCCTTTGGAGGCAGTGAGCTGACCATACTATCTATTGCTGCCAAATCGGCCACCATGCCCGTATCCATACCTGCTAGCGAGGCCATTGGGGGGATTGGCTCGTTGGCAGCAGTGGCAGCAGGGGTGACCGGGGTATCGGGGGTGCTAATGGCTGGGGCTATATTTGCCTTGTTGCGGGTGCGTGACCCACTGGTACAAAGTTTTACGCTGGGGTTAGCTGCCCATGCCATTGGCACGGCACGGGCGGTACAAACTGGGCCCCAAGCCGCGGCCTTGGCTGCTATAGCGATGGGGCTAACGGGACTATTAACCGGGGCTTTAATCCCCTTTGTGCCCTGGTTGTTAACCCTGCTAGGTGTGTAGGTCGCCCCGTACTTGGCAAAGCGTTACATCAAAGTAAGCAATTCACCCTATCAAAGTAGGCAAATTGCCATATCAAAGTCTGGGCCCTAAGCCCTAATACTTGACTCAGCCTATCACCAGTGTTGGGCCACATGCTCTTCGACTATATCGACTATCTGCGGCCAAGCTTGGGTGGCAGGCTCGTAAAAGCTTTTACTATAGTTGTGCTCATCAATATAGGGTGAGGGCTCGAGATTGTTGAGAATTTTGCGCCCATCAACCTGGGCCATAAACGAGTCTATGGGCACCACATTGCCCTGTGTGCCACTAACGATAAATAATGACTGCGGGTGGCTGGCCTCGCCCAACCAGCGATACATGGTCTGATAATAGGGGGCGGGCCCACCAAAAAACACGATGTTGGGGCGCACGCATTGGCTATCGTGGCCACAGTCGGGGCACTGCAAATGACGCGCATCATTGAGATCGACCAAGGTATAGCCGATATCCCACTCGTGATCACAGTCAGAGCAACGTAGCTCAGACAGATTGCCATGCAGATGCAAGACATCGGTTGCCCCGGCGCGCTCGAGCAGATCATCGACATTTTGGGTCACCAGTTGCACGGCTGAGCCGTACCGTTGTTGAAGCTCAGCAATACTATAGTGCGCCTGATTGGGCTCGGTTTCCGCTAGGGTTTGGCGTAGATCATTGTAAAAATCATGTACCAAGGCGTAGTTTTGACGCCAGGTGTGCTCATTGCAGACATCATCGATGGAGTGATTATTCCACAGGCCATCACTGCCTCTAAAGGTGGTCAGACCGGACTCAGCCGAGATGCCTGAACCAGTAAAAATAAAAATCTTTGGTTGATGTTGACTCATATTGATATCCACCTCGCCACAAAGGGCGAGGTTGTGCAATTAAAATAATCGAATTAATCAAATTAACTAGATTTATTAGGCTAATCTATGGCAAAGCCCAAATACTCGGGCAGCCACAGGGCGATGCCCGGGAACACCATCACCAACAGTAGGGCACTAAACATAGTAACCATAAAGAGCATCGACCAGCCAAAGGTATGCTCGATGCGCACATTGGCAATTTTGGCCGTGACCAAGAGGTTGACCGCAACCGGTGGGGTAAACTGCCCAATGGCGATATTCATGGCGAGCAAAATACCAAACCACACCGGGTTCCACTCAAAATGTTGTATGAGCGGGATAAAGATAGGGGTCAAAATCAAATAGATAGAGATGGCGTCTAAGAACATCCCTGCAATCAAGACCAGCAGCATGACTAATAATAACAATAGCCACGAGCTATCAGAGATCGACAGTATAAACTCAGCCATCTTGGTAAAGGTGCCCAGCGTGGTGCCCGCCCAGGCAAAAATACCCGCCAAGGCAATGATTAACAACACCACCCCCGATATCTTGGCCGCCTCGTTAAAAAGGTTATAGAGGCTTTTTAAATCTAAACTGCGATAGATAAACACCCCGATTATCAAGCCATAGGCAACGGCTACTACAGCGGCCTCAGTAGGGGTAAATAGACCCGTACGTAGGCCACCCAAAATAATCACTGGGGCAAACAAAGCCGGTATGGCCTCGATAAAGCTTTGCTTAAAAGGGGGGCGGGTTTCAGTGGGTTGGCTTTCCCAACCATAACGGCGCGAGTAAAAAAAACTAGGCACCAACAATGATAAGGCAGCCAAAATACCCGGAAATAAGCCGGCCGCAAAAAGTGCGCGTAAATCTAGGCCCGGAAGCATCACCGAATACAAAATCAGGGCAATAGAGGGGGGGATAAGAACGGCTGTTGAGGCAGCTGCCGAGATCAGCGCCACAGAAAAGGGCTTGGGGTAGCCTGCACGCGCCATGCTAGGCAGCATGACCATGGCTACCGCGGCGGCATCGGCAGGGCCCGAGCCACTCATCCCGCCCATAATAATACAGACCAACACCGCCACTAAGGTCAGCCCGCCATGACGCGGGCCAATAATAGACTGGGCAAAACGCACCAAACTGGCCGCCACCCCCGCGCGCTCAAAAATTAAACCCGTCAAAATAAACAACGGGATCGCAATCAAAGGGTATTTGGCCACACTGTTATAGGTATTGGTACCCAAGGTTGCCAACATAGTTGGTGAGAGGCCCGTCAAAATACCCACTGCACCACCGATGCCCAAGGAAAAGGCCACCGGCACCCCCAAAAACAAGCAGCCTATAAAGGCGCACAACATCCATAAATCAGCGCTCATGCCTGCCCCTCAGCCACATCATAGCGAATGCGTTGCCACCAGTTTTGGGTGCAGCGAATCATAATGGCCACACTCAGTACGGGCAACCAAATAAGGTACAGCCAGGTGGGGTAGCCTAAACCAGCGGATAAAGAATCCCACTGATATTCTTCGAGGGTCAAAAGCCCGCTATACCACGTGATCAGGGTGAGCACGATGAGACTAATCACCCATTGCAGGGTATATAAAATACGACGCCCCAGCGGCCCCAAATGGTGCTCAAGAAAGCTGATACGGATGTTTTCATTGCTGCGCGCGGCCATCGCCCCGCCCGCAAAGGTGAGTATCACCATTAAAAAAACAGAAAACTCCTCGGTAAAAGCAAAAGAGGCTTCGGTGGTATAGCGTACGACTACATTGGCCAAGCTAATGACACAAATGGCGGCCAAAGCAAAGACAGCTAAGGCTGATTCAATACGGGTCTTGGGTACTTTGGGTGTTTTGGGTGTATTAGAGTGCATAATAAGCAGCAAATTTCAATTGCAACTTGGCCACCTACCGCGATAACGCGGTTTTAAGGTGGCCTAGGTCATTATCCGTTTTTATTAAGGTGGTTATCTATTGGCGATGGCTTCTTGGGCGGTTTCGACCAACTCTTCACCAATACGGGGAATCCACTTTTCATAAACTGATTGGGTGGCCTCAACAAAGGCTTGGTGCTGCTCGGGGGTGAGCTCAACCACCTCAACCCCACGCTCTTTAATATCAGCGAGGGTATCAACCAGCTCGGCACGTGATTTTTCAATCTCCCACTGCCCGGCATCGATGGCGGCCTGACGCAGTATTTCTTGATCTTCGGGGCTAAAAGTATCCCACAGGCGCTTGCTCACACCAAAGATAAGGGGGTCATTCATATAGTGCCAAAGGGTGAGGTGCTTTTGGTTAGCCCGATCAGCACGCGCTGCGGAAAACACCGATAGGGGGTTTTCTTGGCCATCGACTGCACCGGTGGTCAGAGCGGGCAGGGCGTCAGTCCAGCTCATCTGCGTGGGGTTTGCACCCAAGGCATTAAAGGTGTCCAAAAACAGTGGCGAGCCCACTACGCGTATTTTTAGGCCCTTGAGATCTTCGGGGCTAGCCAAGGGGCGTACTGAGTTAGAAATCTCGCGAAAACCGTTTTCCCCCCAAGCAAGTGGGACGACGCCGCGGCTTTCAATGGCCTCAAAGACCATTTCACCTGCTTTGCCCCCGGTGATGGCATCGACTGCGGCATCATCAGGCATGAGAAAGGGTAAGGAAAATAAATTGGCCTCGGGCACCTGAGGCGACCAGTTGATGGTCGAGCCCACAGCCATATCGATAATACCGCTGCGCATAGCAGAAAACTCGCGTGTTTGGTCACCAGAAACCAGCTGTGAGTTGGGGTAGACCTTGAGGGTGATGCGCCCATCGGTGCGCTCCTCGACCAACTCGGCCCATTTTTCTGCTGCCTGCCCCCAAGGGAAGTCAGCCGACAAAACGGTCGAGACAGAATACTCTTTGGTTTCTTGGGCCCCGGCAGTAGGTAGGGCAAAGGCAAAACACGCTGCACCAATGGCCAGCCATTTTGTAACAGACATGAAAGGCTCCTAACAAATGAGAATAAAAGTTAAATGTTAGCAGAACCTTATGAAGAAAAATTACAAAGCAGTGTTTACCCTAGCTTTGTGGGACAGAAAGTGAACAGGGCGTCGCACGGACGCCCCGCTCTTGTAGGTTTTAGTATTGATTTGAGAGCTTTTGCATGTTTTGTGCCGACCGATTAGGTAGGTAGGGGGCGGTATGTTGGGCCCCCTTGCCTAAAGCAGCTGTGTGTTGGAGCAAAGTGCTTGGCCCCTCGCGCCCAAAACAGTTGTGTGTTGAGGCAAAGCAGTTAGATTAAGCAAAAAACGACAACACGCTTTTGTTTAGGGCGATGCCAACTATGTATACATAAATGATGATGGCCACTATTGCCGCCAACAGTCGTATTTGACGGGTACGGCCGCGGCGTATGGCATAAATACCAACAAAAATATAGGCAATGAGGCCGATGATCTTGGCAATTAACCACGGGTGCCCAAAACCAATGGTAAAGGCCATGGCCAAACCGGTGAGCAAAAACAGCGTATCAATTATGTGGGGCCCGATTCGCACCCAGCGGTTTTGCAGGCAGCCGCACTCCATTACGGACCAATAGGCGCGAATAACAAAAAAGATAATACTCAGCGCAGCGAAACTGGTATGCAGATGTTTATAAAAGGTATAGCTCATAATGGTAATGAAAACTGGTTGGGGTGGATTTTATTAAGGGGTTTAGGGGTGATAAGGCAGGTATGCATGACGCACTTAGGCGCTTGGCAAACAGCCCGATTATACCGTCTAGCCCAGGCAAATAGTGGGGTACCCGACCCGATTGCAGGGCTTTGGTGCGGTATGGCGCTTGCCTCGCCGACATGTTGACAAATCATCAGGCCAATGTCCAATAGCCAAAGACTATGGGGTCGTCTGATCATCTGTTTTACAAAATTTTTCGCTGCAGGTTTAACTTTTGGTTGACAGCAGCATCGCGCTCGGACAAGGTTGGTGATATGGTCGTCCGCGCGCACATTGGCAGGATTTTATGGTTAATCAAAACAGTTAGTATATTTTTATATATAATAATAGTATTCATGTAGGTACGGCGCAGTATCGATCGATGCATGCCCAAGGTTTGGGCCTTGATGATGCGCCGCGGGCTTGGTGCGCTGTGGGCCAGATGGTTCGTTTTGAGCCTCTTTATGCCCAAGCAGTCACCGCGTCGTCGCCTAATAAATTTCGCTCACAAATGAGGTGCAATATGACAGTAAGCAGACAAGTAGATGTAGCAATCATCGGTGCGGGTACAGCGGGTTTATATGCCCTGCGCGAGGTGCGCCGAGCACAAAAAAGCTTTGCGCTGATTGACAGTGGCCCTTTGGGTACTACCTGTGCTCGGGTGGGGTGCATGCCCTCTAAGGCGGCCTTGCATGCTGCTGAGTTGTGGGCGGTTAGGCAAACCCAACAAGAGTTTGGCGTGCGGGGTACCGAGTCGCTAAGCATCGATAGACGCGCAGCCTGGGCCAAGGTGCGCGAGCTACGTGATAGCTTTGCCGGGCGCGCCGCGGGCAATGCCACCCAAGCAGCGGGTGAGCACTTACTCATGGGGCGCGCGCGCTTTTTAAAGCCCACCTTAATTGCCGTTGAAACCGATGAGGGCGAGCAATATGTAGAGGCCAAGGCCGTCATCATTGCAGTGGGCTCTCGGCCTGTTGTGCCTGGCTTTTTGGCCCCGTTTAAAGAGCACTTTTTTACCACTGACGAGTTATTTGAGCTCACCGAGCTGCCCGAGCGTTTAGGGGTGCTTGGTTTGGGGGCCATCGGCCTAGAAATTGGCCTAACCATGTCACGCTTGGGGGTGCATGTGGTGGGGGCCGATATGGCGGACACCATTGGTGGCATTCGCGACCCAGAGGTCTCGCGCGTTGCGCTCGAGTCATTGGGCCAAAGCTTTCCCATGTATTTAGGGGCCCCGGCCGAGTTGCAGGCTGCCGAGCAAGGGGTGCTGCTTAAAACCGAGCAAGAGTCTATTCAGGTAGACAAGGTTTTGGTGGCTTTGGGGCGTCGCTCAAATATCGACCGGCTCGAGCTCGACAAAGCGGGCTTTAGACTCGATGAGCGGGGCATGCCGCAATTTGACCCTCACACTATGAAAATCAAAGACCAGCCCGTTTACATTGTGGGTGATGCCAATGGCTATCGCACGCTTATGCACGAGGCAGCTGATGAGGGGGCGATGGCGGGTTTTAATGCGGCCCGCGGCTCAGCGCAGGCCTTTGCCCGCAAATGCAGTTTGGCCATTGCCTTTACCCAGCCCGATATTATCGCTGTGGGGGCAGCCTTTAATGAGCTTGAGGCCGAGCAAATTATTGTGGGGGCGGCGCGCAGCAGTGCTAATGGTCGTAGCCGAATCTTGACCCAAGACGAGGGGCTGCTACGTATTTATGCAGATAAAAAAGATGGTCGCCTACTGGGGGCGGCCATGGTGGGCCAACGCGCCGAGCATGTGGGCCAAATGCTGGCTGTAGCACTCGAGCAAAACATGACCGCGCACGAGCTTTTACAAATACCTTATTACCACCCTGTGGTTGAAGAAATGGTGCAGTCTGCTTTGCAAGATATTGCCAGACAGATGAAACCTGCCCCGTACCCCTTGGGCCTCAGGCCGCTTTAAAGTCCCCAAGCGCCCGACGTGATTGCTGTTATTTGACCCGGTGCGCGACAAGCCCCGCCGTTCAGGGCGGGGAAGGATAGCGCGGACGGCGCAGCCGTCCTATAATGGCATTGCTGCCGACAACCAAGGCAGCCTACGGCAGGGCATGCCGGAAGTAACGCCTGTGGAGATACGAGCAGCGGTTGCGCACTCGGCCCAGGAACCCACCGAAGCGACTCAGGAGTGGCTTAATGCCGCGCCTGAGCGCCGTAGGAATCTTCGGCCTTCAGGCCGGGGAGGATGTCAATGTGATTTAAGGCAAGCGCGCGGGCGCTGCAACTATCTAGCGGCTATGTACGAGGGCCAGGCACATATTGCGGCTATCTTTATTACGTATCGAATAACAACGCGTGGCATTTTTGTCTATATAGGCAAGGCAAAACTGCCGCGTGTCGAGGCTGCTAATCGAGCGACAACGCGCCGAGCGGTTTTCAGTAATGGCCAGACAAAGATTTCTTTGATCACGTTCTTCTATATTGTGACAACGTTGCGATGCGGCTTGGGCGGGCTGATGGCTGTCGAGCCCAAGGCTAAACACACTTAACAGGACAACTAACAGGTACAAACGTATTTTTTGCATCATTGTTGCTTTAGAAAGTGGTAGAAGGTCAGACGCGCTGAGTCTGCTTGATATTAATTGCTTGATATTATTTAAAAATACTCAGATCAAGGGGGCGGATGCTGCCCATCCAGATGGCATAGTCGCGGTGATCGCGTAGGTCATCACCACTAATAGGGTGGGTGAAAACCGTCAGACCCTGCCTATGCACTGCCAACCATGGTAACACTTTGTTTAATAAGGCGGGTGCATAAGCGAGCTGACAGCTCCAATCAGGGTGTGGGCCTACAGGGCGCTGATGCATGCGCCCCATTACCAACTCGGGGAAGGTGGCTTGGGCTGCTAGGCATAGGGCCTGGGCCTGCTCAAAGGTATCGGCATCGAAATACACATGCGAGTGATAGCCCTGTAATTCAGGCTGCGCAAAACCGCTGGTAACAGAATGTTGCTGTGACATAAAGCAATAGTGTTTGTTTAGAGGGGTTAAAGGAAATTAAGCGTATTAGGGAAATTAGTTAGGGGGTGTAACCGTAGCTAAATCAGATCATAACAATAAAATAGTCAAAAACTGACAATACCCCTTGACCCAAGCCAAAGCAAAGTATGCAGAACGCAGCTATGACCCAAGGCTCTACATAAAACTAAAGCAACCCTGATCTCCTAGCCACAGCCGTCTGCTCCATGCTTTACGGGCAGCCCTTAAGGGCGGTGGCTAAGAGCGAGCATTAAGACTTAATCAAACAGCTCGCGGCAAGTATCTAAAAACCCTAGGCTGTCCTCAAAGTTTGTGCGGGGGCGGTACTCTAAGCCCACCCAGCCGTCGTAATCGGTATCATATAAATACTGCAACCCCTCTAAGAGCTGAGGGTGGGCGGTAAAATCGGGCTCGTGCCGACCAACGGGGTCAGCAATTTGTATATGGCTGATATAGGGGCGTACCTGCTCGAGGGTGGGCAGCAGCTCGTAACCCTGCATCAGGGTGTGATAAAAATCAAATTGCAGGCCTAACTGCGGGTGATCAAGGTGATCAAAAATGGGCAGCAGCAACAGCGGGTCGGTATAGGCATAATCAGGAAAGTCTTGGTGGTTAAGGGCCTCGAGCTGCAGGCAAATATCAGTACTGCTTACCTGTTCGAGGGCATAATGCAGATTGTTGATCAAAGTGTTTTGCCAATCATGCTTGCCATTGGCGCGAAGTATACCCGCCATAATATGAATACGACCCGCACCCAAGCTTTGGGCCACGCTAAAGGCCTGATCAAAGGCCCGCCTAAAGCGCGCCTCTTTACCTCCAAGGGCCGCATAACCAAAACTGCCAGTTTGGTTAGGGGTGTTGATTAAAATGGTTTGCAGGCCATTGTCCTGCAGGGGCCCTTTATATTGTGTGGCCGGTTTGTTGTAGGGAAATAGTATCTCGACTGCCTTAAAGCCCTGGGCAGCCGTGCGCTGACAACGCTCATGCCAAGGGGTTTGAGCAGGAAAGAGCAAACTAAGATTAGCGGCAAGTTGCATGAGTGATCCTTTAGGCAAGCAATAAACACGCAGTAAGCAAGCGTAAACAAACAGTAAATAAAGGCAATAATTAACTAGGGGGCCAATCGAGCAGATATGTTAATGTGGTGCATCGTCAAGACAAACCTCTAGATAACCCTCTAGATAGGCCTTTAGACAAGCCTTTAAGACAACCCCATTACCCTATTAGCCAATCTGCTCAAGCCCCTAACCCACAGTATGAATCGTAGAACCAAAGCTTTTTATCGTCGGCCCGAGTGGCTGATAATCGGTATTATTTGCATCGCAGCCAACCTTAGGGCCCCCGTTACTGGCGTGGCCCCTGTGCTCGAGGCCATACAGCATAGCTTTGGGCTCAGTGCGACCATGGCGGGCTTTTTGACCACCAGCCCATTGCTGGTTTTTGCGGTCTTCTCATTAGTGGCCGCCCCCCTAGCGCGTTGGGTAGGGCTGGAACGGGCCCTGTTTTTAGCCCTGAGCGCAATGCTAATTGGGGTCTTTTGGCGCATTTACCCATCAGTGGGCTCATTATATGCTGGCAATAATCTTATCGCAGTAGGTATTGCCCTAGGTAATGTACTTGTGCCCAGTTTAATTAAACTGTATTTCCCCCAGCGTATTGCCTTTTTGACCGCCATTTACTCGCTGATGATGGGGGTCTCGGCCGCCTTGGTCTCTGCGCTGGCCATCCCTATTAGTCACTATAGTCAGTATGGTTGGCGGGCTGCCTTATTAAGTGTGGCGCTAATGATTGTGATTAGCTGGCTGGTCTGGCTGCCCCAGGTGCGCAAAGGCCCACGCAAACGCGCAAAAAACTCTAAACAAAAAAGCACCCCCTTATGGCGTCAGCCTTTGGCCTGGCAGGTGACCTTTTTCTTGGGCTTTAATTCGCTTTTTTATTATGTCTTTGTAAGCTGGATGCCCGCATTGCTCACTTCCCTAGGGTTTGGGCCAAGCTTTGCCGCCAACATGCATGGGCTCATGCAGCTGGCCTCAGCCATTGCGGGGTTGTTGATTTTACCCGTGGTGCGGCGCTTTCCTGATCAGCGCCCAGCGGTGGTTTGCGCGGTCATCCCCATGCTTGTTGGTTTGGTGGGTCTTTGGTTGCTGCCCGGGCTGGCCCTGCTATGGACCTTATTATTAGGCTTGGGCACAGGGGCGGTGTTTGTGCTGGCCTTATCCTTTTTTGGCCTGCGTGTGCGTACCACCGCCCAAGCTGCAAGCCTAGCGGGCATGGCACAGTTTGTCGGCTATTTATTGGCCGCCACGGGCCCCTCGCTAATCGGTGCCTTTTATGATCTAACGGGCAGTTGGCTGCCTATGTTGGCATTTTGTTTTGTGGTGTGTTGCATCATGCTGGGCTTTGGCCTAGCCGCTGGGCGAGACCGCACCATAGGGGAATAGTTTCGAAAACTTTTCGGATATCTTTCAGATATCTTTCGGGTATCTTTTGGAGAGCTGCTATGGCAGCCATAGTAACTATAACAACCACTCAATAGGTAAACGCGAGAGAAAGCCCAGCCACATGCGCTCAAAAAGGTTGGTCTCGGGCTCGACCTCGTGCACAATGGCGGGGGTATTGTCTTGGGGCATGGTCTCGACCCAGCGCAAGCGCTGATCAGCGGTCAGCTGCAATTTATAGCTCGATAGGGGGATTTCGAGCTCAAATAGATTGGCTATTTGTTGGGCCAGTTGTGGGCTATGGATAACAAAACCCAGCTCGGTATTAAGCAGTGCCGAGCGCGGGTCAAAATTAAATGAGCCCACAAATAAGCGCTTGCCATCAATGGCAAAGGTTTTGGCATGCAGACTCGAGCCTGATATCCCCAAGGGGTTGCGCCGTTTGCGGCGCAACTCATGCAAAAACTGCTCATTACCGTTGTGTTTTTTTAATTCATAGAGCTCGACGCCAGCGCGCAGCAGGTTTTTGCGCTGCTTCATATAACCGGCATGCACAATGGCCACATCGGTGGCATCATACGAGTTAGTCAACACGCGTACGCGCACCTTTTTCTCGTTAATTAGGGCGCTAAAGCCCAACACCCCCGTGGCCGTGGGCACAAAATAAGGGGAAATGAGATCAACTGTTTTCTCGGGCGTGCCAATGGCATGATGCAGTTGATAAGAGAGCATGTCCTCGGGGGTGGCTAGGCCACGAGCTTTGTCCGGGTCATCGCTGACTATTTCGGTTTTGACCCACTGCAAGGGCAAATTGGCGCTAAGCAAAGCCTGTATGGTGTTGGCCTCGTCAATCACCTGCTGGTATTTTTCCCAGCGGGCCGGCCAGCGCGATAACAACCGCCCAAAGTCTATGTCTGGGCTTGGGGCGGGCTCAACAAGCAGCTCTAAAGGAAAGGCGTAATCATTATTCCAATAACGATCAAAGTCGTTAGATACTTCGGGCACCACCTGCCCCAAGGCCAAAATATCTAAGTCAGCAAAGGTCAGATCCCCATGGGCGCCAAAGTACTCATCACCAATATTGCGCCCCCCCACAATGGTGACGGTATTGTCGACAGTGAATGACTTGTTGTGCATGCGTCGATTAAGGCGCTCAAAATCAAAGAAAAACCCAATGCCCTTGGGTTGTCGAATCACAAAAGGGTTAAATAAACGCACCTGTATATTGGGGTGCGCATTGAGTTTACTGAGTAAATCATCTAAATTGCGCGTGCCATTATCATCTAATAGCAGGCGCACCCGCACCCCCCGATCGGCTGCCTTTTTAAGCTGTTGCAAGAGCATCAAGCCAGTGGTGTCGGCACGCCAAATGTAGTACTGCACATCGAGCGATCTTTGGGCCTGCTCGGCCAAGAGGGCGCGCACGGCAAAGGCCTCAAAAGCCCTATCTAGGGGGTAGATACCACTGCGATCTGGGTGCTGCGCCGCGAGCGGCTGCAAAACCTGATGCAAACGGGTGCTTTGTACCACCGACTCAGACAAGGCCTCGGTACGAATAGGGTTGGGGTTTTTGGGCAAACTACAGCCCCCTAGCACCGCCACCAGCGAAAATAGCGCCGACAATTGGCGCATGCTGGCACTCATAATAGGCGTACGTGGGGGGCGAAACATAGTTACTGCCCTTTTTTTAAAAAGCTTGATGCATGATTGGTTCAGCCTGCAAAGGCTGTTGCGCTAAGGGGGCTGGCCGTCGAGCAAAAAGTAATCACAGCAATATTAGTCGTGGGGGGGTAGGGCGAAACAGCAAAACTACTCAGTGCTTAGGCTGTAGTCTATATCTTTTAAGGTGGCGACAATATTGAGTAGGGCGCTTTCTTGGTGCTCGATTTTGACCAGCAAATAATCTAGGGCAGGGGCCACATAGAGGCGAGTTTGCCGCTTGGGGTTAGAGCGCACACGCTCGACCACCAAAGCCTCAAAATCACCCATCGGGGTTGAGACGATTTGGGTATCAACCACGGCAAACTCTTGATCACCCTGACGGCCCTTGCGTATTACCGGGTAGGTAAAATTACGCGCCCCATCCATCAGTGCGCACCGTGCCTCAAAGAAAAAGCTCAATGGGTCATAAACCGTATGCTCGCCATCTAGGTCAAAGTTTTTATCTCTTTTGGGGTCAGTAAAATGCGCCGTCTGTGCCCCCCAATCAAATTTTAGGTTTTGGGTTTCTTTGCTTTTAAAGGGGCGCTTGTGCGTAGCCGTAAAAGACTGCGGCTGCACTTGGCAGGCCTGCATGTGGAATTGGGCATTTTGCTGCGAGCTGAGCATCCAGTGATCAAGGTCAAAATCAATGGTGTAAACATCGCCCTCGCGCTTAATAAGCAGATGGTTTTCACCCGCGGTATCCTTGCCGTTATAGGTCACAGAAAACACCGCATCAACATAATCCAGGGTCGCCTTGGGTGGGCTAGGCTCAGGCGAATTATCAACAATGCTGGGCTGGGGCGAGTGTTCAACGATATGGGCAGAAATATCAGGGCTGGGCCCCGCAGCGTAGGCAGCCTGCATGGGCAAGGCTGCTAAACCCAGCCCCGTGGCAGTGGCGACGATAAGGGGCAAAGCAGCCCGACCCAGGCCAGAAAATGATGCACTGGCCCGAGCAGTAAAGGGGGCAGAAAAATACCGTGCAACAGGGGATAGAGCAGCAAAAGATATCAACATAAGGGCATTAAATCATTAAAAGAGTGCATCGGGCCGACGGGCCCGTGACACGTAGCCCCTATTATAAACCGTATTTATCACCGCAATGTAGGCTTTTGTATAAGCTGCAGAGTAAACCTTGGTCAATTGTGGTTAGATACTCGCGGCCGCGTTATTTAATTTTAGCAGTGGGCAGGGGGCGTTGAGATAAGGCCAAAAGCGACCCAATAAAGAGCAAGGCTGCCGAGGCCCCCAAGCCGACTGAGAGGCTGCCAAAGCTATCACTGACCCAGCCTGCAGCCACCGGGCCCAAGGTTTGCCCCAAGGCAAATAAGGTGGTGGCCACCGCTAGGGCACTGCCCCAGTTTGGTGCGGGTAGGTTGGCCTTCACAAAACCCGTAATGGCCGAGGGCACCATAAACACACTGGCCCCCACCATAAAGGCTGACACCCAAGCGCTTAGCACACCGGGCACCAACAGCGGCAGTACAGCCCCCGCACCCAATGCCGCCATGGTTGCCGCCACGGGCAAACCATTGGCCCGCTCGTGAAAAACTGGGGCCCAAATGCGCGGGGCAAATAACGAGGCCAGCCCAAGTAAGGACCACATAATAGAGGTGATCCAGGCCAAAGACAGGGTGGCCGTGGCGTATTGGTGCACCCAAGCCACCATAAAGGTCATATAGGCGATATAGCCCATACCAAAAAGAAAGTAGGCGAAAAAGGCTCGACTACAGGGCCACCAAGGGGCATTTTTAGACTGCCTCGTGGTGGTTGGGGCCACGCTATGGCGCGCCGCCGCAATGGCTGCCCAAGAA
>Ga0209487_1001631_pt1 | contig 18792 bp, 17 predicted proteins | sample Poulit2012_FD_187524 | JGI IMG/M metagenome (GOLD analysis project Ga0209487, IMG submission 187524) | Agricultural soil microbial communities from Georgia to study Nitrogen management - Poultry litter 2012 (SPAdes) (version 2) | ecosystem: Environmental > Terrestrial > Soil > Agricultural land...
GAGTCGGTATTGAAGTTCTTGGGGTCGACAACGGTGTTGAACGCGTTCACGAAGATGCGCCACTCGGGTGCGGCACGCAGGTCGTAACCGAAGCTGGAAAGGCCGTAGGAGATCACGCCCTCCCGCTCCAGACCATCAGTGAAGGGCTCGATCATCCCCTTGCGGGCCTGTTCCCGGATCCACCTGTCGGACTGAATCGTCATGCCGGGATTCTATCAACAGGTGCCCGCCAGGGGCCCGCCAGGGGGCCCGCCGGCCAGCCGCAGCGCAGTGAACCCGCTGCCGCGCGGTTATAGTGCGCGCATGCTTCTGACGGTTGATGTGGGGAACACGTCGACGGTACTGGGTGTCTACCGTGGGGATGAACTCGTCGCCCACTGGCGGGTGTCGACCGACCGCACGCGCATGGCCGACCAGTATGCGGTCGCGATCAAGAGCCTGCTCGAGCTGGACGGCCTGGAACCGCCGGGGAAGGCGATCATCTCGTCGGTGGCTCCGCCGGTGGAGCGTGAGCTTGCCCGCGCCCTGCAGCACTACTGGAACGTGACGACCATGCAGGTCACCAGCAGTACCCTCGCCGGCCTCCTGGCGATCGAGACCGACAACCCGCGTGAGGTGGGGGCCGACAGGCTGGTCAATGCGGTGGCGGCAGTGCAGCGCAATGCCGACGCGTTCATCGTCGTCGACTTCGGTACAGCTACCAACTTCGACCTGATCGTGAAACCGAACCGGCTGCTGGGCGTGGCGCTGGCGCCGGGCCCGCTCGTCTCGGCCGAGGCGCTCTTCGAGCGGGCAGCCAAACTGCCCCGCGTCGAGCTCACGGCTCCCGCCAGCGCCATCGGCAAAAACACCGTCACCGCACTGCAGTCCGGTCTGGTGTTCGGCTATGCCGCACTGGTGGACGGGATGGTGGAGCGGATCAGGCGCGAGGCCGACGGCTCGCTGGGCAGCATCGAGGTCATCGCCACCGGTGGTTTCGCCGAGGTGGTGAAGGGGCACTGCCAGAACGTCGATACGTTCGAGCCGCTGCTGACCCTGCAGGGGCTGCGCAGGATCGCGACCGAGCTGGGGTTCTGAGCTCCCAGGGATAGAAAGTCAAGGGCCCGGCAGCGGCGCTCGTGCTGAACCTGAGCGCCGCTGCCGGGCCTGCTGAAGCTAGAAGTGGTAGTTGAAGCCTACCGCCCCGCCAATGCGCGGAAATTCGCTGCTGCGGCCGATGCCGAAGCCGGCGCCCACCGAGATCTCGGCGAATATGCCGAGGGGGTCGAGGTTGACGTCGGTGAAACGGAATTCTCCGCCTGCAAGACCGTGAATTTCGATGAGGATGCCGCCCCGTCCAAAGTCGACCGCGGGCCCGCCACCCACGTAGAGGGTGAACGGCGGCTGGACCGAGACCGCCTGCAGGTAGTCGAAGCCCACACCGAAGTCAACGTCGTTGTTGCGGATCCGCAGGTTGGCGCTGATGCGGGCGTCGCGTCCGGGATCGAAGGCGTTCTCGATGCCGTAGTGGGCGGTCACGCCCAGCGGGTAGCCGGTGCGCAGCCCGAACCAGTTCTGGCCAAAGGCGCTGCCGCCAAAGAGGAGTGCCGCCACCAGTACGAGGACGGCACGCAAGCGTAAGCGAGGATGTCGTGAACTCATAAGAACCTCCACGTTCTCGACGCCAAGTCTACTGTGGTCCCGCAGTGCGGAACTGTGGAGGGTTTCGCGTCGCCCGGCCCCGATTCATGCTTGAGGCACCGGAAAAAAGGGCCCAGCCACCTCGCGGGTGACCGGGCCATGGACGGCAGGCAGAGAACCGCGTCAGACCAGATTGCGGCGAATACGCGAGCTGATCGCATCGACGATGATGATGAACGCGATGATGACGATTAGCATCATCGAGATCTCGTCCCAGCGGCGGAACTGCAGCCGCTGGATGAGTGGGCCGCCGATGCCGCCGGCGCCGACCAGGCCAAGGATGGTGGCCGCGCGCAGGTTGATCTCGAAGCGGTAGAGGAGGTAGGACGCAAACTCCGGCAGGACCTGGGGGACGACCGCGTAGAAGAAGACGTGCAGCTGGTTGCCGCCGCTCGCCTTGATCGCCTCCATTGGGCCGGGGTCGATCCCCTCGATCACGTCAGAGAAGATCTTGCCCAGGAAGCCGATGGAGTGTATGCCCATCGCCATGATGCCCGCGGTGGCCCCGGGGCCCACAGCAGCGACGAAGATGATGGCGAGGAGGATCTCCGGGAAGGTGCGGATCGCCACCAGCAGCGCCTTGCCCGGCATCGCCTGGACAGTTCCGCCGAGGAGGTTGCGGGCGGCCAGGAAGGAGAGCCCGAACGCCAGCACGCCACCCAGGATGGTGCCCAGGACCGCCATGTAGAAGGTCTCGAGCATCGAGTTGAACGCCAGCGGGAAGGTTCCGACGTCTGGATTGCTGAAGCCGCGCCACAGCGGCGGGAGCGTCCGCTCCAGGCCGGTAAGTACCCGCTCCCAGCTGGGCAGGTTCATGGTGAGGAAGACGATGATCAGCAGCACGACCGAGCCGATGGCGGCGGCCGTACCCAGGAACCTCGCCCTCTTCATGCTGGCAGGGGGCTCGGGGATGTGCAGTTCGCGGTTGACCTGGCTCATATGAGCTTCGACCTCGCCCACACGCTGATGCCGTCGATCAGCAGCACCACGGCGAAGATGACGATGATGATGAGGCCAACGGCCGAGTAGTCGAAGAAGTTCAGGCGCACCTGCAGCAGGAAGCCGATGCCGCCTGCGCCAACCAGACCGATGATCACCGACGCGCGGACGTTGATCTCGAACGAGTAGAGGATGTAGGAGACCATGGTCGCGGCGACCTGGGGGACGACCGCGAACATGATTTGCGCATTCCTCCCCGCGCCGGTGGCCCGGAGCGCCTCGAGCGGACCCGGGTCGATAGCTTCGACTGTTTCGGAACCCAGCTTGGCGAGGATACCGATCGTGAAGAAGGTAAGTGCGATGGCGCCTGGCAGCGGCCCCACCACCAGGATGGGTACCAGCAGGGCGGCCCAGAGGAGGTCGGGGATACTGCGCAGGATGGTGAGCAGGGTGCGCGCGATCCACATGGAGATGGGATCGAGGGAGGTGTTGGCCGATGCGAGGAAGATGAGCGGCATCGCCAGGACCGTCCCCAGGAAGGTACCGACGTAGGCGATCTGCAGCGTCTCGATGAGCGGACCCCAGATCGCCGGCAGGTAGGACCAGTCAGGCGCGAGCCTGCCCAGGAAGCTCCAGAAGTCGGCGGCTCCCGAGAAGAGCGCCGGCAGGTTGAAGCTGGTCTGGTCGAACGAGATGCCGATCAGCAGGGCCGCGATCACCAGGCCCAGCAGCGCCTTGATGCGGCCCCCGGCGGGCGGAGCCGGTATCGTGCTCCGCGCCTCGCTGCCTACCTCGGGTGCGCTCGGGTGCTGGGGGCTTTCAGGCAGCTCTCAGGTCCTTTTCGCGGTCGATGGGACGTCCGTAGATGTCCTCGAAGACCTTGTCGCTGGCCTCGTCGGGGGTGCCGTCGAAGACTACCGTTCCGTCGCGCATGCCGATGATGCGGTCGGCGTACTCGCGGGCCATGTCGATGAAGTGGAGGTTCACCAGGGTGGTGATGCCGTCCTCACGGGCGATGCGCTTCAGGTCGCTCATGACCGAGTGGGAGGTGGGCGGGTCGAGGCTGGCCACGGGCTCGTCGGCGAGCATCACCGACGGTTTCTGTGCCAGCGCCCGCGCGATGCCGACGCGTTGCTGCTGGCCGCCGGAGAGTGCGTCTGCACGCACGTACGCCTTCTCTGGGATGCCAACGCGGCTCAGGCAGTCGTGAGCGAACGCGACATCCTCGCGCGGAAAGGCGCCCAGCACGCCGCGCCACTGGGGAAGGTCACCCAGCCGGCCGGCCAGCACGTTGCGGATGACGCTGGTGCGCTTTACCAGGTTGAAGGTCTGGAAGATCATGCCGATATCGGACCGGATGTGCCGCAGCTGGCGTCCGCGGGCCGCGGTAACGTTCTGGTCCGCGACGGTTACGGCTCCGGCCGAAGGTACGACCAGGCTGTTGATCGTGCGTATCAGCGTCGACTTGCCTGCGCCAGAGAGGCCTACGATGACCACGAACTGACCGCGGGGAATCTGCAGGGTCACTCCCTTGAGCGCCTTCAGGCCCGTCTTGTAGGTCACCTCGACATCTTTGAACTGAATATGGGACACGGCTAAGAGTACTCCAAAACAGGGGCCGGCGGGAAATCCCGCCGGCCCGGTGTGGTGTTAAAGCAGTTCTGGTAGCTTCTGCAGCACCAGTTAGCGCTGGAAGGTGGCCGAAACTTCGCGCACCACGTCGTAAGCTTCCGCTTCGATGGGGGCGAAGTCAGTTACGTTGAAGAGCTCCTGGGTGAGGGCTTCACCCTCCTCGGTGCTTGCAAGGTCGATGAAGGCGTCGGCGATGCGCTGCTTGAGGTCTTCGGAGAGGCCCTCGCGAACGACCATGCCGTCGTTGGGGATGTCGACGGAGTAGCCGAGGATGCAGACGACTTCCTTCACGTCGGGGAAGTCCTCTTCGATGGTTTCGCGGCCGTCGGAGCCGGGGGAGCCACCGAAGGTCACGGCAACGTCGACGTCACCGTTGTAGACGGAGAGTGCGGCGGCGTCGTGCGAGCCGGCGAAGATGCCCTGCATGTCCTCGTCGGGGTTTATGCCTTCCTGCATGAGGGTGACGTAGGGGAACTGGTAGCCGGAGGCGCTGCCGGGGTCTACCCAGGCGATGGTCTTGCCGACCAGATCCTGGAAGGTTTCGATACCGCTGTCGCAGCGGACGTTAAACTGGGCACGGTAGGTGGTGCTGCCCTGGCGTACGGAGGCAAGGATGACCTCGGCGTTGTGGGCGTCCATGGCCTGCACGAGCGCGGCGGGACCGAACATGCCGATGTCCACGCGGCCGGTACCTACGGCTTCAACGAGGCCAACGTAGTTGGTGGAGACGAAGGTCTCGACCGGAATGCCGATGCGCTCTTCGAGCATTTCCGCGATGGGGTCGAGGCTGTCGACGATCGCGTCCATTTCACGGCTGGGCACCATGCCCAGGACGAGGGTGTCCGGATCCTCTTCCTGTGCAAAGGCAACAGGAGCGATCAGGACTGCAGCAAGAATGGAAGCCAGCAATGCCTTGAATTTCACGCTTTCCTCCTAGGGAGACTCACGCACGTACCCTGGTGACATGCGTCGACCGGCCGTCCGGCTGAATCGGTTCAGCGGAGCGGACCGGCCACTCAGTTGAAAATCTAACACGTGTGCCGGGCGGCTCGTGAGCAGTCTCTTCATGTTCGACTTAACCGGCCGCGCCGCGGCGGAAAGGTGTTATCCTCCGGCGACCCGGACCCAAAAATTGCTGCCTCCGCATCAGCTCCTGCCTACCGGCTGCAGGACGCTCGTGAGGCGGTTGATACACTTCTCAGGTGTGATCAACAGGAAGGTAATTGCCGCTCAACTGAAGGAGGTTTCGCTCCTCCTCGACGTCCTGGGCGAGGACTCCCGTCGCGCCCGCAACTTCGCGGTTACCGCCCGGACGTTCGAGAATTTCGACGGCGACGTGGAGGAGTTCTACCGGCAGGGGAGGCTCCGGGAGATTCGCGGGGTCGGGGAGCGTACCGAGGAGGAGCTGATCGGGCTCTTCGAGGAGGGCGCGATGCCCCTGCTGGTCGAGCTGCGGGAGCGGGTACCGGAAGAGGTCCAGGAGCTGTTCGCCGTGCGCGGCCTGGGCCCGAAGCGGATCGGCAATCTGTGGCGGCAGGGCATCGTGGGGATCGCCGGTCTCCTGGCCGCCGCCAAGGACGGCCGGCTCGCGGAACTGCCCGGCTTCGGACCCAAGACGGTGGCCAACATGGAGGAGGCCGCCAGGTACGCTCTGCGCGCCCAGGGGCGCATGCTGCTGAGTGAGGCCCTGTCACTCGCCGGCCTGGCGCGCTCGGCGTTGGAAGAGCGTCTGGAGGGCGCACGCGTGGAGGTCGCCGGTGAGGCGCGTCGGCGCCTGGAGACCGTGTCCGGGATAGTCCTGCTGGTCGCCGGTGCGCAGCTGGAGCAGCTGCAGACCGTAGCTGCCGAGCTGCTGGACGACCCTGAGGCCGGCGGTCTGTCGGGCCGGTTCGGTGGCCGGCCGCTACGGCTGGTTCCGGTCGACCCGGCCGGTTTCGGTTCGGCACTGCTGCGTGAGACCGGCAGTAAGGAGTTCCTGGGCGGGCTGTCCCGCCTGGCCAGCGAACAAGACGTGGACCTGGAGGCAGCCTGGATCACTGAGGAGGAGCTCTTCAGCGCCTTGCGCCTGCCCTGGATCCCCCCCGAGCTGCGCGAAGATGAACGGTTTGCACTCGTCGAGTACCCGCAACTGTCAAAGACAGCAGGCTGGCGGCTCGTCACGCAGGAGGACGTCAGGGGTATCGTCCACAACCACTCCAACTGGTCAGACGGCGCCGTGCCCATCCGGGAGATGGTTGAGGCGACCAGGAATGCCGGCTTCAGCTACTTCGCTTTGGCCGACCATTCTCAGAGCTCCACCGTCGCCGGCGGGCTTACCGCCCAGCGGGTGCAGCAGCAGGCTCTCGAGGTTGCGGCCATCCGGGAGGAGCTGCAGGCGCAGGGCGACGGGTTCGAACTGCTCCACGGCCTGGAGGTGGACATCCTGGTGGATGGCGCGCTCGACCTGCCGGATGAAGTGCTGGCCGGCCTGGATTACACGGTCGCCAGCGTTCACCAGCGTTTCGAGCTGAGCCGCGAGGCTCAGACCGAGCGGGTGCTTGCGGCCATTCACAGCCCGCACGTCCACATCCTCGCCCACCCGACCGGCCGGCTTCTCCTGCGCCGGCCCGAGTACGAGATCGACCTGGACGCAATTATCGAAGCGTGCGCGCAAACAGGAACGGTGATCGAGATCAACGCCAACCCGCGCCGGCTCGACCTCGACTGGCGCTGGGTGCGCAAGGCTGCGCAGAAGGGCTGCCTCTTCTCCGTGAACCCCGACGCCCACACGCCCGATGGAATCAGCCATCTCAGGTACGGCGTGATGATGGCGCGCAAGGCAGGCCTCTCCCCGGAGCAGGTCGTCAACACTGCGGCCACCGGCAGGGAGTTCCTGCAGCGGCTGCCGAAGCTGGCAGCACGGCGGCAGCCCGTCTAGCGCTCGTCTGATCCACTCCTCGCGCGCACTTTTGTGAGACGAAGCACCTTGTCTTGAGATTTGTTGCGGCGGCCTGTATATAATCGAGGACAGTTTCTGAAAAAACCCGTTCTGGAGGTATGGGATGAAACGTCGTGATTTCCTCAAGAAGGCCGGTGTGGTCGCCGCTGGCGCGTCGCTGTCGCCGCTCATGTTCGCGAAAGCCCAGAGCAGCACCTACCGATGGGCAATGGTCACCTCCTGGCCTACCAGCCTCGACACGCTGTTCGGCACCGCCCAGTTCATTGCCCGCCGCCTGAACGAGGTTACCGACGGTGACATCGAAGTCGACGTTTACCCGGCTGGCGCACAGGTCGGCGCTTTCGAGGTGTACGACGCGGTGTCATCGGGTGCGTTCGAACTGGGCCACGCGGCTCCCTACTATTTCATCAACAAGGATCCCGCCCACGCCTTCTTCACCTCAGTACCGTTCGGAATGCCACCCCAGGAGCACGACGCCTGGATGTACTTCGGCGGCGGCCAGGAGCTGCACGAGGAGCTCACCAGGCCGGATGGGGTCATTGCCTTCGTGGCCGGCAACACCGGCCCCCAGACCGGCGGCTGGTTCAACCGGGAGATCAACACCCCTGCCGACGTGCGCGGCCTGACCATCCGCTTCCCCGGTTTCGGTGGCCAGGTGCTGAGCGCCCTGGGAGCCAACGTCCAGAACATTCCCGGCGGTGAACTCTACCTGGCACTTGAGACGGGCGTGCTTGACGCGGCCGACTGGGTGGGCCCCTACGACGACGAGATCCTCGAACTGCACCGGGTCGCCAGGTACTACTATCTGCCCTCCTGGGCCGAGCCGGGCGGGTCAGTCGCCAGCTACGTCAACCTGGACCTCTACGAGAGCCTGCCAGCCGACATACAGGCGGCGATCCAGACAGTTTCAGGGGAAGCCAACGTGCACATGCTGGCCCACTACACCGCACGAAACGGTGAAGCCCTGCAGCGACTCATAGACGGCGGTACCGAGATCCGGGTCTTCTCGACTGAACTGATGGAAGCCCTCGAGCGTGAAACGGACGCCATCCACGAACAGAACTCGCAAGGTAACGAGCTGTACGCCCGCATCCTCGAGAGCTACAGCAGCTTCCAGCGTGGCCTGCAGCAGTGGGGCCGCCTGAGCGACTACTCGTACAACAGCTACCAGTTCCGCAACGACGAGTAGCGGGCGCGCCAGAACTATAGAGGGGTTGGGGCCGGCTGCAAGGAGCAGCCGGCCCCAACTTCGTTCAGCCGTAGTGAGGCTGGAGCCTTACACCTGCGACATGCGCGGCAGCCAGGTCACGAGCTGGGGAAAGAGGATGACCAGCAACAGCAGGAGCAGCTGGATGATTATGAAGGGAACTATCCCCTTATAGATGTGCCCCGTCCTGATCTCCGGCGGCGCCACGCCCTTCAGGTAGAAGAGCGAGAAACCAAACGGTGGTGTCAGGAACGAGGTCTGCAGGTTGACGGCAATCACGACCCCGAACCACAGCATCATCTCCGGACCGAAGAACTGCAGGGCGATGGGCGCGATGAGCGGGACCACGATGAAAGTGATCTCGATGAAGTCGATGAAGAAGCCCAGTACGAAGAGGATCAGCATGGTGAAGAGCAGGAAGCCCCACTCCCCGCCGGGCAGGTTGAGCAGGAAGTTCTCCACCAGCCGGTCGCCATGCAGGGCGGTGAACACCATCGTGAAGGCCGTGGCACCTACCAGAATTATGAAGACCATGCTCGTCAGCTTGACCGTCTGATCAAGTGTGTCTATCAGGCTGCGCAGGTTCAGCCGCCGGTTGATGGCGGCGAGCAGGAGGGCACCCACGGCGCCCATCGCCCCGGACTCGGTGGGCGTGGCTATCCCGAAGAAGATGGTCCCCAACACGACGATGATCAGGAACAGGGGCGGGAGCATGCTGAGGAGGATCTTGCGGGCGAGCTTGCCACCGCGTAAGGTGCGGGCCTCGGCAGGCAGGGCCGGTGCGGCGGCGGGTTTCCGGAAGGCGACGATCGCCACCCACAGCACGTAGGCGCCCGCCAGGATGACACCGGGAATGATCGAGCCCAGGAACAGCTGCCCGACCGAGACGCCGATCTGATCGCCCAGGATGACCAGCACTATGCTGGGCGGGATGATCTGGCCAAGAGTGCCGGAGGCTGCCACCACACCGGAGGAGAGTGCCGGATCGTAGCGGTACTTCATCATCACCGGCAGCGCGAGAACCGCCATGGTTACCACTGAGGCGCCAACCACGCCGGTGGACGCGGCGAGCAGCGTGCCTACGACAACCACCGAGATGGCCAGGCCGCCCCGCAACTTGCCGAAGAGGACCCCCATGGTTTCCAGCAGGTCCTCTGCCAGCCCCGACTTCTCCAGCATCACGCCCATGAAAACGAAGAAGGGAACGGCCACGAGTGTGTAGTTCTCCATGATCGTTCCGTAGATGCGCTGGGGGAGGATGTTCAGGCGGGCGATCCGGAACTGCGGGTCCCAGGGCAGGAAGCCCAGCATGTCGCTGCCGATGAGAGTGAAGAGGACCGCGGTGCCACCGAGGGTGAAGGCCACCGGAAAGCCGACGAGCAGCAGGCCTACCGCAGCCAGGAACATCCAGAGGGCCAGATACTCCATCAGATGGCCTCCGTCTGATCCGTAACGCGCGAATGTGGGCTGCCACTATCCGTATGCCCCGCGAGGAAGGCGGCGTTCTTGATGATCTGACTGAGCCCCTGCGCGATCAGCAGAACGAACGCAGCGAGGATAAGGGCCTTTGCGGGGTAGACGGGCAGGCCGCCGGCGCTTACGTTTACCTCTCCCTGTCTCCAGGAGCGCAGGACGTACGGGTAGCTGAACTGCAGGCCAAGGATGCAGAAGGGGAGGAACAGGAACAGGGTGCCCAGGATGTCGATGACGGCCTTGGTGCGTTCGCGCAGGTTGGAGAAGATGATGTCCACCCGCACGTGGCCGTCGACCCTGAACACGTAGGCCGCCGCCATGAGGAACACGAAGTCGAATGCATATGTCTGCAGCGCGATGTAGCCGGTGCCGCCCAGCGACAGCCCGAATGAGCGGCCTACATAGCGGGTGATCACGTTGAGGATGCCGATGGCGATCATCAACAGGGTGACCCACCAGGACAGCCTGCCGAACAGGGTTGTAATACCGTCTATGACGCGCGAAATCGTGAGGAGAGCCTTCACCTGTCACTCCCTTCAATAGTGCGGGGGCTGCAATAATATGCCGGGAAGGGTAACACGGCACCCAATGCAGCGGCACGGTTCACCTTGAGGGAGGCGGCAACAATATGCGCCTGGCCGCGCTCAGAAGAACCGGCTAGTTGCCGCGCAGGTAGGTGTCGATATCGCGGTTGTGCCCCTCGAGATCGAAGTTCAGGCGCAGCAGCGGCTCGCCATTCTCGCGGCCGTGCAGGAAGTAGAAGTACTCGCGCCCATCGTCGTCGGTGCGGATCGGGTTGACCGCCGCATGCAGCGCCTCACGGCCCGGGTTGCTGATGGGCCCCTTTGGCATGCCACCGCGGGTGTAGGTGTTCCACTCGTGATCACGCTGCATATCACCCGCGACCGCGTCAAGCTCGGGCATGCGCTTGCCCAGCCCGTAGGCAACCGTGGGGTCTGATTGCAGGGGCATGCCCACGTCGAGGCGGTTGAGGAAGACGCCGGCGATGTAGGGCATCTCCTGGTCGGAGCCGGCCTCTGACTGGATCAGTGAGGCCAGGGTCACCCACTCGTGGATGGAGAAACCGGCCTCGTCGACCCGCGCCAGCAACTCCTCGTCCAGCTCCTGTTCAAAACGCTCGATCATGCGGCCCAGCACCTGTTCCGGCGACTCGTGCACGGGGAACTCGTAGGAGGCGGGGAAGAGGTAGCCCTCCAGCGTCGCATCCTCGGGTACATACTCCGGACGCAGCTCACCTGGCTGCCCGATCAGCTCCTCGAACTCCTCGACCGTACCCAGCTCGCTGCTGCCCAGCCGCTGCGCGATGTCCACCGCGCGTACGCCTTCAGGGACGACCAGCTCAACCACCCGCGGCCTGCCACCCTGGGCCAGCCGCCGGGCAAGCTCCGGCACGCTGCTGGACCTGTCGAGGTCGTAGAGGCCCTCGCCAATGGAGCGGTCGAGGTTCTCGAAGCGCAGGTAGGCCGTGAACAGCGAAGCGAAGCGGATGAGATCGTGCTCTTCGAGTTCGGCCGCCACGCGTGCGGCGCCCCAGCCGGGCATGACCTCGAACTCTACGGGTTCGGACGTGGCCGAGACTGGCGAAAACGCCCAGCGGACGGTCAGGAACGCGGCCAGGGCACCGATCAGCAAGGTGACCGCCAGCGCTATGAGGAGCGATCTCACGGCTTGCCGGCCCGGGCCAGGTAGCTTTCCAGGATAAGCACCGCGCTCGCCTCGTCCAGCAGGCCCTTCTCCTGGCGCTTGCGGCGGTTCGGCAGGCCCTGGCGCAGTTGCGAGGTGGCAATCTTGGTGGTGAACCGTTCGTCCTCGAACTCGACGTGCAGGCCGGCCTCGCGCAGGAGTTGCGCAAACTCGCGCACCCGCTCCGTCTGGGCGCTGCTGCCCCCGTCGGTGCGGGTCGGCAGGCCCACGACCACGACCTGGGCGCGTTCCTCACGGGCGAAGTCGGCGACCGCAGCAACATCGTGCGCCGGGTCGGTCCGGACGATGTAGCCGCGCCCGAAGACGAAGGAGCTGCCCAGTTCACCGCGGGCGAGGCCAATCCGGGCCTCGCCCACATCCAGTGCCACGATCGCTTTCGCCACCTCGCTCAGTCGCCGTACAGCTCGGTCAGCACCTGAGCCACCGAGTCCATGGCGTCACCCAGCCGGGCGGGATCCTTGATGCCGGCCTGAGCCATGTCGGGCCGGCCGCCGCCCTTGCCGCCTGCGCGCTGGGCCAGGGCGCGGATGATGTTGCCGGCATGGGCGCCCCTCTCCCGCGCCGCCTCTCCGGCCTTCACGACCAGCAGCCCGTCGCTCCCCACCACAGCCAGGTTGGCCCCCGAGCGTTGCAGCAGGTTGTCGGCCGCCGTCCGGATGGAGGCGGCGTCGAGGCCCTCCAGGGAACTTACGGCAAAGGTGAATCCCGCGGCCTTGCCCTCCTGAGCGCTGCCGGCCCCGCCCGAGGCTTGCGCGGCGGCCAGCCGGTCGCGCAACTTCGCGGTCTCCCGCTGCGCCTCCTTCAGGTCGCCCTGCAGGCGCGCGACGCGCTGCGTCAGGTTGGCCGGGGAGACGCCCAGCTCCTGGGCCAGCTCACCCACCATCTGGCGTTGCGACTGGAACTCCTGCAGCGCCGCCCGGCCGACCACCGCCTCGATGCGGCGAATGCCGGCCGAGACAGACTCCTGAGCGACGATCACGAACGCGCCGATCTCGCCGGTGTGGCGCACGTGGGTGCCGCCGCACAACTCCACCGACACGACCGCTTCGGAGGCTGCTTCCCGGCTGTCGTGCGCGCCCGGCCCGGGTTCCCCGGCGGCGGCTTCGCCCACGCTCACCATGCGCACCTCGTTGCCGTACTTCTCGCCGAAGAGCATCATGGCTCCCCGTTCCCTGGCCTCCTCGATGGGGACGACCTGCCAGGAGACCGGGAAGTTCGCCTGGATCCAGCGGTTCACCAGGTTCTCGACCGCCTGCAGCTCCTCGCCCGTCAGAGCGGTGGGGTGCGAGAAGTCGAAGCGCAACCGGTCGGGCGCAACCAGCGAGCCGGCCTGGGTCACGTGCCCGCCCAGGGTCGAACGCAGGGCGGCATGAAGCAGGTGGGTGGCGGTGTGGTGCTTCCTGGTCTCCTCCCGGCCGGGGTCCACCCGGGCGGTTACCCGGTCGCCGGGTCGCAGCTCGCCGCGAACCACGCGGACCCGGTGGAGGATGACGCCGCCACCCACCCGCTGGGTGTCACTGACGAGGGCACAGCCCCCCGGCCACTCCAGCTTGCCGCTGTCACCCACCTGACCGCCCCCCTCCGCATAGAAGGGGGTTGCGTCGAGGGCGACGTCACCGCTTTGCCCCTCGCTCAGGGCGCTCACGGTCTCTTTCCCGGCGATGAGGCCAACCACCTGCGCCTCGCCCTGGGAGGAGTCGTAACCGGTGAAGCGGGTTTCGCCGCTTTCCCGTGCGATCTGGTCGGCCGCGGTGAACACGCCGGCAAAGACGTCGCCCCCGGCCTGCGCGGCCCGCGACTGGGCACGGGCCTCCTCGCGGGCGGCGGCGTAGCCGCTGTCGTCGACGAGGACGCCCCGCTCGGCCGCCATCTCACGGGTGAGGTCGAGCGGGAAGCCGTAGGTTTGCCACAGGTCGAAGGCAACCTCGCCCGGCAGGACCTCTCCGTCCAGCTCGTCCAGCAGGGACCTGACCCGCTCGATGCCGCTTTCGAGGGTGCGGAGGAACTGCTCTTCCTCGGCCCTGATCGTCATGGCGATCCGGTCGCGGGCCTGCACCAGCTCCGGGTAGGCGGCCCCCATGGCCTCCACGACGGCGCCGCTCAGGTCGAAGAGGATTGGCTCGCGGACGCCCAGGAGGAAAGCCTGCCGGGAGGCGCGGCGAATGAGCATCTTGATGACGTAACCGGCCCCGTCGTTGGCGGGCGGGATGCCGTCGGCGATGGCGAAGGTGATGGAGCGGGTGTGGTCGGCGATGATGCGGTGCTCGACGCTCTCCACATCCCTGTAGGGCACGCCGGAGAGCTCCTCGATGCGGCGGATGATGGGGAGGAACAGCTCCGTGGAGTAGGCGTCGCGCGCCCCCGTGACTACCGCGGTCGTGCGTTCGAGGCCCATGCCCGTATCGATGTTCGTTTGCGGCAGCGGCGTCAGCTCGCCGTCCTGCAGGTTGAACTGGGTGAACACCAGGTTCCAGATCTCCACGAAACGGTCGCCGCTCCCCGTGTTGGGGCCGGTCTCGTCGGGCGAGCCGTAGTCGGGTCCGCGGTCGTAGAAGATCTCCGAGCAGGGGCCGCAGGGACCCTGGCGGTCGTCCTTGATGGCGTTGGCGGGCCAGAAGTTCTCTGCCTCACCCCAGCGGCTAATGCGCTCCTTAGGGATGCCCACCTCGTTCGCCCAGATGTCGTACGCCTCGTCGTCGTCGGTGAAGACGGTGACGTAGAGGCGCTCCGGATCGAGGCCCAGCCACTTCTCGTCGGTGAGGAACTCCCACGCCCAGGTGATCGCCTCGCGCTTGAAGTAGTCGCCGAACGAGAAGTTGCCCAGCATCTCGAAGAAGGTGTGGTGGCGGCGTGTGCGGCCCACGTTCTCGATGTCGCTGTCCTTGCCGCCGGCGCGCATGCACTTCTGGCTGGTCGCTACCCGGTGCCAGGTGCCGTAGCCGGGGAAGTTGGGCGTTGCACCCTGGAAGTAGGGTTTGAACTGCTGCATGCCCGCGACGTTGAAGAGGAGCCCGGGGTCGTCGCTCTTCAGGGATGCGCTCGGGTAGCGCAGGTGCTCCTTCTCCTCGAAGAAGGTCAAGAATAGGTTCCTCAGATCCAAGCTCATGCCTTAGCCTCCTGCCGCACGGGGGACGATTATAGCAACGTGCGGACTGCCGCCTGGAGCGGACGCAACCGCAGGATGGCAGTTTTGCGGGCTGCGGCGCGGTCTCCAACCCCGGGTCGCTCTACCGTCGACAGTCATGGACAGGAACATGGACGGAAGGGTTGCCCTGGTCACGGGTGGCGGCTCCGGCATCGGGGCAGCAACTGCACGCCGCCTGGCCGCCCGTGGCGTGCGGGTCGGAGTGCTCTCGCGTTCGCCCGACGAGATCGAACGGGTAGCGGCAGGAATACGGGAGGAGGGCGGGGAGGCCCTGGCGCTCACCGGTGACATCGCCAGGCCGGAGACGTTGGAGGAAGCAGTGGGGCAGCTGCTGGAACGGTACGGCCGGCTCGATATCGTCATTGCCAACGCCGGCATCAACGGCACCTGGGCGCCAATCGAGGAGCTGGAGTATGACGAGTTCCGCAAGACGATCGACATCAACCTCTTCGGCACCTACGCGACGATCCGGGTGTGCGTGCCCCACCTGAAGAAGCAGGGCGGGTCGGTCGTGATCACCTCCAGCGTCAACGGGACGCGCATGTTCAGCAACTCGGGTGCAACTGCGTACTCGGCCAGCAAGGCCGCGCAGGTGGCGATGGGGCGCATGCTCGCCCTGGAGCTGGCCAAATACCGGATCCGCGTCAACACGGTTTGCCCCGGTGCGATAACTACCGAGATCGATGAGAACACGGAGGAGGAGCACCTCGAGCGGGCGCGCGAGCCGGTCGAGTACCCGGAGGGCAAGATCCCTCTCACCGACGGGGAGCCGGGCAGCTCCGAGCAGGTTGCCCAGCTGATGGAGTTCCTCGTTTCGGATGCTTCGGCGCATATCACGGGTACCGAGGTCTTCATCGACGGGGCCCAGTCTCTCCTGCAGGGCTAGACCAGCCCTGGACCACACGTCAGGCCGGTCTGGGACGGGATTAGACCGGGTCTGGACCAGTGGCCACAGGCCCTACGGATGTCACCCTCCGGGAGATACAAATGTAAGTGTTGACCCACTGCTGCCCATGTTACTTTCAGGACTGTTGCCGGAACCGCGGGGCAGCAGGTGTGGTGGTAGCAAGCTAGACGCAGGAAGGCGGGCAGCCGGTGGTCGAATTACAGGAAGGCCTGATCAGGTACCTGCCGTACCCGACGGCGCTGCTCGACGAGGACGGCACGGTGCTGCAGCTTAGCGACTCGTTCCGCGCCCTCTTCCTTCACCCGGACGAAAGTGTGACGACGGTGGCCGCCCTGTCCAGGGCGCTGGGACCCTTCACGGGGCCGCAGGGCCGCTCCCTGCCCGAGGCGAAACAGCCCTGGCACAGGGCGCTCAGGGGTGAGGAGTTCAGCGACGAACGCCTGCTGCTGCTCGCCGGTCCCGGCCTGGGTCGGGCGCTCCTCCGTTTCAGCAGCCGCCGGCTACCCGGCGGCAGGATGCTCCTGAGCGCCGTCGAACTTGGCCAGGTGAGCGAGCGGGAGGAGCTGCTGCGGCGCATCGTCGACGAGTTCCCCGCGCCGTTCACCCTCATCAGGCATGCCGACAGGAAGGTCATCGAAGTGAACGACGAGCTGGCCATGCTCATCGGCTACCGGCGTGACGAGCTCCTGGGCCTGAAGGTCGACGCGAGCAACGTGCAGGTAAAGTTCACGGAGTTCGAACAGATCACCCAGGCGGCCATCACCCAGGGGGAGACGCAGGTGACGATGCAACGGTCCGGCACGGAGCAGCCGCTGCACCTGCTGACCTGGTGCCGCCACTTCGAGCTGGACGGGGAGCAGTACAACCTCGCCATCTTCGTCGACATCACCCGCTTCAAGGAGATCGAGACGGACCTGAAGGAGGCGACCGAGTCGGTGTTGCGCACCGCTAACGAGTTCAGCCGCGGGATCGTGCAGCAGCTGGAACGCCTGCAGAGCAACCCGGCCGGCCCGCAGCCGGACCCCGCCGTGCGCCTGACCCGCCGCGAGCTTGACGTGATGGGCCGCGTCGGCGCCGGCTACACGAACCAGCGCATCGCCCAGGAGCTCGAGCTCACGCCGCAGACGGTACGCAACTACGTGACGCGCATCTACCGGAAGGTTGGGGTCACGAACAGGGCCGAGGCAATCGTGTGGGCCCGCGAACGCGGCCTCGTCAACGGCTAGGCGCAGCGGTCCGCTCGGTCAGCAGGCCCCAGACGGCGCGCTCGTCGTTGCGCAGGCCCGCGGGAGTCTCCTCGCGGCGGCCGCGCCACTCCTCCAGCCGGGCGGCCAGCGACCCATCGAGGTAGGCATCGAAGACAGCCGGGTGAACGTAGCTCTTCCGGCATACGGCGGGTGTGTTGCCCAGCACCTGCGCTACCTCCTTCACCGCCGTGACGATGTTCCGCTTAGCCTGCGTGGGCTTCTCGAACTGCGCCCCCTCCAGCTCCTGCGCGCACAGGACGGTCGCGGCCCAGGTGCGGAAGTCCTTGGCGGTCACGTCCCGGCCGGTAATCTCCTTCAGGTAGCTGTTCACATGACCCGAGTGCACATCGTAGCGGTTGCCGTCCTCGCCCAGGTACTTGAAGAGTTCGTAGCCGGGAATCTCCACGCAGGTCCGTACGACCTCCATCACCCGCGGATCGTCGGTTTCGACGTGCCACTCCTGGCCACCCTTGCCGGCAAACTCGAACTGGACGGTGTCGTCCTCGATCTCAACGTGCTTCTTCCGGATGGTCGTAAGGCCGTAGGAGTTGTTCTCCTTCGCGTAACTGCTGTTGCCCACCCTGGCGAGGGTCGTTTCGAGGAGCCTGACGACCGCCGCGAGGACCTTCTCGCGGGGGGAGGCCTTCGAGGCCCAGGTCTCTGCCTACCCGCCGCCTTATGCCCGGCAATGATTCGGCAAACTCGAGCAAGTGCTCGAACTTGTCCCGCTCGCGCAGCTCCATCCAGCGCGGGTGGTAGATGTACTGCTTGCGGCCGCGTTCGTCCCGGCCGGTGGCCTGCAGGTGGCCGTCGGGCCGCGGGCAAATCCACACGTCCCGGTAGGCGGGCGGGATCGCCAGCGAATCGAGCCGTTTGCGCAGGTTGGGGTCCTGAATCAGGTTCCCGTCCGGATCGTAGTAGCTGAAGCCCTTGCCGCGCCGGCGCCTCGTGATGCCCGGGGCCCCGTCGTTCACATAGACCAGGTCGTGTTCCGGGGCAGCGCCGTTGCCGTTGCCTCGCGCCACCCAGCCCGACTGCTGCGCCTCCCCGGCCGCGGTTCCCTTCCCGGCGCCCTGAGCCATCGCCACCTCCCGGCACAATCTTGCCGCCCGGGCGGCGCGCCGTCGTGCTGCTGGGTCACCTTCAGCGGGAAAGCGGTCCGCTGGGCGGGTAGCCGGCCTGTGCCCGGAGCTCCATGGCGAGCAGCTGCGGGTTCTCGTCGATACCGAGCGACCTGAAGGAGGAGCACAGCGAGCCGATATCGCGATCGAACAGGTCGCCGGCGTTCGGGTGGCTGTCCACGTCGACGGCCTGGGGCACGTCGATGAGCACCACCTGCTCCTGCCACCACAGCAGGTTGTAGGCAGAGAAATCCCCATGCACCACCCCCAGATCCAGCAGCCTCGTGACCATCTCCAGCGACTGGCGCCAGGCGTCCTGCAGCTGCTCCTCGGTGAGGATGGTGTCGGAGAGGCGCGGCGCCGGCTCCTCGTCGCCAACCCACTCCATCAGCACCACCCGGCCGGCGTTGACCATCTCCACGGGATCCGGGCCCACCGCCGGGGCCGGCACCCGGACGCCCGCCCGGTGGAGCTGCCACAGGGTCCGGTACTCGTGGTGCACCCAGTGGGCAAGGTCAGGATCCAGGCCGCGCCGGTTGGCGCTGCCCAGCAGCCTCCTCACCCGCCGGTCGGCGATGTAGCGGCCGGCCGTGTAGGTGTCCTGCGTCTGAAAGCCGCGCACCTCCAGGTCGCTGTAGACCTTCGCGGCGAGTGGTCCTTCCGGGCCGCGCGCCCGGTAGACGGTCGCCTCCTTGCCGCTGCGCACCTGCTCGCCCAGGTCGAGCAGGTAGCCCTTGCGGTGCAGGTAGTTGAGGCCGTGGTCGTCGAACGGGCCGCC
>Ga0209487_1001632_pt1 | contig 18781 bp, 21 predicted proteins | sample Poulit2012_FD_187524 | JGI IMG/M metagenome (GOLD analysis project Ga0209487, IMG submission 187524) | Agricultural soil microbial communities from Georgia to study Nitrogen management - Poultry litter 2012 (SPAdes) (version 2) | ecosystem: Environmental > Terrestrial > Soil > Agricultural land...
GCCACGAACGCTCCTATGCTCCTACGTATCTATTTTCTAGATTAGTACTCCGTGCCGGCCGCACCACGACCAGCATCCACTGATCGGCGGCCGCCACGGAGTTAAACAAATCGACCGGTACTTACAGACCCAGTTCCTTCTGCAAGCGGGCGTGGTTGCGCTCGAGATCTTCGATGCCACCAATATTGAAGAACGCCTGCTCGGGAACTTCGTCGTACTTGCCTTCCGCAATCGCGTCGAAGGCCTCAATGGTTTCCGAAACGGGAACCGTTGAGCCGGCAACACCGGTGAACTTCTCGGCCATGTAGGTGTTCTGCGACAGGAACTGTTCGATGCGACGGGCGCGGTTTACTACAACCTTGTCGTCTTCGGACAGTTCATCGACACCCAGGATCGCAATGATGTCCTGCAATTCCTTATTCCGCTGCAGAATCGACTTCACATGCGTTGCGACCTCGTAGTGCTTGTCACCGACGTAGCGGCGGTCCAAAATGCGCGAGGTTGAGGCCAGCGGATCCACGGCCGGGTACAGACCGCGCGATGCAATGTCACGCGAGAGCTCAGTCGTGGCGTCCAGGTGCGCGAACGTCGTGGCGGGCGCGGGGTCGGTGTAGTCGTCCGCGGGAACATAAATTGCCTGCAAGGACGTAATCGAGTGACCGCGCGTTGACGTAATGCGCTCTTGCAACAGCCCCATCTCGTCCGCGAGGTTCGGTTGGTAACCAACCGCCGAGGGCATGCGGCCCAGCAGCGTGGAAACTTCAGATCCGGCCTGCGTGAAACGGAAAATGTTGTCAATAAAGAGCAACACGTCCTGGTTTTGCACATCACGGAAGTACTCGGCCATGGTCAACGCCGAAAGTGCAACACGCAGACGCGTGCCCGGTGGCTCATCCATTTGCCCGAAAACAAGGGCGGTCTTGTCGATAACGCCCGACTCGGTCATTTCCGCGATGAGGTCGTTCCCCTCACGGGTACGCTCCCCAACACCAGCGAACACGGAAACACCGTCGTGGTCCTCCGCAACGCGGTAGATCATTTCTTGAATCAGAACGGTCTTACCCACACCGGCGCCACCGAAGAGACCAATTTTTCCACCCTGGACATACGGGGTGAGCAGGTCGATAACCTTAATTCCGGTCTCGAACATCTCGGTCTTGGACTCAAGCTGGTCGAAGTTGGGTGGCTTGCGGTGGATGGGCCAGCGCTCATCTACCTGGAGGGTTTCTCCCTCCGGCAGGTTCAAGCAGTCCCCCGTGACGTTGAAGACGCGCCCCTTGGTCACGTCGCCGACGGGAACGGAAATGGGCGCACCGGTGTCAGTAACGGAGGCGCCACGAATAAGACCGTCGGTGGGCTTTAGGGCAACCGCGCGCACGAGGTTATCGCCCAGGTGCAGGTTGACCTCCATGGTCAGGGTGAACTTCTCATCCCCCTGATGCCCCATATCGATTTCAACAGTTAGCGCGTTATAAATGTCGGGGACGGCATCCGCCGGGAATTCGACATCCACAACGGGGCCGATTACCCGCGCGACGCGGCCCTGGGCCGGGGCGTCCTGCAGGCCAGATACGGCTTCAGTGGCGGTGGTCGTCATGTCTCTCTCTTCGGGTTGTCTCTTGGGACAGGTTAAATTTCTCTAGTTTATCCGGCGTTAACTGGCTGCCAAAGCGTCGGCACCCGAGACAATCTCAGAGATTTCTTGGGTGATTTCGCTCTGCCGGGCGGCGTTCGCCAACCGGGTGTACTCGCGAATAAGGTCTTCAGCGTTCTCAGTTGCCGTGTGCATAGCGCGCTGGCGTGCGGCCAGTTCGGAAGCTGCCGCCTGCAAAAGCGCGTTCCAGATACGCGATTCGACGTAGCGCGGCAGTACCGCATCGAGTACTTCTTGGGCAGAAGGTTCAAAGTCATACAGCGGCAACGGATCATCGCCCGGCTCCGCGACACCTTCAACAATCTCCAGCGGCAACATGCGCACGACACGCGGTTCCTGGGTGACCATGTTGATGAATCTAGTGTCAACAATGTGCAACTGGTCAACGCCGCCCTCTTCTGCCGAAACACTAAAGGCGTTGAGCAACTCATCGGCGATCTCTTTGGCCGTAACGGCCTGTGGGGCGTCGGTGTTTCCGACCCAGTAACGCTGCATCGGAATGTCGCGGAAGCGGAAGTAGCTCACACCCCGCTGCCCCACCACATAGCGCACAACTTCCTTGCCCTCGCCCTCCAACCGCTCGGTTAAACGCTCCGCCTCGCGGATTACGTTTGCGGAGTAGGCTCCGGCCATTCCGCGATCGGAGGTAAGCAGTAACAGGGCCGCGCGATTAGTCTCGGTGCGAGCCTGCACCAGTGGGTGCTCCGCATCGGAGTGGGTGGCAACGGCCGATACCGCCCGAGTCAGCGCCTCGACGTAGGGTCGCGCTGCTTCAGCTCGGTCCCGCGCCTTTCCAATGCGCGATGCGGCAATGAGCTCCATCGCTGAGAACATTTGCTGCAGCGATTTGGTGGAGCTAATTCTTTGCCTATAGACGCGCTGAGATGCCGACATACTCTAGCCCCGCTTCTGCCGGACGATCTGCTCTTGTTCCACGGGGGCAGCTTCGTCCTCGTCGTCTTCGGTGTACACCAGCGGAGAGCCATCCTTCAGTAAGAAGCTCTCCCGGAAGGCCGCAATCGCCTCGCCCAACGCCGCTTCCGTATCTTCGGAAAGCTGGCCGGTATCGCGAATGGTCGTCAGCACGTCGGTGTTGCGCCGTACGTGGTCAAGCAGTTCGCTTTCGAAGCGCAAAACGTCTTCAACCGGGACATCATCCAGGTGACCCTTGGTACCGGCCCAAATGGAAACTACCTGGTCTTCGACCGGATAGGGCTCGTACTGGCCCTGCTTGAGCAGTTCCATCAAACGTGCACCGCGCGTTAGCTGCGCGCGAGAGGCGGCATCCAAGTCGGAGGCGAACATTGCGAACGCTTCCAGCGAGCGGTACTGAGCCAGATCGAGCTTCAACGTACCCGAGACGTTCTTCATCGCTTTAACTTGCGCATCGCCACCAACGCGGGACACGGAGATACCAACGTCAACTGCCGGTCGCTGGTCGGCGTTGAACAGGTCGGACTGCAAGAAGATCTGACCATCGGTAATTGAAATAACGTTGGTCGGAATATAAGCCGATACGTCGTTGGCCTTCGTTTCAATGATCGGCAGGCCCGTCATTGAGCCGCCGCCCATTTCATCGTTCAGCTTCGCACAGCGCTCCAATAGGCGGGAGTGCAGGTAGAACACGTCACCGGGGTAGGCCTCGCGGCCCGGCGGGCGGCGCAGCAGCAGTGAAACTGCACGATAAGCCTCGGCCTGTTTGGAGAGGTCATCAAAAATAATTAGGACGTGCTTGCCGTCGTACATCCACTGCTGGCCGATGGCCGAACCGGTGTAGGGCGCTAGGTACTTAAAACCGGCCGGGTCGGAAGCGGGGGCCGCCACGATGGTGGTGTATTCCAGCGCACCGGCTTCTTCGAGGGCGGCCTGCACACCGGCAATGGTGGAGCCCTTTTGCCCAATCGCGACGTAGATGCAGCGCACCTGCTTGTCAGGATCGCCACTTTCCCAGTTTGCCCGCTGGTTAATGATCGTGTCGATCGCCAGCGCGGTTTTACCCGTCTGCCGGTCACCAATAATCAGTTGGCGCTGCCCGCGACCGATGGGAACCATCGAGTCAATTGCTTTCAAGCCAGTTTGCAGCGGTTCATCAACCGACTTTCTGGCCATGACTGAGGGGGCCTGCAGTTCCAGTGCACGACGACCGGTCGCTTTAATTTCACCTAGGCCATCTACCGGCTCGCCCAGTGGGTCAATTACCCGGCCGAGGAAAGCGTCACCCACCGGCACGGAAAGTACCTCTCCGGTGCGGCGGACTTCCTGTCCCTCTTCAATCCCGGTGAACTCACCCAGAACGACTACACCGATGTGTCGCACATCTAAGTCTTGCGCGAGGCCAAGCGTGCCGTCTTCAAAGCGCAGCAACTCATTAGCCATGGCCCCGGGCAGTCCCTCTACCTGGGCGATGCCGTCACCGGCGAGTGTTACCCGACCGATCTCCTCGCTTGCGGTGTCGGCCGGGGAGTATGAGCGGACGTACTCGTCCAGCGCCTCACGGATCTCCTCCGGGCTGATGCTCAGATCAGACATCTGCGGTTCCTGCTCTCCTCGTTATCGCCGAACTTCACGGCGGTAAGAAATGGTCTTGTAAATCTAACTAGCGAAACTACGGCGAGCTTCACTCAGGCGGGTTAACACGGTGGCGTCGAAGATTTCATCGCCAATTCTAATGCGAATACCGCCTAAAACTTCGGGCTCCACGGCGACATTCAACTGGACCTCAACGCCGTAGATCTGCTTTAGCAGGCCCTTGATCCGGTCGCGCTGGGATTCCGATAGCGGCGTGGCCGACGTGACCGTGGCTACGCGTCGCTCGCGCCGCGCGGCAGCCAAGTCGCCCACCAGAAGCAAGGATGCGGTCAGGCTGCGGCCCCGGGGATGAGCCACGGCGCGCTTAGCCAGTTCACGAGCGATCGGGTGTGCGTTGCCAATCAGCTTGTCAATAACCGCGGTCCGCTGGGATGCTGGCAGGTCGTTATCGGCCAACACAATGCGCAAGTCCCTATGGCGGTGAACCTCGCGGTCGAACTGAAATAGCTGATCTGCAACGGTCTGCATTTCGCTGGCATTTTCAGCCGCGATGAGCATCGCTTCGACGCCGATGAACTCCACGGCGTCCGCCAAGTCATTTTCTTTTGACCAGCGTTCGGTGGCTAACCGCTCCATGATGTTGACGGTGCGCTCATCGCTTTTGGCGAAAAGCTGCTTCACGAGCCCGGCCTTGTCGGCGCCCGCGCGGGCAGGGTCGGTAAGCGCCCGCCGCAGCGGGCCCGAGCCGTCTAAAATCGAGACGATGTCGAGCAGCTGCTCACCAATCATCTCGGCGTCTTTACCAGCAGCAGCTAAGACGGGTTCTGCCTCCGCCAAAACTGCTCTAGCCGACGCAAGGCTCGTACCGTGCATCAGTTCTCCTTCGTTGTGCCCACAGCTTGGTTCTCAAGATCCTCAAGGAACCGGTCTACTACGCGTGATTGCCGCGCCTCATCAGCCAGGGCTTCGCCCACGATCTTCGAAGCTAACTCCGTAGCTAAGGCGCCCACTTCGGCACGCAGCGAAACTGCGGCGGCCTGTCGTTCAGCTTCTAACTGACGCTGACCATTTTCCACAATGCGTGTTGCCTCTGTTTTCGCATTCTCGCGAGCTTCAGCAACGATTTCCGCCGCCTCAGACCGAGCAGCATCGCGCGTAATGGCGGCATCGCTGCGAGCCGCGTCCACAATGGCGCGACGTTCCTCTTCGGCTTCACGCGCCTGCTCTTCAGCAGTTTCGGCATACGCCAGGCCCGCTTCAATCTTGGCAGAGCGCTCATCGAGGACCTTGGTAAAAGCCGGCAGTGCCTTCTTCAACAAGACCCAGGCGATGATGGCTAAACAGACAGCCGCCCAAATCAGGTCGTAGGTAGCCGGCAGCAAGAGGTCTCTACCGGAGACCTCCAGCTCCTCAGCGAGTGTCAGGGTGCCAATCATTAGAACAGCAGACCCGCAACCAGGCCGATCAGACCGAGAGCTTCAACCAGGGCCATACCGATAAACATGTTGATGCGCAGCGGGCCAGCAACCTCTGGCTGACGAGCAGTTGCTTCCTGCGTCTTGGCCACGAGGTAACCAATACCGATGGCCGGGCCAAGCGTTGCGAGGCCGTATCCGACGGTTGCAATGTTGCCTTCAACGGCGGCAAGAATTGTACTGGTGTCCACTTGTCAGTTCCTTCCAAATTCGGCCGGAACTTACTTCCGGTCGACGTGCGGTGGGTTATTCACAACGCCGGGCGGCGATGCGAGGTTTTCTTATGCCGTGTCTCCAATGGAGAGACTGAGGTACACGGCAGATAACAGTGTGAAGATATATGCCTGAAGCGCGGCAACAAAAATTTCGAAGAGCGTGAAGGCAAATGCCGCGCCGAACGCGAGAACCCCCACTCCCTTCACTGCCGCCGCGGCTTCAAAGAACAAAAAGTGCGTCATGGCAAAGAATGTCACCAGCAGCAGGTGGCCGGCGACCATGTTGGCCAAGAGACGAATGGTGAGCGTGGCCGGCCGCAGGATGAAAGTCGACAGAATTTCAATCGGCGTCAAAATGAAGTACAGCGGCCAGGGCACACCCGGGGGGAAGAGAGCGTTTTTGGTAAAGCCCCATCCGCCCTGGGCCTTTACACCCGCGATAATGAACGCGAAGAGCGAGACGATCGCCAGCAGGAGCGGGACTCCAATTACTGATGTTCCGGCGATGTTCAAACCCGGGATGATGCCGGTGAGGTTCATGGCGAGGATCGCGAAGAACATGAACGTCAAGATCGGCACATACGGCCGGGCGCGCTTTTTACCAATTACCTCTTCGGCAATATTGACGCGCACAAAATCAAGCGCCATCTCTGCGACGGACTGGGCCCGCGTGGGTACCAGCCGCACATTCCGACTCGCGAGCCAGAAAAGTACCGCTAAAACTAAGGTCGCAACAATGCGCACGAGCTGGATGCGGTTGAACTCGAAGATCGTTCCTTCAAAAAGGATGGGCGCGGGAAAGAATTCACCGATACCCGGAGCTTCGAAACCGCCGTCTGATCCAGCGGCGGCGAACAGCATTGTCGTCGCTACGGTTGACAGGGCGTTCTCCTGGAAGTCAGCACCGCACCAAGTTGCTGCGGCGAAATGTCGAAATACAACTCAGTTTGGCTGGTTGGCAGATCCGAGGGCGAGCCTAACGCATATTGTTTTAAGATTTAACTTCACCTGCCCGTGTATGGCATACGTCCACTTGAAACCGCCCGCATATCAAGAACCAGTGTGCCAATGACGGCAATGACCACTGTGCCTACGAAGACGGGCTTGTCATAGAACGTGGCATCGCGCACGGCAATTACCAGCCCTAAAACAATAACTACCTTCACAAACCACGTGCCCACGACCACAGCGGTCATCGTGGTGGCGTTTGATTGCGTGGTCATCATCATCGCAACAATTGTTGCACCGCAAAACACCAGGGTGAGGGCGGCTCCCATGAGGGCTCCCCACACTCCGGGCATCTCGGCAACGAACCAACCCACTAACGATCCCACGACCGCAACGACGACGGTAAGGGCCACTGCCCAGCGCAGGGCCTGACGCAGAATTACCCGCATCGCTGCCCCCGCCTCATCAGGTAGCGGCTCAAATCCGGTGGGCGCCACCGGAGATTTGTCACTCATGTTTTCGTCTTTTCTTTCGCCGACGCTTTAACGCGCGCGGGGCGTCGCAACAGGGAACGTAGTGGTCCTAGCGTAAGTAATAGCGCCAGGATGAATGCAAGCACCCAGATCCAAATTGCTTGACTGGGCGGCATCAAAACTAACAGCGCGGCACCAAAGGCCCACACGGCCGTCCATAAATACATGATCACTACCGCGCCGCGATGGCTGTGACCAAGTTCTAAAAGTCGATGATGCAGGTGCATCCGGTCGGCGTGAAAGGGCGAGCGCCCCTTGCTCACGCGGCGCACCACCGAAATCAGCAGATCGGCCAAGGGCACCAATAGCACCGCGATCGGAACCAAGATCGGCACAAACGCCGGAAATAGTTCCGCCCGTGATACGACATTCGGGTTAACTTGGCCCGTTACGGTCACCGTGGACGCGGCGAGCGTGAGCCCTAAAAACATCGCACCCGAATCACCCATAAAAATCCGCGAGGGGTGAAAATTATGCGGTAAGAATCCCAAACAACAACCAACTAGGGCCGCAACCACCAGCGAGGCCAGGGAAGAGAAGTCACCGGGAGAGGCATCGCGCGTCAGTAGGTAGGAGTAGATAAAAAACGCGGAACCGCCAATCATTGCGATACCGGCTGCCAACCCGTCTAGGCCGTCCACAAAGTTGACTGCGTTGATCGCCGTCACCACCGCGAGCACGGTGAAAACTAGCGATAAGCGCGCCGAAACCACGGTCACCCCGCCCACGGGAAGAGTCGTCAGTTGCACGCCTTTCCAGGCAAGATACCCCGCGGCCAGCACCTGCCCCACAAACTTGGTGAGCGCGTCGAGCTCCCAAATGTCGTCAGCAATGCCCAAAAGGCACACCAGGCCGGCTGCAACAACAATGCCCCATACCGCGCTGGAGTCAGCAAAAACGGGCTGCAAGAACGGAGTTTGGCTGGCCAAAATAATGGCCAGGGCAAATCCGCCGTACATCGCCAATCCACCCAACCGCGGCGTTGGCGTGGTGTGGACGTCGCGCTCCCGCACCGGTGTCATGGCCCCCACCCGCTGCGCCAGCACGCGCACCGCGGGCGTGACCAGATACGTCACCAGCGCCGAGACGACTAATACGAAGAGATAAACCCTCATGCAGGCGGTTCCGGTTTGGGCTTGATTTCAGGGACGACTTCTTGCAACTCTTCCAGTGTAAGTGCGCCGGCGCGCAGCACGGTCAGTTCCGGTCCCGTCGCGTCGATGATCGTGGAGGGCACTCCCCCGGGCGCATCGCCCGCATCCAGGTACACAGCTACCGATTCACCCAGTTGCGCCTGGGCCGCCGCCGCCGTGCGGGCCGGTGCTGCGCCGGTGATGTTGGCACTGGATACGGCAAGTGGGCCGGTCCGTCGCAATAGCGCCAGCGCCGCCGGGTGGTTTGGCATCCGCACCGCTACCGTGCCGTGCGTCTCACCCAGATCCCACGTCAATGCTGGTTGGGCCTGGCAGATGATTGTGAGCGCTCCGGGCCAAAACTTCTCAGCCAGCGTTTGAACCGCCGGCGGCGTTTCCACGGTGAGGGCGGCCAGGGTGCGATGGTCGGGCACCAGCACGGGCGGGGGTGATTGGCGACTGCGGCCCTTGGCTGCCAATAACGCTTCAACTCCGGCGCCGGAAAACGCGTCCGTGCCGATGCCGTAAACGGTGTCGGTGGGCAAAACAATGAGTGCGCCGCGTCCAATCGCGTTAACGGCCTCATCGAGGGCGGGACCCCAGGTTTGCGGATCGGTGCAGTCGAATAAATTCACAGCGCCTACTCTCCCACCTTGCCGCTCGAATCGACGCACTTGGCATACAGCATTCGCGCCCGCCCAGTTAGATCGGGCAGTGTCTGGATTTCTTCCCAACCTCCGGTCGCCACGGCCAGCCGGCGCAGCGCAGCGGCTTGGACTTCAGCGTGCTCCATAATGACCACCCCACCTGGGCGCAACAGCGCTTGAGCTCGATTTAGGACGGCGCCCGGAACCTCCAGCCCGTCCGCTCCCCTGCCGTAGAGCGCGATTTGGGGATCGTGCTCACGCACCTCCGTATCTACCGGCACGCTATCGGGCGGAATATAGGGCGGATTCGTAACGACTACGTCCACCTGGCCGTCCAATTCGGAGAGCGTGGCGGGGTCGGTCGCATCAGCGTGGCGCAGGTGCAGACGGGCAGCGGTTTCTGAGCCGTACCGAGCATTGAGCAAATTGTGATTTTGCTCAGCCCAGGCAAACGCCAGCTCCGACAGCTCCACCGCGTACACCGCCGCGGCGCGGGTTTCAGCCACGAGCGCGAGCGCGATCGCGCCCGATCCGGTGCACAGGTCCACTGCGATGACCCGCTCGCGTAATTGCGAGGCGTCCCGAACTCCGAGCGCTTCGCCGCTGCCGGATAAGGCAGCGTTAACGGCATCAATTGCTACCTGCGCCACCGTTTCGGTCTCGGGCCGGGGAATGAATACCCCCGGGCCGACTGCCAACTCAAGGTTGCGGAACGGCGCGGTGCCGGTGAGGTGCTGCAGGGGTACACGCCGGGCGCGCTCGCGCACCAACTCGCGGTAAGCGTCGTAATCTAGTTTCGGACCGCGGCCGGTAATCAGCGCGGCGGCTAATTCCCCGCGCGACACTTTAAGTAGGTGTGCCGCCAGTATTTCGGCATCAGCCCGGGGGCTGCCTATTCCCGCGGCCGTCAATTCCGCGCGAGCCCACTCAATTGCCGTTTTGAGTGACGTCGGCTCAGTCATCTCCAGCTGCCGCGAGTTTCGCCGCGTCATCCGCGTCAATTGCGGAGCGCACCACCGGTTCCAGCGCGCCGTCTAAGACCGCGTCCAAGTTATAGGCCTTATACCCCGTGCGATGGTCGGTGACTCGGTTCTCCGGGAAGTTATAGGTGCGAATCCGCTCCGAGCGGTCAACAGTGCGAACCTGCGAGCGGCGCGCCGCCTCGGCTTCCGCATCGGCTTCTTCCTGCGCTTGCGCCAGGAGGCGGGCCCGCAAGATCCGCATCGCTGCTTCGCGATTTTGAATCTGCGATTTCTCGTTTTGACACGAGGCAACGATCCCGGTGGGCAGGTGGGTAATACGCACCGCAGAGTCGGTGGTGTTCACGGATTGTCCGCCCGGCCCGGAGGAGCGGTAGACGTCGATGCGAATTTCATTCGGATCGATCTCAATCTCACCGGTTTCTTCCGGCTCGGGAAGCACCAGGACGCCGGCGGCTGAGGTGTGAATTCGGCCCTGCGACTCCGTTACGGGCACGCGCTGGACCCGGTGGACGCCACCTTCATATTTCAGGTGGGCCCAGATGCCCTCTTCAGCCGGACCGGTCCCGCGCCGCTTTACCGCAACGGTTGCGGATTTGGTCCCGCCCAAGTCCGACTCGGCATTATCAAGTATTTCGGTGCGCCAGCCCTGCACTTCGGCAAAACGCAGATACATCCGCAGCAGATCACCAGCGAACAGCGCGGACTCGTCCCCGCCCTCTCCGGCCTTGACCTCCAAAATGACGTCACGGCCATCATCGGGATCGCGCGGCAGAAGTAAGTGCCGTAATTTCTCCGACGTCTCTTCGACCAGTTGCTCCATGTCCGGAACTTCGCTCAGAATTTCTTCGGCTGAATCCGGATCCTCGGCGGCCATCTCTTTGGCGGTCTCCACATCTTCGGTGGCAGCCAGCCACTCGTCATAGGCTTTAACGATGGGAGTGAGCTCGGCATATCGCTTACCCAGCCGGCGAGCGAGGTCTTGGTCGGCATGCACGTCCGGGTTAGCAAGCTGTTGCTCTAAGTCTTCGTGCTCTGCCTTGAGGGCCACGGCACTGCCGAATCGAGTGGGTGCAGACATGGCTCTCCTTTTTTAATCTAAAAATAATCAGGCTGACAATCAGGCAACAACTGGCACAAAACATCAGCGCCGGACGCCTCCCTCATTTTAAAGGAGACGTACGGCGCTGGAATATAAAGCTAGTTGTCGGCCTTTTTGCCGTACCGCTTCTGGAAGCGGGCTACTCGTCCACCGGTGTCCAAGATCTTCTGCTTGCCGGTGTAGAAGGGGTGGCAGGCACTGCAGACGTCGGCGCGAATCTCGCCGTCTTTCTTGGTGCTGCGAGTCTTAAAGGTGTTGCCACAGGTGCAGGTCACCGTGGTTTCCACGTATTCCGGGTGAATGTCGCTCTTCAAGGGGTGCTCCTTACGATGTGACTCCGGGTCGCCAAGCGCTGATCGCTCGGGCGTGAAGCGGGGCCAGCGGTTTATTCTGCCACACGTTTAACGTATTGGCACACCTCGGTATTCCCTCCAGGATGAGCGCATCGATCTGTGAGACGCTCCAAGTCTCACTCCCCGCCGGCGACGTCACCCGTAACCAAAAACCGCATCCGCCGCGCAATTGAAACTGCCTGATCCCCAAACCGTTCTAAGTAGCGCCCGCCCAGGGTGACGTTCACGGTCTGGTTCGTGTCGCCGTCCCAAGTCGGAGAAAACATGGTGGAAAACGTGGCGCGGTGCACCTGATCGAGCCGATCATCATCCGCTTCAATTTCGGCTGCTAATTCCACATCGCGCGACTCCAGGAGGCGGGTGATGCGCCGGGCCACGCGCTGGGCATCGGAGGTCATTTGTGAAAAGGCTTCGCGCGTCGATTCCGGAATCGCCGAATCAGGGTACGCCCGGCGCGCCAGAGCGGCGATGTGCCCGGCTAAATCTCCCATGCGCTCCAGCCGCGAACTCATGCGCAGCGCCGAAACAACGACGCGTAAGTCGCCGGCAACGGGAGCCTGTTGGGCTAAAACCAGCACGCAGCGTTCATCTAATTGCCGCTCCATATCGTCGATCACGTCATCAGCGGCAATTACCGCTTCGGCCAAAGTTACATCGCATTCCAATAGGGCCGTTGCAGCATCGCGCATGGCAGATTCCACCGCTTGGCTCATTGAAACAAGGTCTTCGCCGATCCCTTCTAGTTCGGCTACGAAGACTTTGCGCATGTGAAGTCCTTCCAAGAAATTGAACGAGACGCTATTAAATTTGGCAGAGTCCCGTGAACGATCAGACACCCTATGGTTAACAACAGATGACGGGTAGGCGGCAAACGCGCGCTCGGGCGTTAACCTAAGTGCCGTAATCTTAAGGCCATGAACCTGTGGCTGATACTTTTGTGGATTGGCGCAATTGTGGCGCTGGTCACGGGAATCACCCTGCTGGTTCGCTCCCGCTCCCACGGGCAGGACATCATTTTGGACGACGTCACTGATCCGGGTGCGGATATCTCAGATTTGGTGGAGATACTGCAAGCGGCCTCCGGTGGCGGGGTGCTGATTGGCAAAGACTTCAACGTGCTTTTCGCCAATGACGCCGCCAGCCAAATGTCCCTGTTGCATCAGGGGCGGTTTACTTTACCCGCGGTGCGTAAATTGTGTCATTTAGCGCAATCTGACCAAACTGTGCAGCGAATAACAATCGAGGTCCCGCGCAGCTCGCTGCGCTCCGACAATGGATTTTCCACGATGGTGTTGGAGGTGCGGGCAATTCCACTGGCGCAGCGGCGCGTAATGCTGATCGCCGAGGATCGCACGGGCGCCCGGCAATTGGACTCGGTACGGCGAGATTTTGTGGCAAATATTTCGCATGAATTAAAAACGCCGGTGGGCGCGATCTCGCTATTGGCCGAGACCATTGGAGATGCCGCTGACGACTCGGAGGCGGTCCGGGAATTCTCGGGTCGAATCCGCCGCGAAGCCACCCGACTAGGTTCGCTTATTCACGAGGTCATTGAACTGTCGCGGGCCGAAGCAGCAGCCGGTGTGAATCATCCCCGCCTCGTTTCTGTCGATGGTCTAATCGCCGATGCGGTGGAACAAAGTACTACCGCCGCAGCAGCGCGGGACATCACGCTGGCAATGGCACCTGAAACGCAGGCCCGGGTGCGCGGCAATCACGATGTTTTGGTGATGGCGGTGCGAAATTTGCTGGACAACGCTGTGAACTACTCCCCCGATGGGTCACACGTGGCTATTGGAGCGCGCCCACGTAAAGGGCGAGTAGAAATAGCCGTTATTGATCACGGCGCAGGAATCGATCCGAGGTTGCAGCCGCGCATTTTTGAACGGTTTTTCCGGATTGATCCCGCCCGTTCGCGCGAGACGGGCGGAAGCGGGCTGGGGTTGAGTATTGTCAAACACGTCGCTGCCGAGCACGGCGGTGATGTCCAGGTGTGGTCTAAGCCGGGCCACGGATCCACGTTTACGCTGCGCCTGCCGCAGGCGAATGAGGAAGACGAGTGACACGGATTTTAGTTGTCGAGGATGAGGAGTCCTATCGCGCTCCTTTGACCTATCAGCTCAAACGCGAGGGCTATGAGGTCACTACCGCAATTAGTGGCGATGAGGGCCTTGATAAGTTCCGGCGTTCCGGCGCGGACCTGGTGCTTTTAGACCTAATGCTGCCGGGCATGTCCGGTACGGACGTGTGCCGGGAGATCCGCCGGGAGTCAAGCGTTCCCATCATCATGGTCACCGCTAAAGACACCGAAATTGACAAGGTCTTGGGGCTGGAGTTTGGCGCGGATGACTACGTGACCAAACCCTATTCTTCCCGCGAGCTCATCGCCCGGGTACGTGCGGTGCTGCGCCGCCACCACACCGATAACGAGGAGCCACTTGAAGAGTCGGTGCTCCAAGTCGGGCGCGTCGTGATGGATACCGATCGCCACCGCGTCGAAGTTGACGGTCAGCCGGTGTCATTTCCCCTGCGCGAGTTTGAACTGCTCGAGGTTTTATTGCGCAATGCGGGCCATGTTCTAACGCGCGGCCAATTAATAGACCGCGTTTGGGGAGCTGACTATGTCGGGGACACGAAAACGCTGGACGTGCACATCAAGCGGCTGCGGTCAAAAATTGAGGTCGATCCAGCTGCGCCCACGGTGATAACCACGGTGCGCGGCCTGGGCTATCGGCTCGAAGATGAGTAATTTCTTGCACTGTTTACCCGACGTTCACTTTCGCCTCTAACTTCGGTCACTTACGCCTTCTACCTTCAAGATTGTCCGTGGAAAACCACGTGACCAACCTCGTAGGAAGATTTGCTAAAACACCATGCGAAAGCGCTACGCGATTGTTGCCGCCGCAGTTGTTGCGGTGGGTTTAAGTGCATGCGGCTCATCTGACCCGTTAGCAGGGCGAGACTTACCAGAAAATAACTCGGATGCTGCGGGATCAACCAGTGCCAGTGATAGTCAAAACTTCACAGTCGAACTGTCCGGCACCCTAACCGGGGCCGGTGCCAGTTCTCAGGAATCGGCCATGGATGCCTGGCGCGCCGGTTTCCAGGCTCTCCACCCCGACACCACCATCACCTATGATCCGGTGGGTTCCTCCGGTGGTCGCACCCAGTTTTTAGAGGGCGGCCTAGCGTTTGCCGGCACCGACTCACCCCTTTCGGGTGATGAACTTCAACGCGCCACAGACCGCTGTCACGGGGCAGGTGTGCTGCAAGCTCCGCTTTACATCTCACCCATTGCGGTGGTTTACAACTTAGAGGGTGTGCCAGAACTGAAATTAACGCCGGAAAACCTCGCGGCAATCTTCAACGGCGATCTCACGCAGTGGGACGATCCCGCGCTGCAAGCCGATAATCCAGACGTTGATTTACCCGATATGCGCATTACGCCGGTAAACCGCTCCGATGGCTCGGGTACCACCGAAAACTTCACCGACTATTTAGCCGCGGCCGCGCCCGAGGCTTGGCCCCATGAACCGGGTGATACTTGGCCTCTGACCGGTAGCCAGTCGGCCCAGGGCACCTCTGGCGTGGTGCAAACCGTCCAGGGTGGCCACGGCACGATCGGCTATGCCGACGCCTCAAAAGCAGGTGACTTAGGCATCGCCCAAATTCAGGTCGGTGATGAGTTCATCACTTACTCCGCGGAAGCGGCCGCTGCGGTAGTTGATGCATCCCCCCGTCAAGATGACCGGGGTGAGCACGACATCGTAATTGACCTAGATCGCACTACTGAGGCCCCTGGTGCTTACCCACTAGTGCTGATTTCTTACTCGGTGGCCTGCCTGGAATATGAAGATCAGGCCGAGGGGCAAATGGTCCAGGAGTTCCTGCGCTATCAGGCATCAGAAGAAGGGCAACAGCAGGCGGCAACTGCCGCGGGCTCGGCGCCAATTTCTGATGAACTACGAACTGACATCACAGCAGGTATTGAGGCAATCGAACTTCCATGACTGATGTTCCCGCGTCGAAGTCCACCGGCAGGCTTGCCGATCGACTTTTCCGCCTAACCGCAACCGCGGCTGGAGCGACGATCTTAGTCGTTCTGGCCGCGGTCGCGGCGTTTCTAGTTATCCAAGCGCTTCCCGCCCTGCGCGCGGGTTCGACGGTCCTGGGCTCCGAAGTTGGCTGGTTTCCGGACGGTGACTCGCTCACCGAGTTAATTGGGCCACTCGCTTTTGGAACCGTCCTGGCCGCGCTAATTGCCCTAATTATCTCCGTGCCCGTATCGGTGGGGGTGGCGCTATTTTTAAGCCATTTCACGCCCCGGCGCCTGCAAGGAACGCTGTCGTACCTGATTGATTTACTCGCGGCGATCCCCTCGGTTGTGTACGGCTTGTGGGGCGCGTTATGGCTTTTGCCCCGGTTACAACCGGCATGGGATTTCTTGGGCGACCACCTGGGATTCGTCCCGCTGTTCGCCGGCCCGGCTGCCACTCCCCCGCGCACAATCCTTTCCGTAGGAATTGTGCTGTCAGTGATGATTTTGCCCATCATCACCTCCGTTGCCCGCGAAGTGTTTTTACAAACCCCGCGACTAAATCAGGAAGCCGCACTGGCACTGGGGGCTACGAGATGGGAAATGATCCGGCTCGTGGTTCTTCCCCATTGCCGCGGCGGTGTCACGGGCGCGGCGATGCTGGGGCTGGGACGAGCCCTGGGCGAAACAATGGCGGTACTGATGATCCTAAGTCCCGGCCTGACCTACTCATTTCAGTTGCTGCAGGCCGGCCAGCACCAAACAATTTCGGCCAATATTGCAGCTCAGTTCCCCGAAACCAATGAGCTGGGCATGAGCGCGCTCATTGCCACCGGTTTAGCGCTGTTCCTCATCACGCTCATAGTCAACATGGTGGCGCGCTGGGTAGTTTCTCGAAGCACGAAAGCGGGCCAAAGCTAATGTCACAAATTTACTCACCGCTAACCACCACGTCCCGGCGCCGGCGCTTTACTAATCGGTTCTTTCAGGTACTGATCTACGGTGCTTTTGGGCTCGCCCTCATTCCGCTGATATCCGTCTCATGGACCGTTTTAAGTAACGGTTTTGAACGCCTGAGCCCATACTTCTTATCGGTCACCATGCGCGGTGTTTATGGCGGAATGGATGCCGGCGGCATCTACCACGCGATCATCGGCACCCTGCTCATTACGGCGCTAGCCACGGCCATTTCGGTACCGATTGGTCTACTGGTTGCCATTTATCTCGTTGAATATGGGCGCGGCAGCCGACTGGCACAAGCCGTTACCTTCTTCGTTGATGTCATGACCGGAATCCCCTCCATCGTGGCGGGCCTGTTTGCCTATTCGCTGTTCGCAGTCATCTTCGGCCCCGGCGTTCGCTCCGGTGTGGTGGGCTCGGTAGCTCTGTCGGTGTTGATGATCCCAATTGTCGTGCGCTCCTGCGAAGAAATGCTGCGGCTGGTCCCCAATGATTTACGCGAAGCCTCCTACGCACTGGGCGTTCCCAAGTGGCTGACGATCATCAAGGTGGTGCTGCGCACCGCAATTGGCGGGCTGGGCACTGGCATCACCCTCGCTATCGCCCGAATTGTGGGCGAAACCGCACCGCTTCTCATCACAGTTGGGGTCATTGACTCACTTAATTTCAACGTTTTTGACGGTCGCATGATGACACTGCCGGTATATATCTATGGCCAATACACCCAGGGACTGGTCCCCTGTGCGGCCGATGCCGTCGATTGCATTGCCGAAATCAACTACGACCGCGCGTGGGCGGCCGCGCTGACCCTAATTTTGCTGGTGATGATCCTCAATCTGGGGGCGCGCCTGCTAACTAGATATTTTGCACCGAAAGGGGACCGCTAAAAATGGCGAAACAAATTGATATTTCTGATCTGGATATTTTTTATGGCGATTTCAAGGCCGTATCCGATGTTTCTATGACGATCAATCCGCAATCGGTTACTGCTTTTATTGGGCCCTCAGGGTGCGGTAAATCCACTCTGTTGCGAACGATAAACCGCATGCATGAGGTAGTGCCGGGCGCTTCCGTGCGCGGGAACATCAAACTAGATGGGATCGACTTGTATGGCAGGAACGTCGACCCGGTAGCGGTGCGACGCACCATCGGTATGGTTTTCCAGCGGCCCAACCCGTTTCCTTCCATGGGCATTGCGGAGAACGTGTTAGCCGGGATTCGGCTAAATAACGGGCGGCTTTCGCGCAGCGCAGCTGCAGACCTGGTAGAAGAAGCGCTTACGAAAGCCAACCTGTGGAACGAGGTCAAAGATCGCCTCGACCGCCCCGGAGCTTCACTGTCGGGCGGGCAACAACAGCGCCTTTGCATTGCGCGGGCAATCGCGATGCGCCCGGAAGTCTTGTTGATGGATGAGCCCTGTTCAGCGCTCGACCCGATTTCCACGCTCGCAATTGAAGACCTCATCACCACGCTGAAGGACGATTACACAATCGTGATAGTCACCCACAACATGCAACAGGCCGCACGGGTTTCCGATCGCACCGCATTTTTCAACATCTCAGGAACTGGCGCGCCCGGACGTCTGATTGAAATGGACGAAACGGCCACGATTTTTTCGACACCCGGTGAAAAAGCGACCGAGGATTATATCTCTGGGCGATTCGGATAGCGCTGCAGCGCGCTGCGCAACAATTCGAGGTCTTCCGAATCCAAACTGGAAATAAAGCAGTTCCAGGTGCGTTCGCGATGCCGACTAACTTCGAGCCCGCGATGCATCTGCGCGGCGGCCAAGTCCGAACAGGTTCCCGTGGCCCAGTACTGCCATACCCGGCCCTGCCGCCGCCGGTCCACCAGCGCTTTGGCATAAACATTGCTCAAAACCGTGGCCACGGTTGTGTAGGCCAATTCGTCACCGCGCTCCGCAAGGTGGTCCCGCACTTCCCGGGCCGATAACTCAGCCTGGGTGCTCCACAGCGCGCGCATGACGCGATCTTCCAACGGCCCCAAAGACACTGACGTCGTGTTAGTGGCTGATTCGCGCGCGGTCGATGTTGCGATTTTCGCCATGATCGGGCTCCTTACTGTGATCAACAGTCCCTCAATATCGCAGTGCGGCTGAGATCTAGTAATGCTACCGGTTCGGGGCAGTTTCTCGTGTAGTCACAGAGGTTTGGGGAAATTAGTCACAGAGCATGGCGGGAATTTCTCGTGCAGTC
>Ga0209487_1001633_pt1 | contig 18777 bp, 17 predicted proteins | sample Poulit2012_FD_187524 | JGI IMG/M metagenome (GOLD analysis project Ga0209487, IMG submission 187524) | Agricultural soil microbial communities from Georgia to study Nitrogen management - Poultry litter 2012 (SPAdes) (version 2) | ecosystem: Environmental > Terrestrial > Soil > Agricultural land...
GTGGCGCGGCTGGGCTTGAGCAGGTGCGCCGTCATCATGGGGGTGAGCAATAAGGAAATCAATAAGGAAATCAATACTGCCACCGAGAGCGTGACGGCAAACTCTTTAAATAGTCGTCCAATCAGCCCCCCTACCAGCCACATGGGGATAAACACCGCGACCAAAGAAAAACTCATAGCGGTGACGGTAAAACTCACCTCATTGAGGCCACGCACGGCTGCTTTAAAGGGGCTAAGCCCCTTTTCTAAATAACGCATGATGCTTTCGAGCACCACTATGGCATCGTCAACCACAAAGCCCGTGGCGACGATCAAAGCCATAAGCGAGATGGTATTGAGGGTGAAGCCAAAGGCATACATAAAGGCAAAGCTGCTGACCAACGAGGCGGGCACCGCCACCGCGGGTATAAGTGCCGCACGCCAATTACGTAAAAAGAGCAGCACCACCCCCACCACCAAAAACACGGCAATGACCAGTGTTTTTTGCGCCTCGTGCAAAGAGGCACGAATACTTGGGGTACGGTCTTGGGCAACCTGTAGATGCACCTCAGCCGGCAACATGGCCTCTAGGGCGGGCAGGCGCTCGCGTATGGACTCAACCGTTTCGATAATATTGGCATCGGCTTGACGGCGCACCATCAGCAATACGGCACGCTCATCATTGAGGTAACCAAGGTTGTATAGATCTTCTACCGAGTCCTCTACTTGGGCGACATCTTCTAAGCGTAGGGCAGACTCATCATCCCAGCGGATCACGAGTGGGGCAATTTGGGCCGCCGTGTTCATTTGCCCGCCGGTGCTTAGCCACAATTGCTCATCACCATCAGCCAAATAACCCAACGGGCGCATGGGGTTTTCACTGGCCAAGGTCTGCCGCACCTGGTCTAAAGAAACCCCTGCAATGGCAAGGGCTTGGGGGTCAAGGCTAACCCGCACCGCGGGCAACGAGCCGCCACCAACATCCACATCGCCCACCCCTTTTATTTGCGCTAATTTTTGGGCGACGATGGTGGTCGCCAAATCAAAGAGCTCGCCTTGGCTGGCTGTAGGCGAACTCATGGCCAACACCATAATGGGGGCCGATGAGGGGTTAATTTTGTGGTAGGTAGGCATACGCCGCATACCCGAGGGCAGCATGGGCTGGGCTTGGTTAATGGCTGCTTGCACATCCCGGGCTGCATTATTGATGTCTCGGTCTAAATCAAACATCAGAGAAATACGGGTCGAGCCCTCCGAGCTGCGCGAGGTCATCTGCGACAGGCCCGAGATCGCCCCCAGCGATTGCTCAAGTGGGGTGGCCACACTCGAGGCCATGGTCTCGGGGCTAGCCCCTGGCAGACTGGCACTGACCGTAATCATGGGGAAATCCATCTGCGGCAAAGGGGCCACGGGCAAAAAGCGCAGAGCCAGAACACCAACCGCCATCATGGCCAGACAGATTAGGGTGCTGGCCACGGGACGAAAGATAAAAATACTAAAGCCCTTCACTGCATTTGCCCCTTTAGCGCATAGCGACGAGGGCGCGTCCAACGGTCAAAAAACAAGTACACCACTGGGGTCGTGTATAGGGTCAGTAGCTGGCTACAAAGCAGGCCGCCCACCATGACCAGCCCCAAGGGGCGACGCAGCTCAGCCCCTGCACCCAAGGCAAACATCAGGGGCAGAGCACTAAATAATGCCGCAAAGGTGGTCATTAATATGGGGCGCAAACGCACCATGGCCGCCTCGTAAATGGCCTCGCGGGCGCTTTTGTTGTCTTGGCGTTGGGCAACCAGGGCAAAGTCGATCATCATGATGGCGTTTTTCTTAACAATGCCAATGAGTAAAACAATGCCAATCACCCCCACCATGTCGAGCTCGCGCCCGGTCAGCAACAGCGCCCCCAAGGCCCCAATGGTGGCCGAGGGCAGAGTCGACAATATGGTCACCGGGTGGATATAGCTTTCGTACAAAATCCCCAAAACGATGTACATGGTCAGCACTGCTGCAAGCAGCAGCCATAACGAGGTCGATAACGAGGCCTCAAAGGCATGAGCGGCACCGAGCAAATGCAGCTCAGTCGAGTCGGGCATATCGGCGGCTTCGAGACTGTGCTCGATGGCCTGCACCGCGGACGATAAAGACACATCATCTGCCAACGAAAAAGACAGCTGCGCAGCGGGGAATTGATCTAAACGCTCGATTGACAAGGCCATTGGGGCAAGCTCTGCCTCGGCCAATACCGACAAGGGCACGAGTGCCCCACCCCGGCCAGGCACATAAAGCACATCAAGGTTATCTACGCCCTGTCTAAACTCGGGGGCGACCTCGAGCACCACCCTATACTGAGCCGATTGGGTATAGATGGTGGAAATTAAACGCTGCCCATAGGCATCGTAAAGTGCCTCATCGATGGTTGATTTGCTAATACCCAAGCGCGCGGCGGTATCACGGTCTATATGTAGGCGCACCTGATGACCCTTTTCTTGTACATTGCTCGCCACCTCATCAAGCTCGGGTAGACTTTGCAGCACCTCAAGCCAATCGGGCACCCATTGAGAAAGCAGTCGATGGTCAGGGTCAGACAAAGCGAGCTGAAAGGGCAAGCGACTGACTTGGTCATCTACGGTTAACTCTTGCACAGGTTGTAAAAACACCTGCAGTTCGGGTTCGAGCTCAAATTGTGCGCCAATGCGTTTGGCAATTTGGGCCGCGCTGCCCGTGCGCTCAGAAAAGGGCCGCAGCACCACCTGCATATGACCTGTACTGAGGGTGGCATTACTGCCATCGACCCCAACAAAAGAGGTCACTGCCTGCACATCAGGGTCCGCCAACACCTTTTCGGCGGCACGCTTTTGCAAACGCTGCATGGTGGCAAATGAGGCATTTTGCGGTCCTTGGGTGATAACCTGTATGAGGCCCGAATCTTGTTGGGGGAAAAACCCCTTGGGCACCCACGCGTACATGCCTGCGGTAAGCAGCAAGGTGCCTACTGTGATCAATAAAGTCAGCCTTTGATGCTCGAGCACCCAGCCCAAAGAGTGCGCATAAAATTGATAAACTCTATCGAGCACGCGCTCGGCCAGAGCAATATAGGCCTTACCAAAAATAGGGCCCTCATCCTGAGTGCTCTCTTTTTTGTCCTCAAAACCATTATTTGGCGTGTGTTCAGAGCTGTGCTCGTGCTTAGCATCCTGAGCGGCATCTTGCGTGCCCCCGCTTTGTGCGGGCCTATCATGAGGGGACATGTCATGAGAAGGTGTGTCCTGTGACGGAGTGTCTTTGGGGGTAGCACCTTGGGGGGCACGCAAAAGACGGGCACACATCATGGGCGTGAGGGTAAGTGAGATCAACAATGACAGCATGATGGCCACAGCCAAGGTCACGGCAAACTCACGAAAGAGTCGGCCAATCACATCACTCATAAACAACAGTGGGATCAACACCGCCACCAATGACAGCGTCAATGAGACGAGGGTAAAGGCGATTTGCTTGGCCCCTTTTAATGAAGCGGCCAAGGGTTGCATGCCCTGCTCGATATGGCGGGCGATATTTTCAATCATGACGATGGCATCATCAACCACAAAGCCAGTGGCAATGGTAAGCGCCATGAGGGTGAGATTATTGATGCTAAAGCCCAGGGCATACATGAGGGCAAAGGTGCCCACTAATGACAATGGCACCACCACACTGGGGATAAAGGTCGCCGTCCAGGTGCGTAAAAAGGTAAAGGTCACCGCCACCACCAGCACAATGGCAAGCATGAGCTCTATTTGCACCTGTTTGATCGAGGCACGAATGGTTTGGGTGCGGTCACTGGCCACCTGAATATCCACCCCTGCGGGCAGACTGCTTTGTAGGCTCGGTAAAAGGGCTTTGACGTGGTCGGCCACCTCGATCACATTGGCCCCGGGTTGGCGCTGCACATTAAGCAAAATGGCGGGTTCCGCCCCTACCCAAGCAGCTTGGTAAACATCCTCAGCATCGTTAATAACGCGCGCCACATCTTTAAGGCGTAAAGCCGCCCCCTCGTCATAACGAATGATGAGATCTTCGTAATCAGCTACTGAGCGCAGCTGCTCGTTGGCACTAATGGTGGTCGAGCGTTTGGGCCCATCTAGATTGCCTTTGGGTTGATGCACATTGGCATTATTAACCGCTTGGCGGATGTCGGCCATACTCAGGCCATAGGCAATTAGGGCTTGGGGGTCAGTTTGAATGCGTACCGCTGGGCGCTGCCCACCTGCTATGCTAACCAAACCTACCCCCGATACTTGGGCGATTTTTTGTGCCACCCGCAAATCAATGAGATCGCGCACATCGGGTAAAGACAGGGTGGGTGAGGTCACCGCCAACGAAAGCACGGGGGTGTCGGCCGGGTTGACCTTGTTATAAATGGGCGGGCTGGGCAAGTCAGTGGGCAACATATTCATGGCAGCATTCATCGCTGCCTGCACCTCTTGCTCGGCAATATCTAGGGGTAGGCCCAGATCAAACTGTAGGGTGATGCGCGAGGCCCCGCCCGAGCTGGTCGAGCTCATTTGCGCGAGCCCAGCCATCTGCCCAAACTGACGCTCAAGGGGCGAGGTCACCAATGCCGCCATGGCATCGGGGCTGGCCCCGGGGTAAAGCGTCACCACCTGTATGGTGGGGTAGTCTACCTGGGGCAGGGCCGATACCGGCAGCCACCTATAACCTATAAAACCAGCCATCAACAAAGCCAGCATCGCCAAGGTGGTGGCCACGGGGCGCAATATAAATGGTCGCGAAATATTCACGCTACCCCCTAGTCTAATGCCTTGGTCACGCGTTCTACCACGGTACCGGTGCGCAAGCGATCGGTACCCTCGGTGACCACCTCATCACCAACCTCTAGGCCATCAAGCACTAAGAGCTGCCCCCCGGCGCTCAGCCCTGGCTGGATATCGCGAATCTGCACCTTGTTATCCTCGTCGACCACATAGACATAGGCGCCGCGTGCGCCTGTTTGCAAGGCCTCAGCTGGTATTAGCAGCCCCTCTTGCATGCCTAATGACACCGTAATACGAGCAAACTGATTGGGGTAAAGCTGATTGTCTTGATTCGGCAGGCTTGCCTTAATGCGTACGGTGCCCGTGCTGACATCTATTTGGTTATCAACAGCAAGCAAAGCGCCTTGGCCCAGCAACTGATTGCGCCGATCAAATACCTCTACATGCAAGGTGCTTTCTAAATGCAAACGCTCTAAAAGTTTTTGTAAATCTTGCTCGGGCAAGGAAAAGGTCACCGCAATGGGTTGGGTTTGGGTAATGGTGACCAGCCCCTCGGCCCCCCCAGCCGATATAAGGTTACCCACATCTAATTGTTTGAACCCTAACTTGCCTGTAATCGGGGCCACAATGCGGGTATAAGAAAGCTGTAGCTCGGCCTCATCGATGCTGGCCAGCGAGCTTTGTACGGTGCCCTCTAGCTGCGCAACAAGGGCCTGCTGGGCCTCGAGGGTTTGCTGCGCAAGCGAGTCTTGTTGAAAGAGTTTTTGAAAACGATTGAGATCAGTTTTAGCGATCTCGAGCTGGGCGAGATTTTGTTGGTATTGACCCTTGGCCTGCTGCAGCCGCAGCTCGTAAGGTTTGGGGTCGATTTTAGCCAGCACATCACCTGCCTCGACAAACTGCCCATCGGTGAAATAGATTTCGAGCAACTCGCCCTCGACCCGGCTGCGTACGGTGACAATATTAAAGGCCTCGACTGTGCCAATGGCACGCAGCTGCTCGGGCAGTTGGCCCTGCACCACCTGAGCGGTGCGTACCGGCACCTTGGGCGTGCTAAAGGCGGGGGCCGCAGCGCTGCGCTGGCTGCTGCTAGGCCTTTCAATTGCGTAGTACCAGTAGGCAGCTGCCAAGGCTATGAGCAACAACAGGCTAAAGACCCACCAACCGCGACGTTTTTTTGGCTTGTTTTTGGGCTGAGAATGCGCCATGCGGGTGTTCTCCAGAGAGCAAAGTAAAGGACGACAATGCGCTCTATTATACGCAGCGCTAACTGAACGCAGTATGAATCACTTAATCGAAGCTTAAGCTTTGACTGGGCGCGTTAGCCAATGGTGCAGCAAGCCAGCTGAAAGGGGATGTCTTGTTTGAGCATATCGGGCTTGCCCGAGGTGCCTTGGTGCGCAAATCGCACCCAAATGACGTATTTGTTGGCGCTCATCTCGGGGTAGGCCTGAAAACGCTTGGGTACCCACACGCGCAATAGCTGAAAGCTTTTGCCACCAAGCATCTCTTGGTAGGCCCCCTCGGTAGCAGTGCGATCGACGGCATTGGCCGCCCCCCGTAATAGCCGCAATAACAGGTCAATGGCCCGCTCGAGAGGTACCAATGAGTGGGCCCAATCTTGGATATCGGCCTGCCTTTCGGCGGCGGGCTTTTGTTGCCAACAATAATAGGCGGGCGCATCAATTTGGGCGGCGCAGCCTGGCACCGTCAGCCGACCGCGTAGGCTTTGCAACCACTCGTTTTCGCGCAACTCTTGACCAATACGGCCCTGGGCAGCTAGGGGCTCGGCCACCTGCTGCAAATCATCAAACATGGCCTCTAAGGCATCAGCCGACACGCCTGGATGCTCGCGCAGGGCTTGCATGGCATTGCGCTGCCTCTCGATGTCTTGTAAGACCATGCCGCGCAAATCGACGCGGTCAGTTAACTCGAGCACATCAAATAAAGTCGTCACAGCGCTTTGATGCAAAAAGGGGTCAGACCCTTGAGTAAAAAACGCCAAACGCTCGAATAAATGCTCAACCCGTAAAAATACTCGTACTCGTTCGTTGCAAGGATATTCGTAAAGTATCACGCAATTAAAACCTTAAATAATGCGATTGCAAACGAGGCCCCATCACCAAGCCTGTGCTTGGAACATTAATCTTTTTGTGCCGCGGTGGGCTCATCGAGCCGGACACTGCAGGCACACCACTTTTGATGTAACTGGCGGACATGTTTTTTTAATGTTTGGATGCTGGTTTGGCCGCTGTTGTCTATTACTACGTCAGCATGGCGTAAACGCTCTGTGCGTGTGGCTTGCACACGCATAATTTGTTTGATTTGCTCTACTGATAGCCCACTACGTTGTTGCACACGTTGTATTTGGGTGTGCTCGTCGCAATCTACTACACAAATTTGATCAAAAAACTCTAACCATCGCCCAGACTCGACAAGCAATGGAATCACTACTACTACATATGTGCCCTGAGCGGCCTGTACCTGCTCGAGGGTTTGGCTGCGGATGAGAGGGTGCAAAATACCCTCTAACTGTTTGCGCGCCTGCGGGTCATCAAAAACACGCGCACGCATTTGCGCCCTATCTAAAGCCCCATCAGCATCGAGTACTGAGGCCCCAAAAGCCTGCTCGATAAAAGGCATTGCTAGCCCTTGGGGGGCAGTTAGCTGATGGGCAATCTGATCGGTATCGATCACCGTTGCGCCCCACTCGGCCAGCCAATCGGCCACCATGGTTTTACCCGAGCCTATACCGCCTGTAAGACCTACTTTAAACATTTGTATACTGTCTATTTTAATCAGCTTTTAAATCGCTGCGTACAGCCTTTACTGTAACGCAGGTTGGCCCCACATGGTACCGACCCAACCAAGGATCAGATACGGGCCCAAGGCACTATGGCCGCGCGGCAGCAAACACCTTTGCTGCCAAGCATGGTGCAGCCAACAACTCAGGGCTGCATAGCACCACATTAGCACAATTTGACTAGGCAAGAGCCAAAAACTTGCTGCCCATAGAAATTTTATATCGCCTGCACCCAGCCATTGAAAAAGCCTACGCAACCTTGGCTTTTCGACGGCAAGTCGTAGGCAAACAGCAACCCCTAAAAAAAGCAGCAACAGTAAAAGCACATGAAAAAAGCCCTGCTGACCGCTCAACAGCCTTTGCAGCGCCCCCAAAAGCGCGACGGCAAATAGCAGCGGATCAGGCAAGAGATATAACTGCCTATCAATGCGCCATAAGGCCACAAAAACAGCTGGCAAAGCAAGGCTAAAAGGCTCGAACAGTGGTTGTGCCTGCAACGCATTGAAGGCGATTTTCAACGAGGCAGGTAAAACAGATAAAGATGAAGCAGATATAGATAAGGCGGATACTGATAAAACAGATGCAGAGGAAGTAGATACAGATAAAACAGGTACAGATAAAGTAAATACAGATAAAGCAGAGCCCTGAGCAGTCAAAGAAAACCAATAATGCATAAAGGTGGGTAGTGCCAAAACAGCCAATAGGCTAAGCAGCCCCCACCGCCCTGCTGAGCAGGCAGCGGCAACCCGACGCGTCTGCCAAGCCCGATAAAAGGTGGCCCAACCCGGGGGGGCCCCCATTTCATATAAATAGCTATAGCGACTACTCAGGCGCCAACTTTGCTGTATAGACCAAACGACAAAAGCAATGGCAAGCAAAAAAAGCAGCCCCTTAAGCAGCACGGTGATTGTAAACATATGCCTAACCCTTCTTTCCCATCATCTTGAATGCTTAACTACTCAGTTTTTTATCACGGTAACTTTGACCGTTTACCTTATTTTTGGCTCTTGCGTATAATCAGAATTATTGTCTTTGCTCAAAAGGTATAAAAAGATGAAATCATCCTTGGGTCTCGCCCTCGCATTTTGCGCTGCGCTCGTTTTATCGGGCTGTGCGCAATCCCCAACCAAATCCTCCTCTGAGCCCGCGCGTGCGCGCAGTTACAGTGACACCTTAGATCATGTGCGCGGCCGGGGCAGTTTGCATGCCCCCTCGCAGTTGCAAATAGGGATGGGGCAAAAAGACAGCCCCCAACATAGCGAAAGCCAAGACCGCGCCCTAATCGAGTCGCGGCAGGTACGCGAGCTGCTTGAGCCACAGACATTTTTAGGCACTATCCCTTGCCCCCTTAGCGACCCAAGCTGTCAGCCCGTACGGGTAAGCATCACCTTTGCCCCTGCTGGGGTATGGCGTTTACGTGCACAAAATGCCAGCGCCACCGCAGACCAAAGCGAGCATTTTTCGCAAGGCTGTTGGTATCGCATTGGCACAGACCCCACCCGTATTGCTCTGATCTCTACCCGCGATACGGTAGTAGGTGACTTTAGCTTTGTGCACGATAGGCAGCTACGGGTCAAAAGCTTTAATCAGTATCAGCCTCTGCTTGAGACCCACCTAACCCGCCAACGCGATATTGATGCGATATCTGCCCTCGATGAACAGCCCGCCCCAGTATGCCGTGGGCTCGATGAAGATACGCTCGAGGAAATCGATCAAGAGCTGATTATCCCCGAGCATTAATCACCCATACAACAACCGCTTTAGGGCCGCGCATCAACCCTACAACCCTAGGCAGAGACTATGATGTACCGTGCTTTGGCGGTACATCAAGCCTGAGAAAAGACTATGGTGTGCCGCACTTTGGCCCAGCATCAAGCCTAAGCAAAGGCTATGATGTGCCGCGCTTAGGCAGCACACGTACCACACCCAATTGTGTCTGCGGCTGGCTCTGGAAATTTACCAATTTATGTAGATATTTCCTGAGTTTATTTATCTTTGCCCTTTTGACTAAAAACACCAATTGCACGGCATTGCGCGCCCCCAGTTTTTGTAAGATATTTGCTCGGTGCGTGTGCACTGTAGACAAAGACACACCTTGCAGTTGCGCAATTTTATCTGAGTCTTTGCCTGTGCACATAGCCGCGAATACCTCTCGTTCGCGTGAGGACAGGGTGCCCAACAAAAGTGCAACAGTGCGGGACTGACAGGCTTCTAGTTCTGTTAAAACATTTTTCATTAGTATTTCCTCTTTTTGGTGGATAAAAAACAGTTAAAACACTAACAAGCAGTTACGACTAGTTTGCAGCTTAATTTGCAGTGAAATTTTGCACCAAGTCTGGGCAAAAAATCTTTGCCATAAAACTTACAACGACGGAACAATAAATACCCAATCAATATTGTGCTGATTGCAGGCCTATTTGTCTTGTTTTTAATTGGTTTACCTGCATAAAAGCCTAGGATCTCCACCCCCTAGATCGTTGTCCTTACTCCTCCCTTATCTTCTTATGCCTTTATGCGCTTTATGTACTCGTGCGCTTATATGCTTTTGAGCTTTTGCTGAGCTTATATGCTTGTACGCCTCTATATTTAGGATCTTGTATGTTTGTGCGCAGATGAGCTTATTCGTTTGCAGGCTTGCCCTTATGACCATGATAGGGCGCTTTCTGCCCACCGCCTATACGAAAAAAATGAAACTAAAATCCGGCGCAGGCATCCATTAGCGCACGCACTATTTGCTGTTTACTCGGACCAAAACTCCAAATTATCGATTAAACGGGCGTTTTCTAGATGGGCTGCCCCAAGGACAACCAGTGGCTCTTGAGCGGCAACCTCTTGGGCGGTGGGGCGGTGCAGATCTCTTTGCCGTCTAAAGGCCATGTAGTCTACCCGCCAGCCTGCTGCCTCGAGGGCTTGAATGGCCTCTTTTTCTATTTGCTCGAGATCGTGCTCGCCACTCATGGCCCGATCGCGCATCAGGCAAAGCTGCTGATACAACTGTGGTGCAATGGCACGCTCGGTATCAGTGAGCATTCTATTACGCGATGAAATGGCCAAACCATCCGCCTCACGCACCGTTTCGTGGGCAATAATCTCGACAGGCAACTGAAACTGTCGACACATTTGTCGCACCACCATCAGTTGCTGATAGTCTTTTTTACCAAAAACTGCAACGCGAGGCTGCACACAAGAGAATAATTTGAGTACAACGGTGCACACCCCTTGAAAGAAATCAGGGCGAAAGGCGCCCTCGAGAATATCCCCTAGCCCTTTGGGTGGTTGCACACTAAAACTTTGCGGGACGGGGTACATCTCGCTCTCGGTGGGAGCAAACAGCACATACACATCGCGCTTGGCCTCGAGCTTTTCTATATCTTTGGCCAGGGTGCGGGGGTAGCGCTCGAAATCTTCGTCGGGGCCAAACTGCAACGGGTTGACAAAAATGCTGGCCACCACCGGGTCACCGTATTGGCGTGCCATACGCATGAGCGACAAATGGGCCTCGTGCAGATTGCCCATGGTCGGCACAAATGCAATGCGCAATTGTCCTTGTAATTGATCACGTAGTTCTTGAATGGTGCGCACAACCTTCACAACAAACTCCAATAGGGAAATGTGTTTTGAATAAAAAAGCACCGAGAATCTGCCCGGCAACAGCAAAAATCATTTACAACCACTCTACAACGACTCTTGATTGCCCGCTTGTCTCGATTGACCCATAGTTGGGTGGGTTAATGAAGCAAGCGCACATATATGGGTGCATAGGGCTCGGTCTGGGTAACACGAATCAGCGCCTCGCGAGCAAGCTCAAGAATAGCTAAAAAGTGCACAACTAAGATAGCAGGTGGATCACCCTGTGTTAAATGATGTTGAAATAAGTCGGTAAAAGTTTTGGTCTGCCCCCCTTGGAGCTGACGCAAAATTTGGCTCATGTGATCGCGTACCGATAAGGTCTCGCGAATGATGGCGTGGTCTTGATTCAGGCTGGCGCGATGTAAGATCTCTTGCCAAGCGCGGACCAAATCCTCGGGCTCGACCTGGGGCAAGACCTGCTCGACCTCGATATCGGCAGTAACCAAAGGGCGCCAAAAATCGCGCTCGCGCCAAGGCTTTTGGTCGAGGGTATCAGCGCCCTTTTTAACCTTTTCATACTCTAATAGGCGGCGTAAGAGCTCGGCGCGGGGGTCATCGGGCTCATCATCAGTGGTGCTTTTGGGCACCGGTAAAAGCATGCGCGATTTAATTTCGATCAACACCGCGGCCATGAGCAAATATTCGCCCGCGAGCTCAAAGCTGCTGTGCTCAAGCCCCTGCACATAGCTAAGGTATTGCTCGGTAAGCAAGGCCATCGGGATGTCGAGCACATTAAAATTTTGCTTGCGAATGAGATAAAGCAAGAGGTCAAGCGGGCCCTCAAAGGCCTCGAGAAACACCTCGAGCGCGTCAGGCGGTATATAGAGTTCTTGGGGAATAGAAAATAAAGGCTCGCCATATAGGCGCGCATAAACCTCGGTTGCCGATGCCGTATCAACGCTATCATCGGCTGTGTGCCCAGTCATTGCTGAGGCAGTGGCGATGTATGAAGTATCTGTCATGGTGCCGCTGCTATTTGGCTACTTGTGGGGTGATAGACTCACCGCAAGCCAAGCGCATAAGCGCCGTGCCAAGACCCGGCCGGGTTATGCGACTAGCAGGCTGCGTAGGACGATTAATCGTTTTGATAATAGACATAAGGCTCTTGGGGGACCTTAGCCGCCCGATACCCCTCTTGAAGCTCGGGGTCGAGGGTCTTGTCCCAAAGCCGCGCCCGCCCCTCGCGTTGCCGTTGCTCGGTATCGGGATGCTGTTTTTTGTAATTTTTCAAAAACTCAGTAATATCGGACTCGTAGCTTTTTGACATATACTACCCTTTCAATAAAAAAATGACACTATCTATGGCAGCGACTTTAACCTATATGACCATAACCTGCCCAGATACGCTGCCTAGATACAATAATAAATAATTGTCGCCGCCCATCATCAATGACGGGCTTGCTGCGCATTTGGTGAAAATATTATAAGCCAAAATACGGTAATAGTTTGCGGCAAGCCAAGCACTGTTACCATGGGGGTGCTTTATCGTTTATGATCGGTTAGCTTTCATTTATACGCAAATACAACATAACCTATGACCACTACTGCACAGCCTATCGACCCGCTTGTTATTGCTGGCAAAACTTATACCTCTAGATTGTTGGTCGGCACGGGCAAATACGCCTCGCTAGAGCAGACCCGTTTAGCCGTTGAGGCCAGTGGGGCCGAGATCATTACGGTAGCCATTCGGCGTACCAATATTGGCCAAAACCCTGATGAGCCCAGTTTGCTCGATATGTTGCCCCCTGATCGCTATACGATTTTACCTAATACTGCCGGTTGCTTTACTGCCGATGAGGCCGTGCGCACGCTGCGGCTTGCGCGCGAGCTGTTAGATGGCCACAATTTGGTCAAGCTCGAGGTGCTGGGCGATGCCGAAAACCTATTCCCCAATATGCCCGAGACCTTAAAGGCAGCCAAGCAATTGGTTGATGAGGGGTTTGAGGTGATGGTGTATTGTAGTGATGACCCCGTACAGTGCAAGATGCTCGAGGACATCGGCTGCGTGGCCGTTATGCCGCTGGCCTCTTTGATAGGCTCGGGCATGGGCATCATCAACCCTTGGAATCTGCGTCTTATCATTGATCAGGCCACGGTGCCGGTGCTGGTTGATGCAGGGGTCGGCACTGCCTCTGATGCCGCCATTGCGCTAGAGCTGGGTTGCGATGCAATTTTGATGAATACCGCCATTGCCGAGGCCAAGCAGCCCATACTTATGGCCGAGGCGATGCGCTTGGCCGTGCAGGCTGGCCGTTCGGCCTATTTGGCGGGCCGCATCCCTAGACGTTATTACGATGCTGACCCCAGCTCACCAACCGAGGGCTTAATCGAACCCCATTCGCCAAGTTCATAGATTAGGCTTGTGCTTAGGCCTAGGTGCTCAGGGCTTGTACTTAAACTTAGGTACTCAGGGCTTGCGCTTAGGCTTGGGGCCTAAGTCTTGCCCTTGATTGTTTCTATTGGTCTGTCATTCACAGAGCTGCCGGCCTTAGAGTTGGCATCCTTAGAGTTTTCAGCCTTAAAACTGTCATTCTTACAACCATCGTCCTTAGAATTATCGTGTGATTATGAGTATTCCCAGTGTGTTAACCATAGCTGGCATTGACCCCTCAGGTGGGGCCGGTGTGCTTGCAGATGTCAAAGCCATGAGTGCTTTGGGCGCCTATGCCAATGGGGTAGTGGCGGCCCTAACGGCCCAAAACACCCAGGCGGTGACTAATATATACCCTATTGACCCAGCTTTTATTCGTGAGCAAATCGATACGCTTTTTGCCGATGTACGTATTGATGCCGCGAAAATCGGCATGCTTGGCCAAAAGCCCGTCATTATCACGGTGGCTGATGCTTTGGCGCGTTGGCCAGTGCCACATTTGGTGCTCGACCCGGTGATGATTGCTAAAAGCGGTGACCATTTGCTTGAGCAGGCAGCAGTTGATGCCTTGCGCGAGGCACTCTTACCAATGTGTACGGTGATTACCCCTAATCTGCCCGAGGCGGGGGTGCTCATTGATGCCCGACCCGCCGAAAACCTCAAAGAGATGTACGGGCAGGCTGAGCGGTTGCGCCGCCTGATGAGTGACGATGGGCAGCGCTGGGTGTTTTTAAAAGGGGGGCATTTGCCCGGCTCTGAGTGCATCGACCTATTTTTTGATGGGGACGTCATGCATGAGCTGCCTGCCACCCGCATTCAAACCCCCCATACCCACGGTACAGGCTGTACCCTTTCGGCTGCTTTGGCGGCCTTGTTGCCCCAGTACCCCGACGCAGCCCAGGCGGCGCGCGCCGCCAAAGAGTATCTATACAAGGCCATTGCGCGGGCCGATGAGCTCAATATCGGCCATGGGCACGGGCCCGTACACCACTTTCATGCGTGGTGGCCGCCGCAGCGCAAGTCTTAGGCTTGGCATTTGGGCTTGGTGCTTGGGCTTGGTGCTTGGGCTTGGTACTTGTTGGGCCTGCGCCCTGTACGCCCTGTACGCCCTATGCACCCTGTGCACCTTGTACGCCTTGTATGCCTTGTATGCCCTGTGCGCCCAAGGCGCTCAATCACCCCAAGGTTTAACAATTTAGGTTTTTCAGCTTATTTATTTTTGCGCTTTTATGACTCGTACTGATGACCCTACTACCCCGATGAACACTACCCAGACCAATGATCTGCCCACCGTAGACGGCCCCACCGGCCTCATTGTGGCGATGGACGAAGAGCTCGCAATCATCCTTGAGCATTTGCAACAGGTCCGCCAGCAACAGATAGCCGAGCTAAACTTTTATGAGGGCGAGTTTTTTGGCCACCCAGTGGTCGCAGTGGTTTGTGGGGTGGGCAAAGTGCACGCCGCCTTGTGCACACAGATTTTGATTTCTACCTTTAAGGTGGCGCAGGTGATCAACATTGGTATTGCCGGTGGCCTGCACCCCGATCTCGTACCTGGAGATATTGTGATTGCCGATAGTTTGGTGCAACACGATATGGATGTACGTGCCTTGGGCCTGCCTTTGGGGCAGATATACCGCTCGCCTTATTTTGATTTTAAAACCGATACCCAACTACGCGAACGCGCCATCGCTGCGGCGGCACAAATCGATGACCACCAAGTCAAGGTCGGCCGTATTGCTACGGGTGATCAGTTTATCGCCAACAATCAAACCGCCCAAGCCATCTACGATGAGTTTGGCGCCCTGGCCTGCGAGATGGAAAGCGGCAGTATCGCCCAAGTATGCACCCTTAACCAACGCCCTTTTGTTTGTATACGCTCTTTATCTGACAATGCGAACAGCGGTGCCAATATGGATTTTGCCAGTTTTTTACCCATTGCGGTCAAAAACTCAAGTGTATTGCTCAAGGCCATGTTTCGCCCGCTTAATGCTCTATAATATGTGTTAGATTACTTTACATTTGATCGGCTGCCCTAGCAGATAGTCTGCCTTGGCATTTGATCAATTGTATTGGTTTATATTTGGGCGCCAGCCCGCGTGGTTTTTTTAGCGGTTTTTTTTACCGCCCTTGTTTTTTGCGGATTTTTTGCGGAATTGGTATGAACATTCATTCACTATCTGCTGTTGAGCGTGCTCGCTACAATATGGTCGAGCAACAAATTCGGCCGTGGTATGTCGAGGATCACAAAGTACTACAAACCCTATTCGATGTCCCGCGCGAGCGCTTTGTGCCAGCTGGTATGGAGTCGATGGCTTTTTCTGATACCGAGCTACCCTTGATTATCGACTCGGTCGATACCAATGAGACCATGCTCTGCCCCGTAATCGAGGCCCGTTTTACCCAAGAGCTACAGTTGCAGCCCACCGATGCAGTGCTCGAGATCGGTACCGGCTCAGCCTATCAGGCTGCCTTGCTTAGCCGGTTGGCACAGCAGGTTACTAGTGTGGAAATCAATAGTGCCTTGGCAGCCTTTGCCCGGCACAACCTCGAGAAAAACAACATCAACAATGTCAAGGTCGAGGTGGGCGATGCCCATGCTGGCTGGGGTACTACCGAGTACGATGCGATTTTACTCACTGGTTCGGTGCCCACAGTGCCCGATGCCCTCAAGTACCAGCTGTGTATTGGTGGGCGTTTGGTGGCTGCGGTGGGGCAGCACCCCGTTATGACGGTTTGGCGTATCACCCGTACCAGCGCAGCCAGTTTCGAGACCACCCCCCTATTTGATACCCTTATCAAGCCTTTGCGCGGCACTCGGGTGTCGACCTTTAATTTTGCCCTCTAAGTCTATCGAGCCTATGAGCCTACGCAGGCGCTGCGCTATTTATTATTTGTTGTTGGTTGGGCTGCTTTTTGGTGGCCTCGCGCCGGCCGCCTACGCCCTCGATTTGTGGGCAGCATGGCAGCTGGCCCTGCAACGCGACCCCATCTACGCCGGTGCACAGGCGAGTAGCGCGGCCGATCAACATCTGATTGCGCAGGCGCGGGCCCAACTCCTGCCACATATATATGCCACAGCTGCTATTGACCACCACGATAGGCGACAGGTCAAAGACCTAGGCAACCACCACAGTGCCCACAATAATCTGTGGGCCTTTACCCTGACCCAACCCCTTTTTGATCGGCAAAACCTCAGGCTGTACGAGCAGGCGCAATATCTGGCCGCTTTGGCGGTGGTCGACGAGGAAGATAGCCGGGCCCAGCTGATGCTCCGACTTAGCCAGGCCTATTTTGATACCCTAAGTGCCCAAGCTACCCTACGCTCACTCGAGGCCCAGCGCGATGCCACCGAGCACCAACGCAAGGCTGCCCTACGGGCCTTTGAGCTGGGCAGTGCCACCATTACTGATGCCCAAGAGGCCCAGTCACGACTCGACTTATTGCAGGCCCAAATCATCACCGCACAAAGCGATCTGCAACAGCAGTTTTATGCACTCGAGCGCATTGTTGGGCAGCGCCCCGAGGCACTCGCCCCCTTGCTCGAGGACAGCAGCTTGCCCACACCCGAGCCCGATGACCCCAACCAATGGCAGCAGCAGGCCAGTAACCATAACCTTGGTGTGACCAAGGCAGATCTCGCCTTGCAGGCCCAACAACTGTATTTAGAATCAAGCAAAAGCCGGCACGAGCCAACGGTGAGTCTTCAAGCACGTACGGGCAGCCAGCGCAAGCCCAATGCCTTTGCCCCACGCCCATCGCCACGCAGCATGGATAGTAGTGTGGGCATTGAGCTAAACATACCTATTTTTACTGGGGGCGAGATCTCGGCCAAGGTACAAGAGGAGTCCGAACGCGTGCGTCAGCGCCACTTTGAGCGCGAGAATGCCCGCCGTGCTGCCATTCAAGCCACACAAAATTATTTTGCCCAAGTCACCTCGGGCTTATTAGAGGTGCGCTCTTTAGAGGCGGCCGAGAAGTCCAGCCTTGCTGCGCTCGAGGCCAATGAGCTGGCGTATGAGGTCGGTGTGCGGGTGCTGGTCGATGTGCTTAACGCCCAACAGCAGCTGTATGAAACTCAACGCAATCTCAATCACGCCCGTTATAGGGTGCTGCACAATACTTTGCAGCTGAAACATGCTGCGGGCACGCTCACCGATGATGACCTCTGGGCCATCAATCAGCTCTTAGATAACGATGCAGTTAACCAGCAATGAGTTAGCTAGCGAGGGGTTAAACAACGCACCAAGTAAATTTTTAAACTGCTGTTTGGCGTATTTTCTCTACCAAAGCGGTAGTCGAACGCGGGTGCACAATGGGTATGGCCCGCGCTTGCCCACCCCAGCTACGCACTAAAGCTGTCTCGGGCAGCTGCTCCATATCGTAATCCCCCCCTTTAACGATAAAGTCAGGGCGCAACTGGGCAATGATGGCCTCGGGGGTGTCCTCGGCAAACCAGGTCACAGCCGTGGTCGAGGCCAGGGCCGCGAGTAAAGCCAGCCGGTCGGCGAGTGGGTTAAGCGGGCGCTCTTGACCTTTATTTAGCCGCCGCACCGACTCATCGGTGTTGATGGCCACCACTAGGCTAGCCCCTAGCTGGGCGGCCTGATCCAAATAGCTCACATGGCCGCGATGCAAAATATCAAACACCCCATTGGTAAATACCACAGGGCGCGGCCAGTCGCTTTGTTGCAGCTGTTGGCAAAGCACATCGGGGGCAAGGATTTTTTGTTCGAATAAGGGGGCTGACACGGTGTGATGATCCTTTTTAGTTGTGGTAAACCGTATTGTGCATGCTAACCCTAAGACCCTAACGCTGCCACCACAGCAGCAACAGTAAAATCAGCACAATCAAACACAACAGGCCGAGTAGCCAGTTAGTGCGTCGTTGGCTACGGGCAAGGCGGTTGAGCTCATGACTAATAGTCTCACCGTAGGTGGGTCGTTGCAAACGCTCATAAGCCAAGCGGGGCAGCTGTGGCAGTATCTGCGACCACTGCCCTGCCTCTTTTTGCAGGCTGTCTACTAAGCCGGCCACCCCCACGCGTTGGCGCATCCAGTTTTCTAAATAAGGTTGGGCGGTATCCCATAGGTCAAGCTCAGGGTCAAGCTCGCGGCCCATGCCCTCAACATTAAGCAAGGTCTTTTGTAGCAGCACCAGCTGTGGCTGTATTTCTACATTAAAACGGCGCGAGGTTTGAAATAAACGCATCAACACTTGGGCCAGCGATATCTGCGATAAGG
>Ga0209487_1001634_pt1 | contig 18771 bp, 21 predicted proteins | sample Poulit2012_FD_187524 | JGI IMG/M metagenome (GOLD analysis project Ga0209487, IMG submission 187524) | Agricultural soil microbial communities from Georgia to study Nitrogen management - Poultry litter 2012 (SPAdes) (version 2) | ecosystem: Environmental > Terrestrial > Soil > Agricultural land...
CCGGCACCGCCTCCCACTCGCCGCGAGCGCCCAGCGCGACCGCCGCACGGTCGCGCACGACGTCGTCGGGATCCTCGAGAAGGCCCCGGAGCAGGGCGGTCGCCGCGTCCGAGCCGACCTCGGCCACTGCCGTGACGGCACGCCGTCGCACCTCCGGCCGGGAGGCCCGCAGACCCGCGGCGAGCTCCTCCAGCCCGTCCTCCCCGGCGCGGGCCAGCGCCCATCCCAGCGCCCCCGCGACGTTCGTCTCGGACTCGGCGAGGTAGGCCTGCGCGAGCGCCTGGGCGGGCAGCGGCGCCCCCTGCGTCACGCCGAGCGCGGCGCGGTGGCGCTCCGCCGGCTGCGCGGAGTCCAGCCCGCGCAGCAGCAGGACGAGCAGCAGCACCTCCTCCCAGTCCGCCGGGCCGGCGTCGCGGACCTGCTCGAGCCGGCGCAGCAGCTCCTCCGCCCGGGCCAGCCGCTCGCGCGTCGCCTCCATGAGCTCGGTGACGAGCGTGGACGGGGTGAAGTGGGGATCGTCCAGGGCCTGCTGCACCTCGGCCAGGGACAGCCCGAGCGAGCGCAGGCTCTCCACGTGGAAGATGCGCCGCAGGTCCTGCGCGGAGTACTCGCGGTAGCCGCCGGTGGTCCGTCCCGTCGGCCGGACCAGCCCCAGCGAGTCGTAGTGGCGCAGCATCCGGCTGCTCACCCCGGAGCGCCGCGACACCTCCCCGATCAGCACGGCGGGTCCGGCCGGGGAGCGCCGGCGGTGAGGACGACGCGGGTCGCCTCGTCCAGCGCCGCCGTGACGTCGGCGTCCGGGTCGCGCAGCAGCTGCGCCGTCGCACGCGCATGCGCCCGGACGGCGGGGTCGGTGCTCCTCATCGGCTCCTCCAGTGCCTCGGCGACGCTCCCGCCGAGCGCGACCAGCGCGCGGCTGAGGCTGCGCCGGGTCTCGGCGCCGCCCCGGCCCAGCTCGCGGAGCAGCTCGGTGGCCAGGGCCTCCTCCTCCCCGTCCGGGACGAGCGTGACGGCGGCACGCCAGGCGCTGCGGGCCGCCTCGTCGTCGGCGTCGTGGAGCAATCCTGCCCGAACCGCGTCCCACGCACGAGCGTCCCCGATCTTGGACAGCGTGTGCGCCGCCTGGCTGCGCGCCTGGGCCGCCGTCGAGCCGAGCTCCGCGAGGAGGAGCGGGACGGTGAGGTCGGCAGGGTGGCGGGTGAGTGCCCAGGTGAGCATGTCTCGCACGAAGAAGTCCGGCTCGGTGCGGCAGCGCGCGACGAGCGGCTCGACGAGCGCGGGGTCGGGACGGGTCCCGGCCGCCAGCGCGGCCCGCAGCCGGGTCGAGGACTGTGGTGCGGTCAGCGCGGCCAGGAGGGTGCGGTGAGGGTCCTGGGCTGTGGTGTCCATGCGGCCAGTGAAGACCTTGCCAGCGTGTCAAGGTCAAGACCGGCTGCCGCGGATCGTGCAGCGGCCGGAGGATGAACACTCGCGGAACACTCGGCGACCCGGGCGGGGAGGCCGCGCGGGGGCAGGGCACCGTTCGTACCGTCGGGAGCGTCACCGGGACAGAGAAGAGGACGGAGCCGTCACCATGATCGTCGTCGCCCACCGCGGGAATTCGTCCGTCGCCCCCGAGAACACCCTGGCGGCCGTCTCGTCGGCGATCGACGCCGGCGCCACGAGCGTCGAGATCGACGTCCAGCTCACTGCGGACCGGGTTCCCGTCGTCATCCACGACGACACCCTCGACCGGACGACGGACGGGACCGGACCGGTCGCGGCCGTCCGGTCCCGCGAGCTGAGGACCCTCGACGCCGGGACATGGTTCAGCCCTGTCTTCGCCGGCGAGCCGGTGCCGCTGCTCGACGACGTCCTCGACCTGCTCGACCGCCACCCCGGCGTCCACCTGCTGCTGGAGGTCAAGGGCGTGTGGGACGTCGCCGACGTCGCGCTCGTCGCGGACGCGATCGAGGGCTGGGCCCTGGCCGACCGCGTGGTCGCGCAGAGCTTCTCGGTCGCGACGGTCGCCGCCCTCGCCACGGCCGCCCCCTGGCTGCGCCGAGGGCTGCTCGTCGCCGCGGCCGACGGCGCGCTGGAGCTGGCGCGGCACCTGGGGGCCGCCGCCTGCAACCCCGACGGCCGGGTGCTCCGGGAGCGGCCCGGGTTCGTGGCCGAGGCGCACGCCGCCGGCGTCACGGTCACGCCGTGGACGGTCAACGACCCGGACCGGTGGGCGGTCCTCCACGAGCTCGGGGTGGACGGGATCATCACCGACCGCCCCGCCGAGCTCCTCGCCTGGCGCTCCCATCAGCCGGGCTGAGGCCCGGCACCGTCCTCGTGGACGGGTCGGACATCACTGAGCGTTGGGCGACACGTGCGCTGTGGGCGACACGTGCGCTGTGGGCGTCAGGGAAGGGGGCGGGCGGTGAGGACGAGGGGGCCGTCGGGGGTGACGGCCACGGTGTGCTCGCTGTGGGCGCCGCGGGACCCGTCGACGCTGCGCAGCGTCCAGCCGTCCGGGTCGGTGCGCAGCTCGTCGGTCCCGGCCATGAACCACGGCTCGATCGCCACGACCAGCCCGGGACGCAGCTTCAGCCCCCGGCCCGCGCGGCCGTCGTTGGGCACGTGGGGCTCACCGTGCATGGTCCGGCCCACCCCGTGGCCCCCGAACTGCAGGTTGACGCGGTAGCCGTAGTCCCGGGCGACGGCGCCGATCGCCGCCGACACGTCACCGATCCGGTTGCCGACGACGGCGGCCGCGATCCCCGCCTCCAGCGCCACCTCGGTGGCCTCGATGAGCGTGAGGTCCTGCGGCCGCGGCTCGCCGACGACGACGCTCACCGCCGAGTCCGCCACCCACCCCTCGACATTGGCGGCGAAGTCCACCGACAGCAGGTCCCCGTCCCGCAGCCGGTAGTCGTGCGGCAGCCCGTGGAGGACCGCGTCGTTCACCGAGGTGCACAGGACGTAGCCGAAGGGCCGCGCCCCGAAGGAGGGGTGGTAGTCGATGTAGCAGGACTCCGCGCCGGCCTCACGGATGAGGTCATGGGCGAGGGCGTCCAGCTCCAGCAGGTTGACGCCGACGGCGGCGTGTCGCCGCACCTCGGCGAGCACACCGGCCACGAAGCGGCCGGCCGGGCGCATGGCCTCGACCTCGGCGGACGTCTTGAGCTCGATCACCGCCCCAGGTTACGGCCCCCGCCCGGGCCCGGTGGCACACTGGGGCGATGCGCGCCCTGGGGCTCGACGTCGGGACGACGAACGTCAAGGCCGCCGTCGTCGAGATCACCGGCAGCGCGGTCCGCACCGTGGCCCACGCCGCCACCCCCACCCCGGCGGGCGGCAGCGACCTGCTGGAGGCCGTCGGACGCGTGGTCTCCGACGTCGGGGGAGACGTCGAGGTCGTCGGCATCGCCTCGATGGCCGAGACCGGCGTCCCCCTCGACGACGACGGCGTCCCCCTCGGCGACCTCGTGCGCTGGGACCCGTCCCGCGCGCGGGGCCAGGCCGAGGCGCTCGCCGCCACGCACGGTGCCGCGGAGCTCTTCGCGGCCACCGGCGTTCGGCCGAGCGGCAAGGTGCCGCTGGCCACCTGGGCCCACCTGCGTGAGGCCGAGCCGGACCGCTGGCGGGCCATGTCCCGCTGGGCCGGCGCCGCGGACCTCGTCGCGTTCGCCCTCACCGGGCGGTTGGTCACCGACCACACCCTGGCCGGGCGCACGATGGCCTACCGGCTGCCCGCCCCGGGCGCGCCCGTGCCCGGTGCCTTCGACGCGGACCTGCTCTCCGCCGTCGGGATGCGCCCCGAGCAGCTGCCGGAGGTCGCCCGGCCCGGGGACGTGGCGGGCCGGGTGCGCCGGGAGGCACCGTGGGGGCTGCGCGCGGGGGTGCCCGTCGTCGTCGCCGGCCACGACCACCCCGTGGGGGTCTGGGCGGCCGGCCTGCGCTCCCCGGGGGACGTGGCCGACTCGCTGGGGACGGCGGAGTCGGTGGTGCGGATGGTCGCCGCGCGCCCGGTACCGGAGCTGGTCGCGGCGCAGGGCATGAGTCTCGTGCGGACGGTCGACGGGACGCACGAGGCGCTGGTGGCCGGCTCGCCCAGCGCCGGCGCGGTCCTGGACTGGTGGGCCGAGCAGTGCGGCGGGCGGGCCGCCCTGGCGCCGCTTCTCGAGGCCGCCGCGGCCAGGCCGCGGACGGTGGACGCGCCCCTCCTGCTGCCCTACCTGCGCGGCAGGCAGGGCCCGGCGCCGGACCCGGACGCGCGTGCGGTCTTCGTCGGCAGGACGGCCGGGCACGACGACGTCGACCTCACCGCCGCCGTGCTCGACGGCCTGGCCCTCCACGCCCGGTGGATGCTCACCGCCCAGGCCGAGCTCGCCGGTGCCGACGGCGCGGCCGGGGAGGTGCTCGTGCTGGGGTCGGCGGCCCGGCCCGGCTCCCCGTGGCTGCGCGCCAAGGTCGCCGCCGGTCCGGCGCGTCTGCGGGCCGTCGGCGCCCCCGAGCCGGTGGCCGTCGGCGCAGCCGTGCTCGCCGCCCACCGGGCCGGTCTCGCCGCCCCGGCGGTCCTCCACTCCGCCCCCGTCGCTGTCGCGCCGCAGCCCGAGTACGAGCGGCTGTACGCGCGCTTCGTGCGGGCGGCCGGAGGCTGAGCCCGCCTCGTCGCCGGCCCGGTCGGCCGCCCGTCGCCGACGACGAGAGCAGCAAGGAGCCGCAGGCGGGGGGCTGCCCGGGTGGCCATGGGCGCCGGTCTCGCGCCGTCCGCCCGTACCCGGGAAGCGAGGCGGCGCTAGCGCGGCTCGATGACGACCGGGGCCGGGTACTTCGCCCGGCGCAGGTCACCGGAGGACTGGCGGCGCAGCCGGCGCTGGACCCACGGGAGCGCGTAGGCCCGCGCCCAGCGCACGTTGCCGCGCCACTGGTCCGCGCGTGCGACCGGCGGGAGCGGGGTGAGGGGGTCGTCCCACGCGGCGTCGTCGGGCTCGAGCCCGAGGGCGACGACGGCCGCCTGCGTCACCCGCTCGTGGCCCTCGGTGGACAGGTGGATGCGGTCCTCGGCCCACATGCGCCAGTCATGCAGCGAGCGCATGCCCCAGGCGTCGAGGACGAAGGCACCGTGGCGGTGGGCGATGGACCAGATGCCGGCGTTGTACACCCCCACCTTGGAGCGGGTGAGCCGGATGACGGGCGAGCCTGCCGGGTCGAAGCCGGTCCCCATGAGCACGTCGACGCCGGCACCGCGCAGGCCCGCGACGGCGTCCTCGAGCTCGCCGAGCAGCCGGTCGACGTCCGCGCCGGGGCGCAGGATGTCGTTGCCGCCGCCGATGAGGGAGACGAGGTCCGGGCCGAGGTCGCGGGCCGCGGGCAGCTGCTCGGTGAGGATCTGTCCCAGCAGCCGGCCGCGGACGGCGAGGTTCGCGTACTCCAGCGGAGCCTCGCCCGCTGCGACCCGCCGGCGCGAGAGCGTGGCGGCGAGCAGGTCCGCCCAGCCACGCTGGCGGCCGGGGTCGGAGGGGTCCGGGTCGGCCATCCCCTCGGTCAGCGAGTCGCCGAGGGCGACGTAGCGGGTCCAGCGGGGGGCCGACGAGTCGTGCGTGGTCACGGGACGATCCTGCCACCCGCGCCGGTCACGGCCGGCTCAGGGCAGCGCCCAGCGGACGGGGCGGCCGCCCTGCTCGACGAGCAGCTCGTTGGCGCGGGAGAAGGGCCGGGAGCCGAAGAAGCCGCGGGACGCCGAGAGCGGGCTCGGGTGCGGCGAGGCGATGATCGGCACCTCGCCGAGCAGCGGGCGCAGCGTCTGGGCCTGGTTGCCCCACAGGATCGCCACGAGGGGCCCGCCGCGCTCGACCAGTGCCCGGATGGCGTGCTCGGTCACCTCCTCCCAGCCCCGCCCACGGTGGGAGGCGGGGCGGCCCGGGGTGACGGTGAGCACCCGGTTGAGCAGGAGGACGCCGTCGTCGGCCCACGGCGTGAGGTCGCCCGTCGAGGGCGGGTGGGTGCCGACGTCGTCGACCAGCTCGCGGAAGATGTTGACCAGGCTGCGCGGGATCGGCCGCACGTCCGGCTGGACGGAGAAGGACAGGCCCATCGGGTGGCCCGGGGTGGGGTAGGGGTCCTGGCCCACGATGATGACCCGGACGTCGGAGAAGGGCCGGGTGAAGGCGCGCAGGACGTCGTCGCCGGCCGGCAGGTAGCCGCGGTCCGCGGCGAGCTCGGCACGCAGGAAGTCCCCCATCGCGCGGATCCGGTCCTCCACGGGCGCCAGCGCGCGGGCCCAGCCGGGGTCGAGGAGCTCAGCGAGGGCAGTCACGGGCGGCAGCCTAGTGCGCGGGCCGGACGGGCGACGGCAGCGGCTCGGGGTAATGACACGGATGTCATTCGCCCGTAGCATGGGCGGGTCGCAGCAGCGGTCGCGGCACGCCGGACTGGAGGAGGAGACATGGACACTGCTTACGCGCTGGGTCCGCAGGCAGCGCTCGGGGACACCGAGCGCGAGATCCTCGCCTTCGAGCGTCAGTGGTGGAAGTACGGGGGCGCCAAGGAGACGGCGATCCGCGACCTCTTCGGGATGAGCGCCACCCGGTACTACCAGGTGCTCAACTCCCTCATCGACACCGAGGCCGCCCTCGCCGCCGACCCCATGCTGGTCAAGCGGCTGCGGCGGATGCGCGACGCCCGCCAGCGTGAGCGCTCCGGCCGCCGGCTGAGCAGTCCCCGCTGAGGTGTCCCGTCCCGTCCGGGCCCCGCGAGCGGCTAGCCTGCTGGCGTGAGTCAGTACCCCCAGGACGAGTTCGACGTCGCCGGCCGTGAGCGCGGCCCCGAGGGCGTGCACCGGCAGCCGCCGTCGCTGCTGCGCTCGCTGGCGCCGTTCATCGCCGTCATCGTCATCGTGCCGCTGCTCGCCTGGGGCGCGGTCAGCCTGCTCGGCGGAGGCGGGGGCGAGGACCCGCAGGCCGAGCCCACCGCCACGGCGACCACCGAGGTGACCGAGGAGCCCACCGGCGAGACCGAGTCTCCGGAGGGCGAGACGCCCGAGGGGGAGACCCCCGAGGGGACGCCGGAGGAGGAGACGACCGAGCCGGGCCTCGGCGAGGACGTCATCCTCGGCACGTCCATCTCGGTGCTCAACGGTGCCGGTGTCCAGGGCCTGGCGGGTCAGGTCGCCGCGGAGCTGCAGGAGGCCGGCTTCACCACCGTCGGCGCCGCCGACTACACCGCCGGCTCACCGGACGTCACCACCCTGTACTACCGCAACGCCGACCTCGCGGCCACGGCCGAGGCCATCGGGGAGCTCGTGGGCATCGACACCCTCGTCGAGGCTCCCTCCGCCACGCAGAACGTCGAGATCGCGATCGTCCTGCGCGCCGACTACACCGCCGGTTGACCCGCCGTTGACTCCCGCCGTGGGAGATGATTGACGAGTGAGGCGGCTCACACCTACGCTGGCAGCGAGCCTCCACAGCGCCGTGGGGAGCGCCGGGCCGGCGGTCCGAGCGGCCGCTGGCCCGGCCTGACTCACCACCTCCGCGTGCACGTGCTTGCACTCGAGGGCCGAGAGTGCCAAGATCGGATTAGCACTCTCCAGTGGAGAGTGACAGTACTTCTGGGCCGACCCAGTGAGGTCCGTGCGTGCCGGCGGGACGTGACCGCCGGGGCGCCGACCGTCCGTCGCGGGCGCTGGTCGACCCTGCCACGCTACAAGCGGAGGATCTACCCCAATGGCAAAGATGATTGCCTTTGACGAGGAGGCCCGTCGCGGCATGGAGCGCGGGCTCAACCAGCTCGCCGACACCGTGAAGGTCACCCTCGGCCCCAAGGGCCGCAACGTCGTGCTCGAGAAGAAGTGGGGCGCCCCCACGATCACCAACGACGGCGTGTCCATCGCCAAGGAGATCGAGCTCGAGGACCCCTACGAGAAGATCGGCGCCGAGCTGGTCAAGGAGGTCGCCAAGAAGACCGACGACGTCGCCGGTGACGGCACGACGACGGCCACCGTCCTGGCCCAGGCGCTCGTCCGTGAGGGCCTGCGCAACGTGGCCGCCGGCGCCAACCCGATCGCGCTGCGCCGCGGCATCGAGAAGGCCGTCGCGGCCGTGACCGAGAAGCTCTTCGCCCTGGCCAAGCCGGTCGAGACGAAGGACCAGATCGCGTCGACCGCCGCCATCTCCGCCGGTGAGGCCGAAATCGGCCAGATGATCGCCGAGGCCATCGACAAGGTGGGCGCCGAGGGCGTCATCACCGTCGAGGAGTCCCAGACCTTCGGCCTCGAGCTCGAGCTCACCGAGGGCATGCGCTTCGACAAGGGCTACATCTCGCCCTACTTCGTCACCGACGCCGAGCGCCAGGAGGCCGTCCTCGAGGACGCCTACGTGCTGCTCGTCGAGTCGAAGATCTCCAACGTCAAGGACCTGCTCCCGCTGCTGGAGAAGGTCATCCAGGCCGGCAAGCCGCTGGTCATCATCGCCGAGGACGTCGAGGGCGAGGCCCTGGCCACGCTCGTCGTCAACAAGATCCGCGGCACCTTCAAGTCCGTGGCCGTCAAGGCCCCCGGCTTCGGTGACCGCCGCAAGGCGATGCTCCAGGACATGGCCATCCTCACCGGCGGCCAGGTCATCTCCGAGACCGTCGGCCTCAAGCTGGAGAACGCGGACCTCGACCTGCTGGGCCAGGCCCGCAAGGTCGTCGTCACCAAGGACGAGACCACCATCGTCGAGGGTGCCGGGGACGCGGACCAGATCGAGGGCCGGGTCGCGCAGATCCGCGCCGAGATCGAGAACTCCGACTCGGACTACGACCGCGAGAAGCTCCAGGAGCGCCTCGCCAAGCTCGCCGGCGGCGTCGCCGTCCTCAAGGCGGGCGCGGCCACCGAGGTCGAGCTCAAGGAGCGCAAGCACCGCATCGAGGACGCGGTCCGTAACGCCAAGGCCGCCCAGGAGGAGGGCATCGTCGCCGGTGGCGGCGTCGCCCTCATCCAGGCCGCTACGGACGCGTTCGAGGGCCTCGAGCTCGAGGGTGACGAGGCGACTGGTGCGAACATCGTCCGCGTCGCGGTCGACGCCCCGCTCAAGCAGATCGCCGTGAACGCCGGCCTCGAGGGCGGCGTCGTGGTGGAGAAGGTCCGCAACCTGCCCGCGGGCGAGGGCCTCAACGCCGCCACCGGCCAGTACGAGGACCTGCTGGCCGCCGGCATCGCCGACCCGGTCAAGGTGACGCGCTCCGCCCTGGAGAACGCCGCCTCGATCGCCGGCCTGTTCCTCACCACCGAGGCCGTCGTGGCCGACAAGCCGGAGAAGGCCCCCGCGGCCCCGGCCGGTGGCGACGACATGGGTGGCATGGGCGGCTTCTGACCGACCCGGACCGGCACGCCGGTCCACCCCGTCCGCAGGGGCGGCACCGCACGGTGCCGCCCCTGCGGCGTGTCCGGGCTCAGCCCGCCCGGCCCCGCAGGTGCCGCACGGCCAGGGCGAGGACGCCGGCCAGGGCGCCCCACGCCGCGTTGACGAGCAGCAGCGGGACGATCGCGACCGGGGTGGCGAGCGGGCCGGCCAGGCTGCCGTCGAGCACTGTGCTGAGCACCGCGCTGAGCGGGATGGTGGCGACGGCGTAGACGACGCCGGCGAGGGTCAAGGTCAGGACCGGCCGGGGGAGGCGGCTCAGGCCGACGACGAGCACCCAGACGGCGGTGACCGCGCCGGTGAGCAGGAGCGGGCCGGCCGGGGTGCCGAGCGCGTCGACCGCCCCGCTCAGCCGTGCGACGGGCCGGAGGAGGGCGAGAAGCCCGAGGCCGACTGCGGCGGCCCAGCTCGGCGCGGCCGGACGGGCCGGTGGACGCGGGGGGCCGGTGGGCTGCAACGGGTCCGGGATCGGCGTGTTCATGACGTCGACGCTAGGAGCACCGCCGCCGGCGCACGTCCACCCGGTGTGGACCGCAGCCGACGCCTCCCGGGGACCCTCGGTGCCGCCTGGGAGCGACACCCGTCGCGCACCGCTGGGGGACGGGACGATGCGCCGTCGGCGAGGTCGGACGACAATGGTCGTGCGGGGGCCCGGGGACGGAGGTGGCCGTGATGTGGGCACTGACGCCCGCCGTCGTCGACTCCCTGCAGATGCTCGGCCTGTCCTTCGTGCTCTCGGCCGTCGTCGGTGCCGAGCGGGAGTACCACCACAAGGACGCCGGGCTGCGGACCCACGTGCTCGTCGGGGTGGGCGCGGCGCTGTTCACCGTCGTGTCGGCATACGGGTTCGCCGGGCTCACCGGCGACCGCCCCGCCGACCCGGGCCGGATCGCCGCCCAGGTCGTCACCGGCATCGGCTTCCTCGGTGCCGGGGTGATCTTCACCCGCAGCAACGTCGTCCACGGACTCACCACCGCCGCGACGATCTGGCTGGTCGCGGCCGTCGGGATGGCGTGCGGCGCCGGGCTGCCCCTCGTGGCGACCGCCGTGACCGCGGCCTACCTCCTGCTCATCCCGCTCCTCGCCATGCTCACCGCCCGGATGCCGAGGGCCCCGGCACAGAGCGTGCTGCTGCTGCGCTACCGGGAGGGACAGGGGGTGCTGCGCTCGATCTTCACCACCGCGACCGGCCTGGGCTACCGCGCCGCCGTGCTGAGCGCCGACGTCGCCGACTCCAGGCGCGGCATCGTCGAGGTGCGGGCCCAGTTCACCGGGAAGCTCTCCCAGCACGAGCTCGTCACGGCGCTCAGCGCGCTCGACGGCGTCGACCGCGTCACGGCCACGGAGACGCCGTGACGCACGGCCCGATTCGTCCGAGTCCGCCGCGGCGGCCCACAATGGGCCGCGTGGACGAACCTACGGCGAGCCCTGCCGGTGACCGCGTGACCGCCGGGCCGCACGACCCGACCGACGCCGACCACGCCCGGACCACCCCGGCCCTTGCGGGCAGGACCGGTCCGGTCACAGTGGGCGGGCGGTAGCCGTGGCCGTCCTCATCGACCCGCCCCGCTGGCCGGCGCACGGCACCCTGTGGGCCCACCTCGTCTCCGACACCTCCCTGGCCGAGCTGCACGACTTCGCCGCGCGCTGCGAGCTGCCGCGCCGGGCCTTCGACCTCGACCACTACGACGTGCCCGCCGCCCGGCACGCCGAGCTCGTCGCGGCCGGCGCCGAACCCGTCGACGGCCACGAGCTCGTCCGTCGCCTGCGGGGCAGCGGACTGCGGGTCCGTGCCGCCGAGCGGCCCGCGCGCACCGCGCTCGCGCTGCGCTGGACCGAGCTGGCCCCCGAGGACCCCCGGACCGGTGAGGAGCTCGCCGCCCGGTGGAGCGAGCCGCACCGGGTCTACCACGGCATCGACCACCTGCGTGCCGTCCTGGACCGGCTGGAGCTGCTCGCCGACGGCGGTGAGCCGGTGAGCCGGGAGACCCGGCTGGCCGCGTGGTTCCACGACGCGGTCCACCGCGGCACCAGCCCCGACGACGAGCAGGCCTCCGCCGAGCTCGCCACCGAGCTCCTCGGCCCGGTGACCGGGACCGGCACGGCCGAGGAGGTGGCCCGCCTCGTCCGGCTCACCGCCACCCACGAGCCCGCCGAGGACGACGCAGCCGGCCGGGCGCTGTGCGACGCGGACCTCGGCGTCCTCGGCGGGGACGCGGAGGAGTACGGGGCCTACACCGAGCAGGTGCGTGCCGAGTACGCCCACGTCCCCGAGGCAGACTTCCGGCGCGGGCGCGCCGAGATCCTGCGCCGGCTGCTCGAGCGCCCGCGGATCTTCCACACGGCGACCGGCCGGCGCCTGTGGGAGGTGCCCGCGCGGGCCAACCTCGCACGGGAGATCGCCGCCCTGGACGCCGCCGGGTAGATGCCGCCCCTCAGCGCGCGAACAGGCCGTGGGCGTCGGTCTCCGCGGTGGCGTAGGTCTGGGCCGCCAGGTCCAGGGCCTCGGTGATCTGGGTCAGTGACTGCTCCACCACCTGCTGCGTGGAGCGCCACTCCTGGGCCACCGCCGCGAAGCTCTGGGCAGCGGCACCGCTCCACGTGCTCTGCAGGTCCAGCAGCTGGGTCATCATCCCGGCGACCTCGCCGTGGATGACCCCGCAGCTGTGCCGTGCCCGCGCCGCCGCGGCCTCCACCTCGGCGCTGTCGACCTCGAACCGGGTCATCGCTGTCTCCCTCCGTCGGCCACGCCCGGTGGCGTGGCTACCGGGACCGACGCTAGGAGCGGGGCAGCCGGGGCGGGGGCCGGAAGAGCGATCCTGGGGACTGCTCGGCCTCGGCCGCGTCCTGTGCGGCAGAGCGGTCGCGCCGTCGCTTGGCCCGGGCCCGGCGGCGCAGCTCGTACTCGGGGTCGCGCTCGATGCCCGACGGTGCCGCGCCCGGCTCGTCCGGCGCCTCCGGGCCCGGGTCGGCCGCACCGTCGGCGGGCGCGGGACCGGCCGGGGCCGGCGTGGACGGGGTGTGCGCGGCCCGTCCGGGGAGGGGTGCCGGTGCCTCCGGGCCTGGGCCGGGCGCACCGCCGGCGGGCTCTGGGCCGGCCAGGGCCGGCATGGGCGGGGCCGCCCGTCGAGGAAGGGGGTCCGGCGCCTGGGCGTCCGGCTCCTCCGGCCGGTCGACGGGGACCAGCGGTTCCCGTCCCGGCCAGCTCGCGCGGGCGCTGCGACTGCGCACGCGCGGCGGGTCGTCGGTGTCCGCCGGCTCGGTGCCGCCGAGCTGGGCCAGCCGGGAGCGGAGGTGGCTGAGCTCGGCGGTGAGGTTCTCCCGCGCCGGCTCCTCCCAGGCGAGGCTGAACGGGCTGACGAACAGGCGGCGGCGCTGCAGCAGCCGGGTGAGGATCGTGATGCGGGAGGCGACGTAGTCGGCCTCGGGGATGTGCGCGTACTCCTGCCGGATCGCCTTGCGGTAGGCCGCGTAGCGCTGCGGCTCCACCGCCAGCGTGCCCAGGTCCGCGTCGCACAGGGCGAGGGCGTCGACGTCGTGCTCGTCGGCGTCGTGCCGGGCCAGGTTGAGGATGAGCTCGCTGACCCGCGCGGTCACCGCCTCCGGGACGCCGAGGGCGGCCAGCTCCTCGCGTGCCAGCGCAGCGCTGGCGACCTCGTCCTCACCGCCCCGCCGGGCGTAGGCCACCTGCGGCGAGGCGTTGAAGACGGCGCCGTGGTACCACGCGGCGAGGCGCACGACGTCGGGCACGTGCGTCTCCTCGACCAGCTCCTCCACGCGCGCGAGGACGTCGGTGAGGTGGCGCAGGTTGTGGAAGCGGCGCTCGGGCTCCTGCCAGCGCTCGACGAGCGTGCGGGCGGTGCGCTGGATCTCCTCGCGGGCGGCGGTGCCGCCGACGGCGAGGACGCTGCGCACGAAGGCGGAGACGAGCCACTGCGGCGCGTCGACGAGGCTCAACGGCCCTCCTCTGCATCGACTGGTCATCGTAGTCCCGTACCGTCCGTCCCGGGAGGCATCGCGTAGCCTGGCAGCATGCTCGACGACGTCACCGGCGCAGTCCTCACGATCTCCACCCGGTGCAGCCGCGGGGAGCGCGAGGACACCTCCGGCCCGCTCGCGGCACGGCTGCTGGCGGACCTGGGCCTCGAGGTGGCCCCCGTCCGCATCGTGCCCGACGGCGTCGAGCCGGTGCGCGAGGCGCTGCGCGCCGCGCTCGCGGCCGGCGCACGCGTCGTCCTCACCACCGGCGGCACCGGCGTGAGCCCGAGCGACTCCACCCCCGAGGCGACCGCCGAGGTCCTCGAGCGGGAGCTCCCCGGCGTGGCCGAGGCCGTCCGGCGCCGCAGCGCCGTCCCTGCCGCCGTGCTCAGCCGCGCCCTCGTGGGGACGGTGGGGGACGCCGTCGTCGTGAACGCCCCGGGCAGCCCGGGCGGTGTCGAGGATACGGTGGCGGTCATCGGCCCGCTGCTGGGCCACCTGCTCGACCAGCTCGCGGGAGGAGACCACTGATGGGTGACGCGACACTGACCGCGCTGAGTGAGGAGCCGCTCGACCTCGCGGCGCACGTGACCGCCGTCTCGACGCCCGGCACCGGTGCCGTGGCGACCTTCGTCGGCCAGGTCCGCGACCACAGCCCGGACGCGGACGGCCCCGTGGTGCTCCTGGAGTACAGCGCCCACCCCGACGCCGCGCAGGTGCTCGCCGAGATCGCCGCGGAGGTGGCCGCCGTCCACGACGACGTCCGGGTGGCGGTGAGCCATCGCGTCGGTGAGCTGGCCGTCGGGGACGCCGCCATCGTCGCCTGTGCGGGCAGCTCCCACCGCGACCTCGCCTTCACCGTGTGCCGCGAGCTCGTCGAGCAGGTCAAGGCCCGGCTGCCGGTCTGGAAGAAGCAGGTCCTGGAGGACGGCAGCCACACCTGGGTGAACTCCGCCTGAGCGTCCCGCCCGCCGAGCGCAGGCGAAAGTGACGACCGCGGGCGCCATTCCGCTCGCGCTCGTCACTTTCGCCTGCGGTGGCCGGACGGGCGGCGCGCCGGCGGGACGCGCAGTGCGCCGGCGGGGTCAGCCCCCGGCGAAGGGGGGCAGGACGTCGACGACGTCGCCCTCGGCGACGCGGGCGTCGTCCTCGCTGCGCACCCCGTTGACCAGCACCGAGCAGCGCTGGAGCACCCGCCCCAGCTGCTCCCCGTGGCGCTCGGCCAGGGCTGCGCGCAGCTCGGCAACGCTCCCGGGCGCGACCGGCTCCTGGCTGCGGCCCGCTGCCTCCGCGGCAGCCGCGAAGTACCGAACCGTGCTCATCGTGCGTCCTCCTCCTCGGGCCGGCGCCACTCACCTGAGCGGCCGCCGGACTTCGCCTCCAGCCGGACGTCGGTGATCGTCACCGAGCGGTCCAGCCCCTTGACCATGTCCACGACATTGAGCGCCGCGACGCTCACCGCCGTCAACGCCTCCATCTCCACCCCGGTGCGGTCGGCCGTGCGGACGGTGGCGCGGATGGCCACGCCGTCGTCCTCCACGGTGACGTCCACGGCCACCCCGTGCACGCCGATGACGTGCGCCAGCGGCAGCAGCTCCGGCGTCCGCTTGGCCGCCGCGATCCCGGCGACCCTGGCGACGGCGAGCACGTCCCCCTTGGGGACGTCGCCCTCGCGCAGCGTGTGCACGAGCTCGGGCGAGCAGCGCACGCGTCCGCTCGCGGTCGCGGTGCGGACCGTCGGGGACTTCTCGGTGACGTCGACCATCCGCGCGTGACCGCGCTGGTCGAGGTGGGTGAAGCTCATGGTCCCAGGGTCTCATCCCGCCCCGGGCGCCGGGGCGGGATGTTCGTCGCCCCCGGTGGCGGCGCCGTGCTCCTACAGTGGTGCCATGCCCCTGCCTCCGCTGTGCGACCCCGGTCCGCCGCTCGACCGGGACCAGGTGCTGCGCTACTCCCGTCACCTGCTCCTCGAGCAGTTCGGCGAGCTCGGCCAGCGCCGCCTGCGCGCCGCACGCGTCCTCGTCATGGGCGCCGGCGGCCTCGGCTCACCGATCCTGCACTACCTCGCCGCCGCGGGAATCGGCCACGTCGGGATCGTGGACGACGACGTCGTCGAGACCACCAACCTCCAGCGTCAGGTGCTCCACACGACGGCGGACGTCGGCCGCCCGAAGACGACGTCCGCGGCCGAGCACGTCCGCGCCCTCAACCCTGAGGTGGAGGTCACCGAGCACCACCTGCGGATGGACGCGACGAACGCCCGCGAGATCATCGGCTCCTACGACATCGTCCTCGACGGCACCGACAACTTCCCCACCCGCTACCTCGTCGCCGACGTCTGCGCGGACCTCGGCGTGCCGCTCGTGTGGGGCTCCATCCTGCGCTTCGACTCGCAGGTCGCCGTGTTCTGGTCGCGCCCGCCGCAGCCCGAGGAGGGACCGGCCTACCCCGCTGTCACGCTGCGGGACCTGTTCCCCTCCCCGCCGCCGCCCGGGGCCACGCCGTCGTGCGGGCAGGCCGGGGTGCTCGGCGCGATGTGCGGGCAGGTGGGCTCGCTGATGGCGGCGGAGGCCGTCAAGCTCATCACCGGGGTGGGGGAGCCGCTGCTCGGCCGTGTGGCCGTGCTCGACGTCCTCGCTGCGCGGTGGAGCGAGCTGCCGCTGCGGCCCCGCCCGGACCCGGCACCACCGGCCACCCGCGCCGAGCTGGGCTACGACCCGCTCGGCGTCCCGGTCACGACGAACGCCGCCGCCGTGCTCGCGGCCGAGCCGGCCCCCGCGGCGCCCGACCAGGGCCCGCACCTCAGCGCCACGGCGCTGGCCGAGCGGCTGGCGGCGCGCGAGCGCGGGGAGGACGACTTCGTCCTTCTCGACGTCCGCGAGCCCACCGAGCGTGCGATCGTCCAGATCCCCGGGGCCCGGAACGTCGCGCTGGAGCGACTCATCGCCGACCCGCTCGCCGCCGTCGAGGTCGGTGCGGAGCCCGGGACGCCCGTCGTCGTCCACTGCCTCTCGGGGGGCCGCTCGGCGCAGGCCCAGCAGATCCTGCGCGACGCCGGGTACACCGACGTCACGAACCTCGACGGCGGGGTCCGGGCGTGGGTGGCCGAGGTCGACCCGAGTCTGCCCGTCTACTGAGAGGGACCGCGTGATCACCGTCGAGGAGTACCAGGAGCGCGTGCTGGACCAGGTGCGCGAGCTCGCCCCGCGCCGCGTCGGCGTGGGTGACGCGCACGGGCTGCGACTCGCCGAGGACGTGCGGGCGGTGCTGGCCGTGCCGCCCTTCGTGAACTCGGCGATGGACGGCTTCGCCGTCCGGGCGGCCGACGTCGCCTCCCCGCCCGTCACCCTGCCCGTCCGCGGCGACGTGCCGGCGGGGACGACGGCGCCCACCGCGGTCGTGCCCGGCAGCGCGGTACGCATCATGACGGGCGCGCCGCTGCCGGAGGGGGCCGACGCCGTCGTGCCCGTCGAGCTCACCGACCAGCCCCCGGGCGCGGTCGAGCTGCCCGCTGCCGTGGAGGTGCGCCGGCCCGTGACCGCCGGTGCGCACCTGCGCGGGCGCGGTGAGGACGTGCGTCCCGGGGACACGGTGCTCACGGCCGGCACGGTGCTCGCCGCGACGCACCTGTCGGCCGCCGTCTCCGCCGGCCACGGGGAGCTGCTCGTCCACCCCCGCCCGCGCGTGGGCGTGCTGGCGACCGGGGACGAGCTCTGCCCGCCCGGTGTCGACCCGGGACCGGGACGCATCCCCGACTCCAACAGCGTGCTCATGGCGACCCTCGTGCGGGAGGCGGGCGCCGAGCCGGTCCTGCTCGGGACGGTCCCCGACGACCCGGCCCGCCTCCTCGAGGTCGTGACCGGCGCGCTGCCCGGTCTCGACGTGCTGGTCACCTCCGGCGGGGTGAGCGTGGGCACGCGTGACGTCGTCAAGGCGGCCTTCGCCGAGCAGCTCCACTTCACCGCCGTCGCGATGCAGCCCGGCAAGCCGCAGGGCTTCGGCCTCCTCGAGGACCGCGTGCTGGTGTTCGCGCTGCCCGGCAACCCGGTGAGCGTCATGGTCTCCTTCCACGTGCACGTGGCGCCCGCGCTGCGGCGGCTCGTCGGCCTGCCGGCGCGGGTCCCGCTCGGGACGGCTCGCGCCGGGGTCGACTGGCGCTGCCCGCCGGGGCGGCGGCAGTACCTGCCGGTCGTCGTCGAGGACGACGGCGGTCCGGTCCCGTCGGTCCGGCCCGCCTCCGCCGGCGGGTCCGGCTCCCACCTCGTGGCCTCGCTCGCCCTGGCGCAGGCGCTGGCCGTCGTGCCGGAGGACGCCGACGCCGTGAGCGCGGGGGACGAGGTCGGTCTCCTGCGGTGGTGACCCACGACGCCGTCGTGCTGGCCGGGGGGACCGGCCGGCGGATGGGTGGGGTGCTCAAGCCGCAGGTGACCGTGCGTGGGCGGCGGCTGCTCGACCACGTCCTGGACGCGACGGCGGGTGCGGGGGCGGTCGTCGTCGTCGCCCCCGAGACCGTCCCCGTGCCCGACGGCGTCGCCCGGACCCTGGAGGACCCGCCCCACGGCGGGCCGGTCGCCGGGATCGCCGCCGGCCTGCACGCGCTGGAGGGGCACGCGCCGCTCGTCCTCCTGCTCGCCTGCGACCTGCCGGGCGCCGCGTCCGCCGTCCCCCGCCTCCTCGCTGAGAGCCCCCGGATCGCCCACAGCTCACTTACGGCCGAGAGCTCACTTGTCGCCGGCAGCTCACTTACCGCCGAGAGCTCCCTTGTCGGCGAGGGCGACAACTCGGCTGTGGGTGACAAGTCTGCTGTCGGCGATAACTCTGCTGTCGGCGGTAACTCAGCTGTGGGCGACAACTCAGCTGTGGGTGACAAGTCGGCTGTCGCCGGCAAGTCTGCTGTGGGAGACAAGTCTGCTGTCGGTGAGGGGGTGGCTGTGGACGGGGTGGTGCTGAGGGACGGCGAGGGACGCGACCAGTGGCTGCTCGGGATCTACTCCGCGGCGGCCCTGCGGGCTCGGGTCGCCGAGCTGGAAGCTGCCGGTCGCGTGCGCGGGACGTCGGTCCGCGAGCTGGTCGCGCCGCTGCGACTTGCGTCACTTCCCGCCCGCCCCGGGGAGGCCCGGGACGTCGACACGTGGGCCGACCGGGACGCCGTCTCACCGTGAGAATGCAGAAAAAACATCATCAGCGCGAACATTAAAGTCACGCCCTCCTTGCGGAATTCCGCGTTATTTCCATTCGGGTAGCGGGCCCGGAATGCCGTGGGCATAATCGCGGGCAGAGCGGGTCCGACCGCGGCCCGCCGGGGGAGGGTTCGTGAGCGAGGCTGCCGCGCGACGGAGCGTCACCGCCGAGCCGACACGCTCGCCCGGGCTCATGCTCGGGCTCGCGACCATCGGCTTCCTCATCAACTTCTGGGCGT
>Ga0209487_1001635_pt1 | contig 18768 bp, 14 predicted proteins | sample Poulit2012_FD_187524 | JGI IMG/M metagenome (GOLD analysis project Ga0209487, IMG submission 187524) | Agricultural soil microbial communities from Georgia to study Nitrogen management - Poultry litter 2012 (SPAdes) (version 2) | ecosystem: Environmental > Terrestrial > Soil > Agricultural land...
CAGTGGTCTCGCCTCCAGAAAGCAACACACAAGGTGGGGCTATGGGTTGTTGATAGCGCTGTATGCTTTGGGCAATGCCGGCCATGACTTTGGCCACCTCGCGCGACTCACCCTCGATGGCATCACCTAAAATCAGGCTATGGTAGCCTGCTTGTTGTGCCCCCTGGGCAGCTGCTAATAACGATTGGTGTGCGGTGGCAATGAGGCGGCTGTGCACCCGTGCAAATTGCTTGTTATCGGGCTTGGGGGTTTCTAATTGGTTGTTTTGTAAGGCCTTGCGTACTTGGGCGCTAATGCTGACATCGTAGCGATCAATTATTTGCAATGCATCGGCACAGGTAGTGGGGTCGCCCACTGTCGGGCCCGAGGCGATATCTGTTAATTGATCGCCTGGTACGTCAGAAATGATCAGGTTGTATACCTGTGCTGGGGCACAGGCTAGGGCCAAATGCCCACCTTTGATGCGCGAGAGGTGACGCCGTACGCAATTAATTTCGCTAATGCTGGCCCCACTATGTAGTAAGGCCTCATGAATGCGCTGTTTACTGTTTAGGTCTAAGCCCTCGGCGGGGGCGCATAATAGTGATGAGCCACCCCCCGAAAGCAATACAATAACGAGGTCATCAGCGGTTGCTTGTTTGGCCAGTTCGGTAATGCGTTGGGCTGCCAACAGGCTATTTTGATCGGGTATGGGGTGGGCGGCTTCGATAATTTCTATGTGTTGACAGTCTGCGCCATAACCATAGCGGGTGACGACTAGGCCAGTCAGTGGGCCTGCCCAGTGCTGTTCGAGGGTTTGGGCCATCACGGCCGATGCTTTGCCTGCACCAATAACAATGGTGCGCCCCTTGGTAGGGGGGGTGGGTAGGTGTTTGGGTAGGGTGTGTTCGGGTTGGGCGTGCTCAACTGCCAAACGAAACATTTTTTGCAGGCTTGTTATGGCTGATGGTTGTGGTTGGCTCATAGGCAACTATCTAATATCGGTTGTGGTTGGTGGTTGCATCACTGTTGGCAAATAGTGTGTGTCGGTGTGCCGCAATATGTAGTGATATTTGTGTTGTCAATTAGGAGTGTACACGATGAGTCGTTATACGGAATTAAGAACCTTTGCTTTGGTTGCCGAGTACGGGAGTTTTGCCGCAGCAGCCGAGCGAGAGGGGGTAACACCTGTGGTTTTGGGTCGGCGGTTAGATGCCCTTGAGAAAAGACTGGGGGTGCGCCTGATGCATCGTTCGACACGTGGTCTGACCTTGACTGTTTTGGGCGAGCAGTTTTTAGAGCGTTGCCAAAAAATATTACTTGACTTTGATGAGGCCGAGGCCAGTATCAGTGCCCAGCGTGAGCTGGTACGTGGGCATTTGGTGGTGTCAGCACCTGCCTCGTTTGGGCGTCGTCATGTGGCCCCGCATGTGATGGCTTTTAAAAGGAAATACCCCGAGCTGAAGCTGTCATTTAATTTTACCGACAGTGTGGTTGATCTGGTGCGCGAAGGTTACGACATGGCCATTCGTATTGGTGGCACCATTGACCCAAATTATGTAGCAATTAATTTGTATCCCAACCGCCGTGTGGTGTGCGGCACGCCCGAGTTTTTCGCTCGTCATGGGGTACCCAAAAAACCAGAAGACCTCGTGCGCTTTAATTGTTTGGCCTTTAACTTACAAGGGGGGCAGCAACAGGGCTGGACTTTCGTGCGTCAAGGCAAGCCTTTTGCTATTCGGGTGCAGGGCAATGTGGCCTGCAATGATGGCGAGCTGCTTTATACCTGGGCCTTGCAAGGGCATGGCATCGCTTGGCGTTCAACTTGGGAGATACATGCCGAATTAAAAAAGGGGCAGTTGGTAACAGTGCTGGATGACTATGCCTTACCAAATTATGACATTCAGGCTGTCTATCCTCAGCAACAATATCTACCTGCCAAGGTGCAACGTTTTATAGAATATATCCGCGCTATTTATAATCGGCCCGGCTACTGGGAGCAGCAGTGGTGATAGCTGCCGCTGTTGGTATTTTTTGTTGCACCTGTATCGCTGCTGCGCTTTGGGTTGTAACAATTGCCGCCGATAATAGAGAGGCTATTTTGACAAATGAATATTGCGCTGTGCGCCCTGTGGGTTAGCCTTGGGTGCCAGATTTAAGGAGTGGCAGTAGTGCAAACAAGCACGACCTGGGATCTTTTTACATGGCTGTCCATAGCTACCGTGGCCTTTGTGGTGGGGGGCGTAATTGTTCTGTCTGAGCGATGGCACGGGCGCATCACTGGGGACACCGATATGAGCAAGCCTCAGGCCACGCATTTACGCCCTGCGCCACGAGTAGGCGGGTTGGCGATTTGGGCGGGCAGTCTTGCCGGGCTGCTTGTGCTTGGCCCCAGTAATATGACTTTGACTTGGCTCTGGCCAGTGTTGTTTATTGCTGCTTTGCCAGTATTTGTCGCCGGTGTGGTCGAGGATATCAGCAAAGATGTGGGCTCTTTAAAGCGCTTACTTGCCGCTTTTGCATCGGCTGCCATAGCGTGGTGGTTGCTGGGTGGGGTGGTGCGGGTTGATGTGGCATGGGCCGATTGGTTGCTGTCTTATTGGCCAATTTCTTTGGTTTTTACTGTGGTGGCGGTAGGGGGGTGTACGCACGCCTTAAACATTATTGATGGCATCAATGGTTTGGCGGGCATGGTGGCGATTTTAATGTCTACATCAATAGCCTTGGTGGGTTGGCAGGTGCAAGATTACCCCATCGTGCTCATCGCCACCTCTTTGGCCTTTTCTACTTTGGGCTTTTTTGTTTGGAATTTTCCCTTCGGCCGTGTGTTTTTAGGGGATGGGGGGGCCTATTTTTTGGGTTTTATGTTGGCCGAATTGGCGGTGCTGCTAGTGGTGCGCAATCCTAGCATCTCGCCTTTTTATGCCTTAGCCGTGTTGTTTTATCCGGTTTTCGAGACCTTATTTTCTATTTGGCGTCGCGTGTTCAAACGTGGGGTACCGGTTGATCGGCCCGATTCTTTGCATTTGCATCAGTTGGTGTTTAGACGTTTGGTGCGCGTAAGTATTCTGCGTGAGGGTCGGCGCTATGTGCCCCCCACTTCAAATGCTTTGGCTTCGCCCTATCTGTGGGGGCTGGTATTGGTCGGATTAGTACCAGCAACCATTTGGTGGGATAATGCTTGGTTATTGGTTTTAAGCCTTTTGGTTTTTTCTCTTTGTTATGTATGGTTATATGCGCGTTTGGTGCACTGGCGTCGCCCGCGGTGGTTGCTCTTGCCATCCGTGCGCCGGGCACAAGATCGCAATAGTAAACAGTAGTAGTGATTAATGGTGTCTAGTAGTAGCAAACAGTAGCTAGTAAGTTAAGTTACTAGTTGGTTTAATAGTTGAGTTATTAGTTGATAGTGTTGATTGCAGTATTAATATTTTAAGGGGAATGCTGTGCCCACAAAAAACATGAAGTTGGCAGTTATTGGTTTGGGTTATGTTGGCCTGCCGTTGGCGGTTGAGTTTGGCAAGCAACGCGAGGTGATAGGCTTTGATATCAACCCGCGTCGTATTGATGAGTTAAAAGGGGGGCAAGATAAAACCCTCGAGGTTGATGATGCTGACCTCAAGGCGGCCCAATATTTACACTATACGCATGACCCCAGCGCCTTAGCCGATGCCAATGTATTTATTGTGACGGTACCCACCCCTATTGATGAGTACAAGCAGCCTCAATTAGAGCCTTTGATTCGGGCCAGTGAGACCATTGGCAAGGTGCTCAAAAAGGGCGATATCGTCATTTATGAGTCGACGGTCTTCCCAGGCGCGACCGAAGATGTCTGCGTACCTGTGCTCGAGTCGGTTTCGGGGTTGCGTTATAACGAGGATTTTTATGCAGGATACAGCCCCGAGCGTATTAACCCTGGCGACAAAGAAAATCGGCTGCCCAATATTGTCAAAGTTACCGCGGGTTCAACCCCCGAGGTAGCCGATCGTATTGATGCTTTATATAGTGAAATCATTACTGCAGGCACGCACAAAGCCCCCTCTATCAAGGTGGCCGAGGCTGCTAAGGTCATCGAAAATACGCAACGTGATGTCAATATTGCCTTGATCAACGAGTTGGCAGTGATTTTTAACCGTTTGGGCATTGATACCGAGGATGTTTTGCGCGCAGCCGGCACCAAATGGAATTTCTTACCCTTTAGGCCCGGGCTAGTCGGGGGCCATTGCATTGGGGTCGACCCGTATTATCTAACCCACAAGGCGCAGGCCATTGGGCATCACCCCGAGATCATTTTGGCTGGGCGTCGGCTCAACGATGCGATGGGCAGTTATGTCGCCTCGCAGCTAATTAAAGCCATGCTCAAAGAGTGCATCCAAATACAAGGGGCACGCGTATTGATTTTGGGCCTGAGTTTTAAAGAAAACTGCCCCGATCTGCGCAATACCCGAGTTTTAGATGTGATTGCTGAGTTAGCTGAATACGGGGTGCAAACCGAGGTTTATGACCCCTGGGTTGACCCCCAAGAGGCCAAGGAAAGTTATGGTATTGATTTGCTCGAGCAGCCCCCTCATGCGCATTATGATGCCATTGTTTTAGCGGTGGGCCACGATCAATTTAAACAGATAGGTGCAGCGGGTATACGTCGTTTTGGCCAGGATAAGCACGTGCTTTATGACCTTAAGTATGTTTTGGGTCGTCACGAGTCTGACCTGCGTTTATAAATAGGAGTTTCTATGTCTGCACATCCGTCCTCTGAGTCTGCACATTCGTCCCCTGAGTCTGCTGCATCGCATGCGCCCTCTTTGGCCTTTGCCCCACTTTTTGAACCCTTAGCTGGGCAATCCAAACGCTGGCTAGTAACTGGCTGTGCGGGGTTTATTGGCTCGAATTTACTCGAAGTATTGTTGCAGCACGGCCAAGAGGTGGTGGGCTTAGATAACTTTGCTACGGGCCATGCGCGCAATCTCCAAGAGGTTGAGCAGCGGGTTGGTTCCAAGGCTTGGGCGCGTCTACAGTTTATTGAGGGCGATATTCGCGATCTCAGTACCTGCCAGCAGGCTTGCCAAGGGGTAGATTATGTCTTGCATCAGGCTGCTTTGGGCTCGGTGCCACGCTCACTGGCTGACCCGTTGACGACCAATGAGGTCAATATTACCGGGCAGTTAAACATGCTAGTGGCCGCACGAGATGCGCAGGTCGAAAGATTTATTTATGCGGCCTCGAGCTCGACCTATGGTGATCACCCGGCTTTGCCCAAGATCGAAGACCAAATTGGCAAGCCTTTGTCCCCCTACGCTGTGACCAAATATGTAAATGAGCTCTATGCCGATGTTTTTGCGCGTGCTTATGGGGTGTCAAGTATTGGGTTGCGTTATTTTAATGTTTTTGGGCAGCGTCAAGACCCCAATGGGGCTTATGCAGCCGTGATCCCCAAATGGGTGGCGGCCATGATTCAGCAACAGCCGGTGCAGATTTATGGTGATGGGGAAAGCAGCCGGGACTTTTGCTTTATAGACAATGTGGTGCAGATGAATTTGCGTGCTGCTTTAGGGCCCGCAAAGGGTTTAAATCAGGTGTATAACGTTGCTGTCAATGACCGTACCTCGTTAAATGAGTTATTTGTTTTGCTGCGCCATACTTTATCTGATTTGGGCGTGCATTATGATTTGCCCGCCGAGTACACCGATTTTCGTCCGGGCGATGTGCGCCATTCGCAGGCCGATATTTCTAAGGCCCACGAGTTGTTAGGCTATACGCCACAGTACCGTTTGGCCGATGGGCTCAAAAAGGCCATGCCGTGGTATTTGGCCTATTTCCAAGCCAATTTAAAAACCAAATAGGATGATCGAGTAGGACAGTCAAGATGCATATTATGATCGTCATCCATTCATTACGTAATGGCGGGGCCGAGCGCGTTACAGCACAGCTAAGCAATTATTGGCAGCGCTTAGGTTATCGAGTCAGCGTGGTGACACAGCTTGACCAAAGCAGCGATGCTTACCCTTTGGCCGAGGGGGTAGAGCGACATGTGTTGCATACCGCCTACGATACTGGGGGTGGTTTGCGTGGTGCTTGGGCCAATTGGCGACGGTCCCGTCGACTGCGGGCCTTATTTAAAAAATACCGACCGAATTGTGTGCTGGGCATGATGACCACTAGCTCAGTATTGACGGTGATGGCGGCGCGCGGGCTTAATTTGCGTACCATTGCGGTTGAGCATACGCACCCTCCAAGACAAAAAATCCCCGAGGCTTGGCAAAAAATGCGTCGTTGGGCTTATCAGCGTACTGATGCGGTGATTGCGCTCACTCATGCTACCGCACAGTGGTTGCGCACGAGTATTCCGGGTGTGCGGGTACATGTAATACCCAATGCGGTGCGTTGGCCTTTACCCGACCACGAGCCTTATGTAGACAGCCACAAGCCGGCAGGTCGTTATAGGCTGCTGGCCGTTGGTCGCTACCATAAGGTCAAAGGCTTTGATCATCTACTCGATGCCTTTGCGTTGTTGGTGCGGTATTTTCCTGATTGGGATCTCGACATCGTTGGCGAGGGCCCCGAGCGCGAGGCGTTGACCGAGCAGATACAGGCTTTGGGCTTATCAGAGCGGGTGCGTTTGGTGGGGCAGGTGGGCAATATCCAAGACTGGTATCAAAGTGCAGATTTATATGTGCTCAGTTCGCGCTACGAGGGCTTATCTAATACTTTGCTCGAGGCCATGGCCAGTGGGCTGCCTGTGGTGGCAGTAGATTGCCCAGTCGGCCCACGCGAGATTGTCCGTAATGACATCGATGGGGTATTGGTTAACCCACCTGATGATGTTGAGGCCTTGGCCGCTCATTTGTCTGATTTGATGGGGCGCCCGTTGCGCCGTACCACTTTGGCGCGCCGCGCTATAGACGTGCGCGATCGTTTTTCGGTGGCGCGTATTATGACGCAGTGGGAAGAGGTGTTGCGTGGCCCGCAGCATAAGGCCTCACCGCCGGCGCAGGTGGCGAGCAAGACTGCCGACCAAAAAGCAGCAGCTGCGGTGCAAGACAGCGCTGCAACGGAGCAAACCCCCACTACAACTGATCAACAGCGTGCCGCTATCGCGCAAGGGGCTGCAGCAGATCTGTAAAGCGTTTTATTTCCATGCTCTCTACTTACTATCTACACATCAAAGGCCTTTATGCAATCAGTTGAGCCTACCCGTCGTTTACTGTTATTAGTCGGTACGATGAATGCCGGTGGGGCCGAGCGCGTAGCGGCAACCTTGGCGAATGCTTGGGTGGCACAAGGCTACGAGGTGCGTTTGGTGATGACGCATTTGGGGGTTGAAAAAAGTTTTTACCCCCTCGATGCACGGGTGCAGTGTGTGCCCCTCAAGCAGTGGGTGCAACAGAGCGTGTGGCGGCCAACCTTGTGGGCCAAATGGCAGGCACTACGTGCCGTCTATGCAGATTTTGACCCCGATGTGGTGCTGTCTTTTTTGACTAATGTCAATATTAATGTATTGTGGGCATTGCGCCATGTTGAGGCACCTGTTGTGGTCTGTGAACGCACGCACCCGCTACTTAGTCGCAGCGCCGGGCGGGGCCTTAAGTTGCTGCGCCGTTATTTGTACCCACGTGCTGCGCGTATAGTCATGCAAACTGACTCAAGCGCTCAGGCCATGCACACTGCGTTGGCCCGACCGACCCCTTTGGCTGTTATACCCAACCCCATTGCGCCGCAATTGTGGTCTTTGCCTGCTGCGACCGAGGTGGCCCCCTCGACCCCGCCACAGGTGGTGGCTTTGGGGCGTTTGACCGCCATAAAGGGCTATGACCGTCTCATTCGTGCCTTTGCCGCATTGCCAGCTGATTATCATACTTGGCAACTATGTTTTTACGGCGATGGGCCACAAAAATCACAGCTGCAAGCTTTGGCGCAGCAGTGCGGGGTAGCTGAGCGGGTGCATTTCAAAGGCCGTACTGAGCACCCTTGGGAAAATCTCGTGCGTGCCCAGCTATTTGTGCTGTGCTCCGAATACGAGGGCTTTCCCAATGCTTTGCTCGAGGCCATGGCCCTGGGTTTGCCTTGTATTGCTCTGGATTGCCCCAGTGGCCCCGCTGAGCTTAGCGAGCAAGGGCGTGTGGCGCGTTTGCTGCCTGCTCAGGCCAGTACCGAGCAGCTTAGTCAAGCAATGGCCGAGCTAATGGGTGACCCCAAAGCGCGGCAAATACTTGGTCGGCAGGCCCGCGATTCGGTACGACAGCGTTATCAACTCGAGGCGGTGCTTAGCCTTTGGGCGCAGTTATTTGCGCAGCTTGAGCGCCGTCCCCACTCTTAATGTTTTTGTGAGACCCATATTGTGACCTCTTTTGCGCAACACTCTACAGCATCTCGTCCCAATGTTTTGCATGTCATTTCTGGCCTAGGCCAAGGCGGGGCCGAAATGGTGATGTATCGCTTGTTGACCTCAACACAGCAGCAGGTGCAGCATCAGGTCATTTCCTTGGGCGGTATGGATGAGTTTGGCCCGCGCCTGCAAGAGCAGGGCATTGAGGTCGAGGCTTTTAATCTATCTGGGCGCACCATGCTTACACGTGGACGGGCCCCATTGCTTGCGGCCTTAGAGCGTGTGCAACCCGATGTGATCCAAACCTGGATGTATCACTCTAATGCCCTAGCCTCGTGGTGGGCGTATCGGGCCGGCTACCAAGGGAAAATTGTCTGGAATATCCGCAATTCGGGGCAGCATATGCGCGATTTTAGTTTGATTTCTCGTCTGTCATTGCGGGCGGGGGCTTGGTTGTCGACGCGCGTGCCTACGGCTATTGTTTGTTGTGCCCAAAGTGCGGCCAAGCGCCACCAAGAGCTAGGCTATGACGGCAGTAAGATGCGCGTCATCGCCAATGGTCTAGACAGTAAACAGTGGTACCCCGACCCCGAGCAAGGTCAAATCCGACGCAGGCAAATGCGCATAGAGACCCATATGCCGGTAATAGGGGTGGTGGCGCGTTGGCATGCACTCAAAGACTGGCCCAATACATTGCGGGCTTTAGGCCAAGTGGTAGAGCAATACCCCAATGTGCGCTGCCTGCTGATTGGTGGCGACATTGTGCAAACCAACAAGGCTTTGATGACCTTGATTCGTGCCCATAAGCTCGAAAACAATGTGCTGTTGCTGGGGCAGCGCGAAGATGTGGCCCAGTGGATGCAGGCAATGGATATCTTTGTGCTGGGCAGCAAAGCTGAGGGCTTTCCTAATGTGGTGTGCGAGGCAATGGCCACCGAGTTACGTTGTGTGGTCACTGATGTGGGCGACGCCGCCATGATTGTGGGCCAAGAGGGGCTGGTTGTCCCCCCTAGTGATGCCGATGCACTTGCCCAAGGCATTCGCACAGCCATCCATGATTTGGGTTCAGACAGCCACCGACGTGTGGTGACAGCTGGCCGACAACGAATACAAAACGACTTTAGTTTAGAGAAAATGCAAAATGCCTACCTGCAGCTATGGCAAGAGGTTGCTGCCGCCCAAGGTAGTGAGCAGGCCGTTAGTTAGTTAATGTTAAAACTCTCGGGCTTGGCTATCAATAGGCCATGCCTGGTTGGCGACATAGTGTCATGTTCAGGCATCCGAAGCTAATCCGTCATACAGCTAAAGGTTAATGCAGCCTATGACTACCCCTGTTTCTCCTAAGCACGATCACAAGCAAAGCGACCACCAACCTACAAAACAGCATGGGCAAGCGCGTGCTGCGTCAGCGCAGACGGGGCAGCAAAAGAAACGTCTGTTGTTGGCCATTAATAACCCTGCTTTTTTCTTGTCCCATCGATTAGAAATCGGCCGTGCGGCTTTGGCCCAAGGCTATGAGGTACATGTGGCGACTATGGATGGCCCATCGGTGCCCGAGGTGGTGTCCTATGGCTTTCACCATCATGTCTTGCCTCTTAGCCGCAGTGGTAAAAACCCTGTGCGCGAGCTTTATAGTATTTTTGTGTTGTGGCGCTTGATGCGTCGCTTGCGCCCCGATGTGGTGCACACCGTAACTATCAAGCCCGTGCTTTATGGTGGTATAGCGGCGCGCTTGGCCGGGCGTAGGGTGGGCGGTTTTATCGCCGCTATTTCTGGTTTGGGCTATATCTTTACAAGCAGTACGGGTTGGCTACGGCGTGTGGTGCTACAACTTTATCGTTTGGCTTTGGGGCACAAAGACAGTCGCGTGATCGTACAAAACCCAGCTGACCAGGCCTTGTTGGTGCAATCTAATGTGGTCGAGGATGCTCAGTGCGTGTTAATACCGGGTTCGGGGGTAGATTGCGAGCAGTTTCGCTTTATGCCCGAGCCTGATGTGCAGGCAGGGCAGCCTCTGCGTATTTTGATGGTGGCGCGATTACTGAAAGATAAAGGGGTGCGTGAATACGTAGCAGCTGCCAAGCAGGCCCAAGAGCAAGGCTTTGATTGGCAGTGGTGCATTGCCGGCAGCACCGACTCGGGTAACCCCGCCAGCCTAAGCAATGAGCAAATGCAGCAGTGGCATGAGCAGGGCATTATTAACTGGTTGGGCGAGCGCGAGGACATCGCTGCCCTCTACGAGCAGGCGCATATTGCAGTTTTGCCCTCTTATCGTGAGGGTTTGCCCAAAAGTTTGCTCGAGGCCGCTGCGGCGGGTCGGCCAGTAGTGACCACCGATGTGCCAGGCTGCCGCGATGCCATCATTGTTGAGCAGACCGGGCTTTTGGTGCCCGTACAAGATAGTGCAGCGCTTTTAAAGGCTGTGCACCGCCTGGCCACTGATAAAGCGTTACGAGAAAAAATGGGCCAGGCCGCCCGACAGCTAGCCTGCGAGCGCTTTGAGCTGGGTGCCATCGTGGCGCAGCATCTGCAGCTTTATGAGCAGATGCAATCAATGCACGCGCCAAAGACGCAGCAGGCGCCTAAGCAGTAAACGTATTAATTTAGCCCCCCAACAAAAGGGGTAAGGGGGCGTGCTGGCCATCTATTAGGTCTTTGCCCTGTTTGTTTAAAAAGGCAGCTCGAGATCAGCCCGTCGTTGCAAGATGGCTTGGCGAAACTCCTCTTGTATACGTGCTAGGGCTGTGGGGTTATCGGCCTCAAAACGCAAGACCACTACCGGGGTGGTATTTGAGGCGCGTGCCAAACCAAAGCCGTCTTGGTACTCGGCGCGAATGCCATCAATGGTAATACGCTCGATAGCGGTGGGGAACTCGGCCTGAGTAAGCTCAGCAACAAAGGCATGGGGCTCGCCCTCTTGCATGGCTATTTGTAATTCAGGGGTAGAGTGATCCTTGGGTAGAGCGGTCAGTACGGCCTCGGGCTGATCGCTGCGCGCGAGTATTTCTAATAATCGTGCCCCAGTATAGAGGCCGTCATCAAAACCAAACCAGCGCTCGGCAAAAAAGATATGGCCGCTCATCTCGCCTGCTAAGGGGGCGCCAGTTTGGGCCATTTTGGCTTTGATTAATGAGTGCCCTGTTTGCCACATCAAAGGGGTGCCCCCTGCGGCCTGCACCGCAAGGCCTACGTGGCGGCTGCATTTGACGTCATAGATGATGGTGCTGCCGGGGTGGCGCTCAAGGATATCTTGGGCAAACAAGATGAGTTGCCTATCGGGCCAAATAATCTCGCCACTAGGGGTGACCACACCCAATCTATCGCCATCGCCATCAAAGGCCAAGCCAAGCTCGCAGTCATGTTGGCGTACGGCGGCGATAAGATCTTGAAGATTATCGGGGTTGGCGGGGTCGGGATGGTGATTAGGAAAGTCGCCATCGACCTCTTCGAAGAGCATGATTACCTCGCAGCCAAGGGCCTCGAAAAGCTGGCGGGCGATAACACCTGTTGCGCCATTACCACAGTCTATGGCGACCCGCATGGGTCGTGCAAGGTGAACGCGCTCGGTAACGGCCTGTAGGTAGTCGGGGCAAGGGTCGTAGACGCGCTCTAGCCCGGGCTCGGCGCTTTGCTGTAATGGGCCCATCATCAGATCTTTTAACTGCTGAATACTGTTGCCGTATAAGGTCTCACCGCCGAGCATCATTTTGAAACCATTATATTGTGGGGGGTTGTGGCTGCCCGTAATGGCCACAGCCGAACCTGTGTCAAAATGGTGGGCAGCAAAATACACCAATGGGGTGGGTTGCACGCCGAGATCGACGCAGTCAATACCACCGCGCATCAAGCCCTGCCGAAGCGCTACCGAGAGCTCGGGGCTGCTGTGGCGGCCATCATAGCCGACCACAAATTGTTTAACCCCTTTGCTTTGGGCCTGTTGGGCCAAGGCGAGACCCAAGCGAAAGGCAAAGTCGGCATTAAGTTGTGCTGGTACAGTCCCACGAATATCATAAGCCTTGAACACAGCGGCGGGATATTTGGCAGAGGTCATTGGCTTTAGTATCCTTTTGTCGAGTTAAAATGATGTCTATTATCGCTTATTTTTAAGGGTTGTCCCATTGGCCCTATGTTGTAGCGGCTAGGTGGCCCCTAGCGGCTACCAAATAAAACTGAGGAAAGACCATGGAAGAATTATCCGAGTTGGTCACCCTTTTGGGGGTGGAGCATGTATTGACCGAGTCGGGGCTCAAGGCCCAATACGAGGAAGACTGGCGCGGTCGTTACCACGGTGTAGCGCGTGCGGTTGTGCGCCCGGCTAATACCGAGCAGGTCGCGCAGGTGGTGCGTTGGTGCGCGCAGCATCAGGTGCCGTTAATACCTCAGGGGGGCAATACCGGTTTGTGCGGTGGGGCCACACCCGATCAGTCAGCGCAGGCGATTATTCTTTCTACCGAGCGTTTAACCAAAATACGCAGTATCGACACCGATAACGACACAATGGTTGTCGAGGCAGGTTGTATTTTACAAAATATCCAGCAGGCGGCTGATGAGGTCGATCGCCTTTTCCCCTTGAGTTTAGCGGCCGAGGGCAGTTGCACTATTGGGGGCAATTTAGCGACCAATGCCGGCGGTACACAGGTGCTGCGCTATGGTAATGCCCGCGATTTGGTCTTGGGCCTCGAGGTGGTCACCGCACAGGGCGAGGTCATGCATGCTTTGCGTGGGTTGCGCAAAGATAATACTGGCTATGATTTGCGCAATTTATTTATAGGTAGCGAGGGTACTTTGGGCATTATTACTGCGGCAACCCTCAAACTTTACCCGCAGCCAGTGGCGCAACGTACCGCAATGCTGGCCTTTGAGTCCGTCGAGGCAGCCATTCAGATGCTCGGGCTGGCCCGACAGGGTTTTGGCCCTGCGCTGACGGGTTTTGAGCTCATGGCCCGCAACTGTCTCGAGGCGGTGGTCGAGTGCTATCCCGAGCAACGTTTGCCCTTTCAGGGGCCATCGGCCGAGCAGCCGTGGTTTGCTTTACTCGAGCTTTCCGATAGCGAGAGCGCTGAGCACGCCCGCGAGCGTTTCGAAGAGGTATTAGGTGCAGCCATCGAGCAGGGTGTGGTGGTCGATGCCATCATTGCCGAAAGCGGCAGCCAAAGCGATGCGCTGTGGCATCTACGCGAGAGTATCCCCTTGGCCGAGCGGGCCTTAGGCACAGGTATCAAGCACGATATCTCGGTGCCGGTATCGGCTTTTGGTACCTTTATCGAGCAGACCAACCGTGCATTGCAAGAGTTTATGCCCAATATCGAGCATATGATTTTTGGTCATTTGGGTGATGGCAATTTGCACTACAACGTGATGAGCGGGCAGGCCTATACCGAGCAAGAGTTGGTGGCCAAACAAGAAGAGCTATCCAACTTGGTGCATGATGCAGTGCTTAGTTTTGGGGGCTCGATCAGTGCCGAACATGGGGTCGGGCAGCTCAAACGCGATTGGTTACCGCGCTATAAAGACCCTGTCGAAATTAGCCTAATGAGACGTATCAAGCAGGCGCTTGACCCACAAAACATCATGAACCCCGGCAAGGTCATTGCTGTTGATCAAGACTAATCAAGAAATGGTGCTCTGAGTGCATACAAAACAAAATAACCCATCAGTGTGGCCGCGTTGGGCAGCAGTTGTCGCTGTTAGTGTGTTGGTCGGCGTGGTGGCTTACGGCATACAGTATAGTGGTTTCGATTTGGTCCCTAATCATTGGTATTTTGATTCTTTGGGCCAGCATTTTCCTTTCGAAGAGGGCGGTTTTGTGGCTGATTTTGGCAGCTATTGGATCTGGCTCTTTCCCTTTGGTGGGGCGGTGTTGGTGGCCTTACGTACGCTTTGGTTTTGGCCCGTAGCTACCCCGCTCGAGCGCCGTTTAGGCATCCATTTATCTTTGTTGCTGTTTTCGGGGCCGTGGTTTATACGTGCGGTCAAACAGCTCACTGCTATGCCCCGCCCCATGTTGCTGACTGAGTTTGGCGGAGATGAAGCTTGGCCTGCCCATTTTTGGGCCGAGGTGTTTGCTCAGGGCGGCGGGGCTTTGCCCAGTGCGCATGCCAGCGCTGGTTTTGTTTTGCTGGGGCTGGGCTGGGTGCGTTATGTACGCCAAAAGCATTTTGATGCCCGCGTGGGCTGGGCATGGGCCATCGCTGTGTTGTTAGGCCTGCTTTTTGGCTGGTTGCGCATCATGCAGGGTATGCATAGTTTGAGTCAGGTAGTTTGGTCATTGGCTGTTATCAACCTGTATGCAGCCGCCTTTATGTTGCCACTGTGGTCGTTGTGCAACGGTCATTCGGTATTACATCCGCAACGCAATCGCCCTGCTTGATGCTGATGGGGCGGTTTGGTGATGCAGTGATGCTTAGGGTGTTAGGGTGTGCCGGTAGATTTTATTAAGCACCGGCGTCTGGCATGGTTGTCGTACACAGGCGTGTGGCATAGTCGTCGTGCACAGTCGTATAGCACAGGCGTCACGCTCAGGCGTCGTCGCACCCCGACTTTAGAGGGTGGTCGATATCAATTATCGCCTTTGGCAGCGGCGGCAGTAATAGGTTGCTCGTTGGTTTTGTACCATACGTCTGATGGGTTGCTGGCAGCGCGGGCAGGGCTCGCCTTCCTTGCCATACACTTGGGCATGTAGCTCAAAATAGCTGCCGGGCTCACCTGTTGCATTGATATAATCTTGCAAGGTTGTCCCGCCCGCTGCGAGGGCGGTGTGCAGGGTGTGCTGTATGGCTTCGTGCAATTTGCCCAGTCTATAACGCGATAGCTGCCCAGCTGGGGTTTCGGGGTGTATGCCCGCACGATACAAGGCCTCTGAGGCATATATATTGCCTACCCCAACCACAATATGGCCGTTAAGCAGGGCGTTTTTTACGGCTTGACGGCGGTTTTTAAAACCCTTGTATAGGCAGTTAGGGCTAAAATCATCGCCTAGGGGCTCTACCCCTAGTTTGGCCAACAGCGGGTGCTCGCCTATGGGGCCGGCGCTGTGTGGGTGCCACAAGATTGCCCCAAAGCGTCGCGGGTCGTTATAAAGTAGGCGCACCCCAGGTAGCCGCCATTCTGCATGATCATGTTTTAGTAGAGGGTCATCTAGGGGGGCATGCCGCAGCGAGCCCGACATACCCAGATGTATGATTTGGTAGCCATGGGCAAACTCTATTAATAGATACTTGCCCCGACGTTGGCAAGATTGTACGGTTTGGTTTTGTATTGCGGCCGGCATTTGTGCGCAGATGGGCCAGCGCAATTGGTTGTGGTGGGCAATGAAATCATTTATTGGTTGGCCTACAATTAGCGGCTCAATGCCGCGGCGCGTGGTTTCGACTTCGGGTAACTCTGGCATAGTAAAAGCGGTACAGTAGTATATTTGGTTATGGCCCGAGCAGGGTTGTGGCCCTTTAGGGCCGTAATTTTTTAGGGCATTGATTTATTTATTGCGTCGCTGCGCAGGTTGGTGCATGAGCTTTTATCTCTCTATTTCTCTCTCGCTTATTGTAGCTATTTTTCTGCAGGCCGCCGCTTTTGCACAAGGCGAGGTGGCCCAGACGCAGCGCATCGAGCCCACCGAGTATTTATATATTGACGCTGATGGCAGTCAACGGGTGTTAGGGGGGGCAAGCTTGATCTACCGCACCCTTGTGGGCGAGGTGGCGGTCAACCAAGAGGACTACGCCCTTGCCGGGCAGACATTTTTAGAGTTGGCACAAGATACCGGTGATGCACGTTTTGCCAAGCGCGCCTTTAGGTTGGCGATGGTTGATCAGGATGTCAATTTGGGTTTGCAGGCAGCGCGTTTGTGGGCGCAGCTCGATGCCGATAACCCCGATGCCCGGGCCAGTGCCTTGGCGCTTGAGGCCTCGATGGGTGACACCGAGGGTATGGCGCATACCTTGCGCCACCGTATCGAGTTGGCCACTGACAAAGAGCAGGCCGTAATACAGGCCATGGGCATTGTGAGCCGCATGGTTGACCCTTTTTTGGCCCTCGAGGTTTTTGAGGCAGCTTTGCCAGCAGATGTGCGCGATCTAGATGTCACCCATTTGGCTTTGGCTGATTTGGCTTGGGCGGCCCAAGCCCCCGAGCGCGCAGCTCAAGAGGCTCAGGCCGCCTTAGCACGCAGCCCCGATTCTGAGGCTGCTGCGGTACGAGTTTTAGAGTATGGCTTGGCGGCTGACCCTGACGCTGCCTTTGCCCAGGCACGTGATTATGCCCAAAGTCACCCGCAGGCCCGTCAATTGCATCTCATGCTGGTTAATCGCCTCGTAGAGTATGACCGTCATGACGAGGCGCTGACTGTGTTGGCACAGCGGGCTGCAGAAAACCCCGAGGATTTTGACCTGCTTTTTATCGAGGCCGAGGTCTATAGACAGGTTGGTCAGTTGCAGCAGGCCAAACAACTGCTCAATGAGTATATTGCCATACAAAAGCAGCGCCGATTATCAGTAGATGATGGGGCGAGCAATGCTTTAGACCGTTTGTCTGATGCACGCCTAGCCTTGGTGCAAATTGCTGAGCAAGAGCAGGATTATAACGAAGCGATTCGACAGCTCGAGCTCATAGAGGAGCCCAACTTGGCTTTTCAGGGTCGGGTGCATCGGGCGGTGCTAGAGGGGCGGATGGGGCAGCTTGAGCAGGCGCAAAAAACGCTTGATACCGCTGGGGCGCGTACGACCCAAGACGAGGTGGTTATCGAGTTGACACGGGCCTCTATTTACAACGAGGCTGAGCAGGCCGACAAGGCCATCAAAGTACTCGAGCGGGCCAACCGGCAGATGCCCGATACCCCCGAAATCAAATACGACTTGGGCATGTTGCATGTGCTGCATGGCGACGATCGGCGTTTTGAGCAGTTGATGCGCGAAATCATCGAGCTCGACCCAGACAATGCCAATGCCTACAACGCGCTGGGCTATACCTTTGCTGATCAAAATCGCAATCTTGACGAGGCCCAAGACCTGCTCGAGCAGGCACTCGAGCTCGAGCCCGAAAACCCCTACATCTTAGATAGTGTGGGCTGGTATTTATACCGCATTGGTGATCTCGAGGCTGCGGTCGAATACCTGTATCGCTCTTATGATCATATGCCGGTGGCCGATGTGGGCGCACATTTGGGCGAGGTGTTGTGGGTCAAGGGCCGTCAAGATGAGGCCATGGGTATTTGGCGCGCTGCGCACGAGTACGAGCCCGATAATGACACCCTTGTCGATACGCTCGAGCGTTTTGGGGTGTCTTTGTAGTTTAGTTTTGGCGCTGTAGTCTTGTTCTGGCGCCGCTGCTGTGGGCTATTATTTTCCCTAGGTGCTCTATGCGCTATGTGTAGGCTGTGCTTTATGTGCCCTACCTAGCCTATGCGCACCATTTGCTCTGCCTAGAATCCTTATCCGTGCAAGTTATTTCAATCTGGTTCAGCCTTTATATGTTTTGACAGGCCAGTTTATGCGAATACTTTTAGCCTTTTTTTCTTTGGCTGCTGTGCTTTTTTTATCAGCTTGTGCTGGTTTGCCCAAAGAGGGTGCTTCCGGCGGGGGCGCAGGCTCGGCCGCGACCTCTGCCAAGCTACCAACATTGCCTGCTTTGAGCGCCGAGCACCCCTTTCATCGGCAGGGGCGGTTTGCCGTACATGCCGAGCAAATGGGTCAAAACCCTGAGGCCGTACAGGGGGGGTTTCATTGGTATGACGATGGGCAGCAATTATTGCTCGAGTTACGCAATCCTTTAGGCAATACTATGGCGCAATTACAGGTGGACGAGCGCGGGGCTTGGCTACAAGATACTCAGGCCGGCATGCGTTTTGGGCACAGTGCCGATGCATTGGCACGCGAGGTGCTCAAGCAGCCCATACCCGTTGAGGGGTTGCGCTATTGGTTGCGGGGTGGGGTCAGCCCACAGGCCACCAATTTGCGTTTTGAGACGGGGGCGCAATTACAGCAGGCCCATGATCAGGGCTGGCGGGTGGTGCTTAATCAGTACGATGCCCAAGGGCCCAAGCGCTTGTTGCTGGTTTTTAATCAGGGTGGGCAGCGTATTACCGTGCGTATTGCGGTTGATGCCGACCCCGATGTGCAGTAGCTAAGGCAACCGCTTATGGTGCAACCAGGCAAAACACAGCAAACTCAGGCAAAGTCTGCTAGGCAAGAGCAGCTCAAAGCAGACTATGACAAAACTAATTATGACAAAACAGTGCAAACTCGGGCAGAACAACTCAAAATAGAACAGGCCAAGGCAAAACAAGAGATGCAAGAGCAGGCTGATGCAGGCTTTGCTTGGTTGCCGGCACCAGCCAAGATAAATCTGTTTTTACATGTGGTTGGGCAGCGCAGCGATGGCTACCATTGTTTGCAAAGCGTCTTTCAGTTTGTTGATTTGTACGATTATTTAAGTTTTAGGCGCCGTGATGATGGGCAGATACGGTTGCATATGCC
>Ga0209487_1001636_pt1 | contig 18759 bp, 18 predicted proteins | sample Poulit2012_FD_187524 | JGI IMG/M metagenome (GOLD analysis project Ga0209487, IMG submission 187524) | Agricultural soil microbial communities from Georgia to study Nitrogen management - Poultry litter 2012 (SPAdes) (version 2) | ecosystem: Environmental > Terrestrial > Soil > Agricultural land...
CGGTCACGTCCTGTGACCAACACCGACACTAGTACATCCTGTACGTCGGAAGTAAGAGCTAAATGAGACCCCGCAGTGCGGTAGCTTTAGGGTAGGAAGACTAAGAACGCGACGTCCTGGGACTGCGCTTACTCGTCCCACCGAAGACCATTTGTCGCAACGTCTTCATGACCAACGTCCTGGGGCTGCGATTACTCGCCCCATCGAAAACCGTTTGTTGGCCCGAGGCTCAGCAGCCGCCCACGGAAAGCGAAATGTTTTTCCGGAGCGAGTAAACGCTCCATACTTTTTCTCAAGTTATGTCGCAGTTTACGTTTTCTGTCTAATTAAACGCCAAGGTTTAATTCATTCTTACAAGGTTTTTGAGGAGGTTGTTAGAAGTGTTCTGAACTTAACTTGGTTAACTGTTTGTTAACTTATTGGTAATAAAGTTGGGTTCCGATAAAAAAAGAAAGTAGCAGCTTTTTTAAGCTGCTACAATATAATCGCTATTAAACCGCCAGACCCTTCGTTGATAATGCGTTCCAATGTGTCTTTAAGCTTAAATCGCGCATTTTCAGGCATAAGTGATATTTTTGCTTGAATACCCTCTCTAACAATTGAACTTAGTGATCGGCCAAATATATCTGAATCCCAAATTGATAAGGGATCTTCTTCAAAGTCTTGCATTAAATACCGAACGAGCTCTTCACTTTGTTTTTCTGTTCCGATAATTGGTGCGAATTCTGATTCAACATCTACCTTAATCATATGAATAGATGGGGCATCTGCTTTTAATCTGACACCGAACCGTGAACCTTGTCTAATAATTTCAGGTTCGTCTAGTTCCATATCTTTAATAGTTGGTGCTGCGATCCCGTATCCCGTCTGCTTGACCATTTGTAAGGCACTCTCAACTTGACTATATTCTCGTTTTGCATGGGCGAAGTCTTGCATGAGTTCAAGTAAATGATCCTTACCACGTATTTCCTCACCGACAACTTCTTTTAATATGTCGTCGTATAAGTGATCTGGTGCATGTAGGTCAATTTCGGCTACACCTTCACCCATTTCCATGCCAGCAATATGGGCGTTATCGATATAGTCGTATTCAGAAAACTCCCCTACAATGTTATCGACATCACGTAACCTTTTTATGTTTTTAACGGTGCCGTGTATTGCCTCTTGATAATTCGTTCGTAACCAGTGATCCTCATTTAAAACCATTACCCAACTTGGCAGATTTACATTGACCTCTAAAACAGGAAACTCATATAATGATTCACGTAATACATTATATACGTCGTGCTCTGTCATCGATTCGATACTCATTGCTAATACTGGTATATCATATTTTTCTGATAAATCCTGACGAAGCAACTCTGTTTCCTCATCTGTCGGATGAACCGAATTAACAACCATTATAAACGGTTTGCCAACTTCTTTCAGCTCCTCAACAACTTGAGCTTCCGATGCCTCATAGTCCGAACGTGAAATTTCTCCAATAGAACCATCTGTTGTGACAACAATTCCAATTGTAGAATGTTCTTGAATTACTTTTCTCGTTCCTATTTCTGCAGCATCGTGAAAAGGAATGGGATCTTCATACCAAGGTGTATGAATCATTCGTGGTCCGTTTTCATCTTCAAATCCTTTTGCGCCATCTACAGCATAACCAACACAGTCAACGAGGCGAACATTAACATCTAGCCCCTCATCCACATTAACAGAGACAGCTTGATTAGGTACAAATTTTGGTTCAGTTGTCATAATTGTTTTTCCTGCTGCACTTTGCGGTAATTCATCGTGTGCACGAGACCGTTCACTTTCATTATCAATGTTTGGTAAAACAACCAAATCCATAAACTTCTTAATAAATGTTGATTTCCCTGTTCTTACCGCTCCGACAATGCCTAAGTAAATATCACCATTCGTCCGTTTTGAAATATCTTTAAAAATATCAATTTTTTTCAAATGATCTCCTCCCGATCTTCCTTCCATTGAAATATTTAAAAAATACAAGTTCGAATCATTGACAATACAAGTCTATGATGTTGTCCTATCAAAATATGACTGAAATACTTGGAAAAAAATAAACCTTTGTAGCAATGTATGCCACAAAGGTTTAAATATGATATCACCTTGTTATCTAACATCAAGTGAAACTTGACTCTACTTTTGTTTTGCTAATCGTTAATGTGTGTCAAATACAGGCTGACCATCTTCAATTGTATAAGGTAAAGAGTAAACCGGTACAAATGGTGAGTTTTCAGCGATAATATATCGAATGTCATCACCATTTTCATAATTGTGTTCATGGTCCGTTAACGCTTGTTTAAGATCAATTCTATAGTCAACATATAAGTCACCGCTCGCCGCCAATACAATCGGTAGGTTTTTTTGAGAATATGGACTGACAACATATGGCTCATGCTCCATACCAATTTTTTCATAATTAATTGTATAAACGTCTTTTGCAATTTCCTTTCCAAATGGTGGATATAAATACTTGGAACGGTACGCATTGATTTTCGTATATATTTTTCTAATTTCTTCAGTTATGTTTAAATCAATTAATTTTACCTGCGGGTCATCATCGGGATGAATCAGTACGTATTTATAAATACCACCGTTTTCAAATGCATTGCTAGGAATTGATGATAGAACATTTTGATCTTTCATCATTTGAAAATCGATGATGTATTTCTCGAAAATGGGTGTATCATTCTCCTTTGTTACAATTGGAAGTGCCCCATTTGCATTTGATTGATAACTATTAACAGCATTTTGTACAGTTTCAAGTTGATCTTCATATGGCATTTGGTTTTCAGACAATTTATTAGATGGATATAGACAACCCGTTAATAAAACGATCATGCATAAGCTTATGGTAACTTTTAAATATGTATGCTTCACTTAAGTGCCTCCTAAGTAGCCTAATCTGAAGGGCCACTGAATACGATGTAAAAAATAATGATTATTGCTAAAAATAATGATATGTATGCGATAAAGGCTATAATTTTAGCTAACAAGCCTTTGAGTTTGTACCGACTTAATGAAATAAAAGTAACGGCAACGACCAAAAAAATAATACCAGCAAAGGATATCCACATCTTTGTAATGCCACTAATTTCCTCCATGATTTCACCTCTAATTCAAAATGAACCAATGTCACTTGTATGTTAATGTATTATAGCATAGGAACAGCAAACAGAGAATTAAAAAAGACACATGTCGCAATGCGCCTATACATACATATTAGGTCACTTCATTCAATGACCCTTTACTTATTCATTTGTCATGAAATTGGTTGAAGATGCGTTAATCTTTCATTATTCTATGTTTAAATAGAGCCAGGATGAAGGGGGCGAACTTCATCCTGGTTGACTAAATAATACCTGCAGCAACTCTATTTGTGAATGCTTGTGCAATTTATATTATGCGAGTAAATGTGATTCTGCATCCATTCTAGCCTAATAACGCTCAATTATTTAAAAAGGTTGTTTAAAGCATTCATGTCCTTGGGCATGTTTTTCTTAGTAATGGAGGCTACGATCTGATCCTCTTTTTCCCGTGAAATTCTTTTGTTTGCCAGTCTAGAAAGATGTCTAACTAAATTACGAACTGTTCGCTCGTCAGAGAAATCAGCCGTTTTCACTGCTTCTGCTACTTTATAGACCTCATCAGGACTTATATTTGCATTTTGTTGAATTTTATCAAATACACCCTTTTGAAATTGACTCACACGCTTTCCTCCTTGCTATGTTTATTCAACATATTATATGCAAGAGAAGCTTTTACGTGTTACGTAAGATCGTCTAATTCTTCTCGTTTACTACGATTCATTAAATGATCAACAACTTCTTTTGGATGTTGTTCATTAAATAATATATCGTACATACCTGTCACAATCGGCATGTCCACTTCTTGTCCCTTAGCTAAATGGTAGGCAGCTTTTGTTGTGTTGATGCCCTCGACAACCATGCCCATGTGGTCTAAGACATCATTTACCTTATAACCACTGCCAAGTAACTGTCCAGCACGCCAGTTACGACTATGTGTACTTGTACATGTTACAATCAAATCACCAACGCCAGGTAAGCCGAGAAATGTGAGTGGATTGGCGCCTAAATCAACAGCGAGTCGCGTGATTTCTGCTAATCCTCGAGTCATGAGTGCGGCCTTTGCATTATCACCATAGCCTAACCCGTCAGAAATACCTGCACCTAAAGCAATAATGTTTTTTAAAGCCCCACCAAGTTCAGTGCCAATTAAATCACGACTTGTATAAACACGAAATGATTGATTCATAAATACATCCTGGGCAAAGGTGAGGTTTTGTTTGTTTTCGGACGACACAGTCACAGTTGTGGGCTGTCTCATAGCAACCTCCTCAGCATGACTCGGTCCACCAAGAACAACAATATCCTCATACAATTGATTTGTTAACTCTTCAGCAATCATTTCCGAAATTCTATTAAGTGTGTTTGACTCAATACCTTTAACCGCATGAATAACCACTGTAGATGGATGTAAAATGGGTTCGAGCTGTTTACAAACGTCTCGTATAGCTTTTGTTGGTACGGCTAATACGATTGCATCAATATTGTTTATCGCTTCATCTAATTGATGATAGGCTATAATATTCTCAGGCATCATAACATCTAAATATTGCTTATTTTTATGTGTTCTGTTTATCTCTTCAGCTTGTGTTTTACGATGTGTCCATAAGTTAACCTGATGATCGTTATCGGCTAGCACAATGGCTAACGCTGTTCCCCAGCTTCCAGCACCTATAACAGTAACGCGGGCCATAAATATCGCCTCCTACTCCCTTTTTCGTGCCATGATATGAATCGGTGTACCAATAAACCCAAATGCTTCTCGAATTTGATTTTCTAAAAAGCGTTTATAAGAAAAATGCATCAATTCAGGTTCATTAACAAAAAATGTAAAGCTAGGCGGTTGAACAGATACTTGTGTTGCATACAATATTTTCAGTCGTTTCCCTTTAACTGTTGAGGGTGGATTAACTGCTAGAGCATCCATCATTACATCGTTTAACACGCTTGTAGGCACCCTTTTTGAATGGCTGTCACTCGCTAACTGAATGAGCGGCATCAATGTGTGTAATCGCTTTTTAGTTTTAGCGGATAAAAATGCAATTGGTGCATAATCAACAAACTGAAATTGAGTCCGAATCGAATCTTCAAATTCAGACATGGATTTCGGACTTGAAGCAACTGTATCCCATTTGTTAACAACAATAATGATTGCCCGTCCTGCATCATGTGCATATCCAGCTACTTTTTTATCTTGTTCACGAATCCCAGTTTCAGCATCAATTAGCACAAGGACGACATCTGAACGGTCAATCGCTTTGAGGGCACGTAAGACACTATATTTCTCGGTCTTTTCATACACTTTTCCCCGTTTACGAATACCAGCTGTATCAATAATAATATAATCTTGTTCACTTAAGTTAAAGTGGGTATCTATGGCGTCACGTGTTGTACCTTCAATATCACTTACAATGACGCGTTCTTCATTTAAAATCGCATTAACGAGTGAAGACTTTCCAACATTTGGACGGCCAATAAGGCTGAAATAGATGGTATCTTCATCATGGTCATCTGTTTCATCAATCGGAAATTTCGATATCACTTCATCTAATAAATCGCCCAGTCCAAGGCCATGTGAACCTGATATCGGAAATGGTTCTCCAAAACCAAGTGTGTAAAATTCATAAATTTGTTCCCGCATTTCTGGATTATCTATTTTATTTACAGCCAGCACGACAGGTTTATTGGATCGATGAAGTAAATTCGCAACATGTTCATCTGCTGTCATAACGCCTTCTCGTCCGTTTACCAAAAATATAATAACATCTGCTTCTTCTATAGCGATTTCAGCTTGATAACGCATTTGTGAAAGTAAGGGCTCATCACCGATTTCAATACCACCAGTGTCAATAATATTAAATGTTTTGTTTAACCACTCTGCTTCAGCATAAATGCGATCACGCGTAATGCCAGGTATATCCTCAACAATGGATATGCGTTCTCCAACCAAACGATTGAAAATAGTCGACTTGCCAACATTTGGTCGACCAACAATGGCAATATTTACTTTTCTCATGAAAGGTACATCCTTTCCCTTTATACATTCTTACTATAACCTTATTAATTTTAGCAAAATAAATAGAATTTAACAATCTTTGAACAACTTTTCATGACGTGATCCAACGGAATATTGATATGTTATAAATTTGCTTATGAGCCATTGGTATCCGCGTTTTACTTGATCAATGCATAATAAAAACAAAACAATGAGGCTCAAACAATCAAAAAACGCTAAATTTCCAATGGTATAATCGATATGATATGTGAATGAGATGAGACTATAAAATACTTCTCCAAAAGCAATCCCGAAAAATCCCAAAATGAGTTGGTTTTTTAAATCATATATTATGAAATAAATTAATAGCGTCATCACAATAGATATGAGCAATGTCTCCTTCATAAATAATGCCAGTGGCGTACTCACTAACCAAATACGTATGCTTGTATAGCCAATGATAATTGTAAAGGTTGCTAACATCTGTATCCACGTTTTTATAGCTTGTACACATTTATATGCAAGTACAATCATAAAAAAAGCAAAGGATAACATCATTTGAAATGGCGAAAATGAAATATATACATTTGAACAAATCAAACATATTAATATACTTGCTGCACTTAACGTACGCGTATGGTTTTTGTCCATAAAGAACGTAACGATACCCCATAATAACCAGGCCGTCCAATAAAATATTAATCCCTCTGTCATTTTTACCACCCACCAGTAGCATTATAACTAAATGTGATATGTTTTAAACAGATGAAGATGGCTTTAAAAATGAACCAAACAAAAGAGGTTCTACCTTGTTTGATAGAACCTCTTGATATGTGGGCGTCATTTAGAAATCGTATTCTGAATGAAATAATATCGCCCTTTTGTATTTACTTATATTTGTTTAGCTTGTCTCCGATGATATCCCCGAACTGGAAGCTTGATTGGTCTTCATTTTTTTCGTATTGTTTTACTTCTTCGGCTTCTTCATCATCTGCAATTTCTTTAATACTTAAAGAAATACGCTCCTCATCTTCGTCAACGCTAAGTACTTTTACTTTAACAGTTTCATTTACTTCAAGCACTTCTTCGGGCGTCCCAATATGCCGATTGGCAATTTGCGAAACGTGAACAAGTCCTTCGACACCTGGTAAAAGTTCAACAAAGGCTCCGAAATTAACAAGTCGTTTGACGACACCATCAAGAATATCTCCTGGAGAAATTTTTTCTGAGATATTTTCCCATGGCCCAGGTATCACTTTTTTCCGGGAAAGTGAGATACGCTCACTGTCGCGATCTATTGAAAGCACCTCTACTTCGATCGTATCGCCTTCTGACACAACATCAGATGCCTTATCAACGTGCTCATGTGCTAATTGTGATATGTGAACAAGACCATCAACACCACCGAGATCGACAAAAGCACCGAAGTTTGTAAGGCGTTGGACAACACCTTCAAGCACTTGCCCCTCTTCGATTGTTTCTAGTAATTCTTGCTTGCGCTGATCATTTTCTTCTTCAACAACAGCACGGTGTGATAAAATAACACGATTTTGTTCCTTATTTAAATCGACAACTTTAACTTTGAGCACCTTATCTTTATAATCGGAAAAATCCTCAACAAAATATGTTTCTACAAGCGAGGCAGGGATAAAACCACGCAAGCCGACATCAACGACAAGCCCACCTTTGACAATCTCTTTTATTTCAGTTTCAAATACAGTACCTTGGTCATATTTTTCCTGAAGATCTTCCCAGGCTTTGTCGGCGTCTACAGCTTTTTTGGAGAGAATAACCTCGTCATCTTCAACTTTTGTAACTTTGAGTGTCATTTCTTCCTCTTCTTTGACAACATCACTCGCCTGTTCAACATGAAGATTTGCTAATTCGCTGATAGGCACAATACCTTCAACCTTATAGCCAATATCAACAAAGACTTGTTTTTCTTCAACTTTTACAACAGTACCAGTAATGATGTCACCAACTTCAATTGATGTCATTTCGTTATTCGTATTATCCATATAATAGCCCTCCTAATTACATAGAAAAACTGATTGCCGTTTATGATTTTTGACAGTAATCGTGTTTTTCTTTAACCATAGCTTGCTTAGATAATTATGAATTATATATTGCTCTTTCTAACTTCTAATAATCTGAATGATTTGTCAAGTAAAGTAAACCTTTTATGCAGTAAAAAATGTGAATGTTCGTATTTAAATTGTCGCTTTTGAAATTTTATCCAAAATGCGTTCGACAACTTGTTCAATTGTAAGTGACGTCGTGTCTATTTCTATCGCATCATCAGCCTTAATAAGTGGTGCAACGTCACGTTGTTTATCCTGTAAGTCTCTTTGCGCGATATCATTTTTTAAGTCTGCAAAGCCCACTTTAAATCCTTTCTTAATATTTTCTTCATATCGACGTTTTGCACGTTCTTCTACAGATGCCGTAAGGAAAAATTTATGACGAGCCATGGGCAAAACATGTGAGCCAATATCCCTACCATCCATGACAACACTTGTAAGCCGGGCAAGCTTTCTTTGCCTTTTGACCATTTCCTTTCTAATACCCGGATATTTAGCAATGTGAGATACGTTATGTGTCACGTTTTCAGAGCGAATCGCATGTGTGACATCTTCTCCATTCATCATAACTTTTTGTCCGGAAGTATGTTGTGTTAAATGGATATCTGTATCATTTAACAAATTTACGAGAGCTTGCTCACTATCAATGTTAATATGGTCTTCAAGTGCACGTAATGTTAATGCACGATACATCGCTCCTGTATCAATATATATGTAATTTAACTTTTGAGAAACAATTTTTGCGATGGTACTTTTACCAGCTGCTGCTGGGCCATCAATTGTGACAGCTTCTTCTTTTTTAATGTACATTCAGTCCTCTCTATCTAACATTTCTCTTTATTGATCATACCACAATTTTATACTTTTTTTGTGTTATTGTTTGAATTATTAAGGAAAAATTCACGAAAAAAGAAAACAAGGCTATTATCACAAAAGGTAATAGCCTAGCTGAATATTTAATATTGACAAGGATCGATCTTTTATCGTTGTGAAAACAGTGCTTCAGTTCCAGATAATCTCTCAACTTTTTCTTCGGTACCATTTTCTGCATTAATAAATATGCGATATGTTTCCTGTCCTCTCGTACCTAGAAATTCATACGTTAGAACTTCTTCACCAAGATCATTATCGATAATCGCTAAGTGTGTTTCTTGAATGTCAACACTTTCACTCACTTTATCTTCAGCGTCTGCCTCTGTTAACTCTGGCTGATCAATATCTCGTTCTCGATGGTTCATCAAGTAGTTATGAGCCGTAAACCCTAAAATATCACCATTATCTAGAGCCACTTTGACCTCAATGGAATCTGAATAGACTCTAATATCATCCTCGTTATATACAAAGGAATAAACACCAATGTGATCATATTGGCTACTTTCAAACACTTCCATACCGTCATAATCAAACTGCTTTAAATACTTTTCAGCCTGGTTCAATCCTTCATTTAAACTAAGTTCTTGGTCTTCTACAGGACGATCAACTAATAAAGTAATGGGATGTCCACCTTGTTCTGTCAAATCCATGTATGCACTTTTATCTCCATTACGATATGTTAAACTATATACAGGTGTATCAGCGCCATCACCACTTTTATCGATCGTGATGTTATTTTTCTCATCTTTATTTACATGGAATAAATCTTCCCCTAATTGTTGTGCCTCTTTTTCACCCCATTTTTTACCTGTTAGAAATTCATATGCATGATCCTGTGTGGGTTGGTTCATGAGTGCTATCCCATCACTACTTTCAGAATAGCCTTCAACTTTCTTCTCGACTGTTTTAAAGCCATTAATAATGGTATTATCTTCCTGTTCGTCTTGCGTTGCAAGTGCAAGTTGTACATCCATCCATCGTAGGTTATTCTTTAAGGCCATAGACTGTACATTTCTTAATTCATCCTTTATTTCAGCTGATTGTTTATATAGATTTTCTAAAGTTGACGTTTCTTTATCTGATAATGGATCTTCTGTTAGATCTCGAACAGCTGTCCGGTACGTAAAATTACCAATATTTGAAAGAAATTCCTCGGTCTTATTAAATGGAAGCAATGCGAGAGGCAATTGTCCCACATTTGATTGTGCTTCAGATGTTAAACGCCAAATTTCAACCATTTGTGGTGACAAACGATCATCCGAGTTCATTGCCAGTGATGCGCCAATTTTATCATGTAATAAGTCAACATGATATGATAATTCATGAAAAGCACGTTGGTATGTGTTTTCTGCTTGCATTAAAATATCATTTTTATCCTGGTGTTCTTGGTAACCCCAAAATGCCGTTGCAGCAATACCGATGGTAAGAATGGTTACTAATATCCAACGAATCATTTGTTTCACACCTTTCTATTTAGCAAAAATATGTTTTCCGATTTTTTTGATTTGTGGTCTCGACCAAATCCAACTCGACGTAGCTGTTTCCGGATTAAAATAATATATCGCGTTACCAGATGGATCCCAGCCGTTAATAGCATCTAGAACTGCCCGTTTAGCTGTTTCATTTGGCGTCAACCATATTTGTCCATCAGCTACTGCGGTGAAGGCGCGTGGTTCAAAGATAACCCCTGCAGTCGTATTAGGAAATGTTGGACTTTTAACGCGATTTAAGATGACGGCAGCAACAGCAACTTGACCTTCATATGGTTCACCCCGTGCTTCCCCATTAACAGCATTTGCCATTAAATCAATATCGTTTTGTGAATAGCCTTGTGGGACATTGACAGCCGTATTATTTCCTGTTGTTTCTTGCTCGTTGTTCGTCTTATTTTCTTGTTTATTATTCTCTTGTTTATTATTTTCCTGTTTATTATTACTCCCATAATGCGTAAATGATTTGCCACTGTTTATTTGCTTTTTGACATTTTCCTCATCATATTCGCTCGCTTTTTCTAACTTATTTTTTGTGGTCGTTCCGGCTAACCCGTCAACTTCCATCCCAAACTCATATTGAAAGTTTCTTAACGCCCAATATGTGCCCCAACCAAATACACCATCGATTTTTCCATTATAAAAACCTAAATATTGTAGACGTGCTTGTAGTTCAATCACATCATCTCCAACTGCCCCCTGCTGAATAACTTGAGTACTAAATGCTTGAACTTCTTGTTGGGGATAAATGGCCTGTGTACTGAAACAAAGTAAGCCTGTCATTAAAATCAACATAAAGACATTTCTTTTAGCAGTCATCCTTTTTCCTCCTGATTTTCAAGTAATGTACGATGTATTTTTTGGTATATTGTTTTTTTTATGCATGAAATATGTTAACGTATTATCTTCACGTAACAATTAGTTAAAAATTCCATCTCAAAACAAGAATTTTTATAAATACTAAAAATAAAAAAGCCCCTGTTTATTTAAACAAAGGCTTTATTTGGAAATATTGAATTTTATCAATAATTATGAGATTTTGTTTTTACACCCAGCCACGGAAACGTGATGCTTCGGCCATTTTTCTAACACCGACCATATATGCTGCAAGGCGCATATCAACACGTCTCGTTTGAGCAATGTCATAAATCATATTAAATGATTTTACCATGGCTGTTTCGAGTTTTTCATTAACTTCTTCTTCAGACCAATAATATGCCTGATTATTTTGTACCCATTCAAAATACGAAACTGTAATCCCGCCTGAAGAGGCCATCACATCTGGAACTAACAAAACATCTTGCTCGGTTAATATTTTCGTTGCTTCTATCGTTGTCGGGCCATTGGCTGCTTCAACAACAATTGATGCTTTAATATCATGAGCATTTTCTGCAGTAATTTGATTTTGTACTGCGGCTGGAACGAGAATGTCACAATCCAATTCTAATAATTCTTGGTTTGTGATGGTATGATTAAATAGCTTTGTGACTGTTCCAAAGCTGTCTCTACGGTCGAGTAGGTAATCTATATCTAAACCGTCTGGATCGTGAAGTGCCCCATATGCGTCTGAAATACCGATAACCTTTGCACCTGCATCATGTAAAAATTTTGCTAAGAAGCTCCCTGCATTTCCAAAACCTTGAACAACGACGCGTGCATTTTCAAGTTTAAGCCCTTTTTTCTTAGCTGCCTCATTAATACAGATTGTTACCCCTTTTGCTGTTGCGGTTTCTCGGCCATGTGATCCGCCTAGAGCAATCGGTTTTCCAGTAATAAATCCTGGGCTATTTAATTCATCTATATGACTGTATTCATCCATCATCCATGCCATAATTTGTGAGTTTGTAAATATATCAGGAGCAGGAATATCTTTCGTTGGTCCAACAAATTGACTAATCGCGCGCACGTAACCACGGCTCAGTCCCTCTAATTCCTTAAAGGACATGTCACGCGGGTCACATATAATGCCACCTTTTCCACCACCATATGGTAAATCCATAATGCCAGCTTTTAAACTCATCCAGATGGCTAAGGCATTGACTTCTGTTTCTGTTACTTCTGGGTGAAACCGAACGCCACCTTTTGTTGGTCCAACGGCATTATTATGTTGGGCACGAAATCCTGTAAACACTTTTGTAGATCCGTCATCCATTTTCACGGGTATACGAACCTTTAAAATACGCATTGAATCTTTCAATAACTCATAGACTTCATTTGGATATCCGAGTCTATCGAGTGCATCTTTAACAACAGCTCTCGTTGAGGTTAACACATCCAGCTGTTCCTTCTCTTTGTTGATGGAATCTGCTGCTTTATCGGCTCCCATGAATTTACCTCCCATAAAATTTAAAATAATAATAAAAATAATATAATAGCTGTATCCATTGACAAGTATACACGTTCATCATGAATATGCAATGATATAAAACAGAATGGTCTATTAACAAAACACATTTTACCTGTCTAAAAAGAAACGTTATTTAGATAGTTGGACAAACTTTTCAATCATGGTTTCATAAGACATGCCAACAGCTTTTGCAGCATCAGGAAATAAACTTGTAGCTGTCATACCTGGTAATGTATTAACTTCTAAAATAATCGGTACATTTGTTTCATTTAAAATAAAGTCCACTCTAGAATATGTCTTACAACCTAGTGCCTGGTGTGCCTGAACAGCATATTGCTTAATTTGTTCTGCTAGTTGATCGTCTATCTGTGCTGGAATAATATGTTCACTACCACCTATAGAATATTTAGATTCATAATCATATAGGTCACCTTTAGGGATAATTTCTATAATGGGTAACGCTTCTTCCTTACCAGTCGATCCTAAAACGGCGACTGTTAACTCTCTTCCTTTAACGTAATCTTCAACAAGAATCATATGATCATTTTGCTGTGCTTTTCTAATAGCACCTTCAATGGATGCCACATCTTCAACAATCGTCAAACCGAGTGTGGAGCCCTCTCGGTTTGGCTTTACTACAAATGGTGTTGAAAAATGATGTTGAATATCATAGACAACATTATCTATATTCGTTTCATTAGAGATTGTATATGCTTTGCTTTTGGCAATCGGTAAATTGTAACTGGAAAAAATTTGTTTTGACTTTTCCTTATCCATTGCTAGAGCAGAGGCTGCGACGCCAGATCCAACGTATGGAACACCCATGATATCTAATAACCCTTGGATCCGACCATCCTCTCCGTACTTACCATGTAATCCTAGAAAAACCAAGTCAACATTTAAAGCAATGATGTCATTTATTTTATTTGGGTGGAAATCAATGGCAATCACTTCATGATTATTTTTTTCTAATGCTTCAATGATACCTCTGCCGGAAGACAGTGAAACATCTCTTTCGGCAGATACGCCTCCATAAAGAACGGCTATTTTCATCTAAATACACTCCTATATAAGTTCCAGTCTTTTTGTGATGTATGACAATAGCGTCAATTTCATAAATGCTTAGTTAATAAAATACGTCTTTAATTTGTTTAATGGCATCTTTTTCATAAATGCATTTACCATATTCTTTAAGACGGTATGATGTAATAATACTTGGCTGAGCAAACTCAGACATAATGGCAATAATGTCTTCTTTACTTTTATTATTAAGTTCTGATTCATCAATGAGCATATAATATTGATGATCCATATGATAAACTTGCCCACCCATCACTTGAGCCGTCGATAAATATGAAGCGAGCTGAATAATATTTTCAAATGATTCGAAGCAAAAAATCAATTCTTCACTCTCATCTAAAGTCACTTTCATTTCAATAAAATCCTCATCCATTTGTTCAATATCAATGCTTTCACTGTTTTGTGTCACAACAATGTGCATACCTTGTGCTTGCATAAGATGTACTTGAACAAGCAACATACCTTCAAGTTCAAAGCCGAGCTCAGAGCTTGCTTCATACATCATATCGCTAAAAAGGTTTTGGACACTTAATGCGTCATGCCATAAATCATTTTTAGTAAAACCACGTTCAACTAAATCTTCAAACGTTAAAAAGATAGTAAATTGATTTTCCGATATTCGTTCAATACGCATACAGCATCCCCCTAAATTAAATGATTAACATCAAACAGTATTAAGATTTTAAGTCATTCTGTTTATTGTACAGGAAAACTTTTAAAAATCGAGATGTAGATAACTTTTTCAGGAATCGCTAAGTCCAGCTTAAGTGCCTTTTATACAATCTATATTATATAAAGTTTTATTATAGCACGGCTTTGTTTATTATATGCTGGATATGAAGAAGTTGTTTTAGGCAGATCGCTATCACTCACTGTATTTTGAATATTTACTGATATGTTAAGTATCTATTATAGCTTACGTTGATCAAGCTATCATGAGCATGGTTGTGATATTATAGCTGTTTAATAATATCTAGAATGTCATCGCCCCAATAATAGTACGTCCCGAAAATAATCATAATAAACAAAACGCAAACGAGTAAAAATCTCACAAATGGGCGACTAAACTTTACTTTGATCCATCCTTTTTTTTGATGAACCTCTTTTCGAGGCGGCAGATTTAGTATATCGACCTTACGAACATGCTCAGATCCTGAAAAGGGTTTTTGTGATGTTTTTTCTTTATCTGACATCGCTTCTAACTCATTTACCAAATGTTCTAGCTGTTCTGCTTGATTATTTTTGTTTGTATTCTCCATACATAACCCCTCACTTTTGAAATCGGATGATTAATCCTAACAAAAAGTCGATTGTAAAATGAGCTATCATTGTTACGAATAAATTCCCAGTAACCTCAAATAGATAACCGATATAAAAACTTAACAATAATACGGAAACTAATAAAACAGGTTTTTTTAAATATCGGACATGAACAAGTGCAAAGATGGTGCTTGCAATGAAGTAACCAAATACAGTTTGTAAAACACCTCTAAATAATATCTCTTCAGAAACAGCCACAATCAGTGATATAAAAAACACATCAACAATCGAGCTATTTTTAAAAAGTTTTTCATTAATGCCACCATCATCGTAAAATCGTTTAGGCAAAAAAATCATTAAAATGATATCTATGGCAACGACAATAAGTCCAGGAACGACACCATAATAAAAAAGTTCTTTTGTATCCCATTTAAAATAATCGAACCAACTGGTTAAATGATCGAACAAAAAAACACTTACAATAATACCAACACATAAAAATATGGTTTGCGACATATATAATGATTGTTTCAGTTGTTTGTGTGACATCTGTTTCACAAGTTCACTTTGATTCATCATTTTCTCCAATACATAATACTTTTGTCAGTTTGGCTTGCCAAGTCCCCAGCGCCTTGGTTTTATTCACTGATTGTTCTGGTTGCCATTTATCCCATGATAAACCACAGTTGCTACAACAAAACATAGTTGGTGTTTGATATCCTCTTTGAAAGTGTTTATATAAATGCTTTCGTAAACATTCTGTCTCGTTCATCCAACTGATCATATCCATTAACTTTGCTTGCTTCAATTGCTTTCGTTTTTTTCGATGGGTATTAATTATATCAAAAACATGTTTCCAATGTTTTGGCAAGTCAACAATTTTATTATTATTAAGTATATCATTTTTTTCTAATTGATAGTGGATAAACCGCCACTGAATTTCATTCACTTGTAATTTATGCGCCATACAATCGTCAAATTTTGGTGATATTTGGTTACTTGGCATATTGGCAACGTATTGCACGACATGCCTTAATTGGTCTTCAGTAGGCAAGTCCTGTTCGATCATGTTTTGTGGCAAATATGTATCTTGTTCTGAATAGAGTAACACGCTCACGCTCGCTTTCCCATCACGACCTGCTCTACCCACTTCTTGGATAAATGCCTCTAGTTGTGGGGGGAAATGATAGTGAATGATGAGTCGAATATTATTTTTATCAATCCCCATTCCAAACGCATTTGTACAACAAACAACATCTAATTGATCATTCATAAATTGTTGTTGTATCGCAATGCGATCGATTGGTTCCATACCACCGTGATAAAAAGCAATTCTTTTTGTTGGTAGTTTGCCTAACAGCTCATCTGTCACCATTTCCGCTGCCCTTCTACTGGAAAAATAAATCAGTGTTGGTACATGATATGTTTCTAAAAGGTTCGTAATTTTTTCCATTTTATCAGTATCATGTTGAACCCTACAAATAGAAAGCGCAATATTTTCCCGATCCATTGGATAAATATGCTTCACCATGTTCGGTCTCTTTAAACTATGTATAATATCATCTTGCACTGCTTGCGGTGCTGTTGCACTTAATGCTAAGACAGGTGGATTACCAATTAATTGGATTGTATCATTTAATTTCAAATAATCAGGTCTAAATTCATGGCCCCACTGAGATATACAATGGGCTTCATCTACAACAAATAAAGAAATTGAAATACGCTTTAACTGAGTTTGCACATGTTGGTCTTGCAATAGTTCAGGTGATACATAAATAAGTTTATAAGCTGACAAGTTTTTTAGGGCAATTCGTCTTGTTCCTGAGTCTATAAAACTATTAAATGCAATGACCTGTTTAAAGTTCATAGATTTGAGCTGTTTTACTTGGTCGTTCATAAGAGAGATAAGTGGTGAAATGACCACTGTTGTTCCGGGCAAGAGCATAGCTGGTAACTGATAGCATAGCGATTTACCTGATCCAGTCGGTAAAATACCAAGAACATCTTTATCTGCCATAACATCTGTTATAATTTCTTTTTGTCCTTCGCGAAAACGATCAAACTGAAAGTGTTGATTTAAACGCGTTTCCAAATCTTTACTTTGTATCATACTTTATCATCTACTTTTAATAAATGTTTATGTGTTGTTAGGACGAGCCGTATTTGAAAATAGCTAATATGATCATTTAAGTGTGCTTTTATACGCTTGAGCTTCGTTGAATTTGCTTGCCTAATTGCCTGGATAATAGCTTCCTGTTCTTCATGACTCACGTACGGTTTCATATTAAAATTTTCTTTTACTAGCGCGATTTCTACGATATGATCATAGATGGTATTGATCGTTAAACGTCTAATTCTTGCAACTGCTTCTGGATCTAACCCTCTATCCAGCAATGTTTCCGTCTGGCGCGCTGATTGGGTCATGGTCTGATAAATGGATTGATCCTGAATACAAGCATTTAAAAATGGATATGTATTCGTGTCTTGTCCTATGAGGTTTAATAATCGGTGTATGATGCCAGTGAGATATAAGTAAATGTCGCTCTCTGACATGGAATAATGGGCTGACAATTGTTGTGTACTGAGTCCAAAATGTTTATAACCTGTAAGCCGATCTACAAATAGGTTGGCTTCCTGTGCATTCAACAGATTAAGTAAATGGTATAACTCATTAAACAATGTGTGCAGATGTTGATGCACATTTTCTTTCATGTGTGCATATGTTTGCTTAACCCAGACAGTTATTTCACGCTTATCTATAACAGGTATGTAATGATAATTTTGTTTGTAGCGATTCGTTAAAACTTGTGTGAGTAACAATAGTCGTTCAAAAAACACATGATCAACATCATAATACTGTAGCCCTTTATAGTAATGAAGAGGCATCGTGTGTTCATGTTCAGCTAACCATGTCATCCCTCGTTCAGTTAACTCGAATATATCAGTATCCTTGTATCTATCAATTAAACATTCATGTTCTAGACGTTTTATGAGTTCATTAAATTTCGACTTATTTAAATGACGATAAATACCATAAAACTCCGATAAGTCATACAGGTGTGCATCATGTATCGTTTGAATGGATCTTCTACCATGTAACATATAGTAAATGGCTGCGTGTGTTCTTTCTGCATGGAGATGTGAAAAACATTTTAACACAATACCTTTGTATAACAACTGGCTAGCTCCTTTATAGTTCAATAAGGTTGGTGAACGATTATAGGGGATTTAAATAGTGTGTATGTATTATTTTAGAAAGTCGTATAGACACAAGTAAGATGAAGGGTGTAAAACATTCATTCAAGCTTCCTAATAAGCGTAATTCATCATTACATAAAAGTCAAAATAAAGCCAGAGCATGATGTATGTTGGTCTGTAAACATTAAAGGGGCTGGGACAAATGTGTGGAGACTCCCACAAAACACGAACAATTTTAGAGTAATTATATGCGCGTTCCGAAAATATACTACGCTTTCCGCGGGCACGGCTTCAGTCTCGGGCCAACAAACGGTTTTCGATGGGGCGAGTAATC
>Ga0209487_1001637_pt1 | contig 18756 bp, 18 predicted proteins | sample Poulit2012_FD_187524 | JGI IMG/M metagenome (GOLD analysis project Ga0209487, IMG submission 187524) | Agricultural soil microbial communities from Georgia to study Nitrogen management - Poultry litter 2012 (SPAdes) (version 2) | ecosystem: Environmental > Terrestrial > Soil > Agricultural land...
ACCTATTCCTGCATCAACAATCACAGGGACTTTAGCTTGTTCAATAATAAAACTTAAATGGAGTGGATTAATAATTCCTTGTCCAGTTCCTATAGGAGAACCACCTGGCATAATTGCATGTGCACCAACTTCTTCCAATCTTCTTGCAAGTACAACATCATCTGATGTATACGGAAGAACTGTAAATCCCTCTTTCAACAATTCTTCTGTTGCTTTTAATGTTTCAATTGGATCAGGTAATAATGTCTTTGGACACCCGATAATTTCTACTTTTATCATGTCACAAATGCCTGATGCTCTGGCTAACTTAGCATGACGAACAGCTTCTTTAGCAGTTCGCGCTCCAGCAGTATTTGGCAATAAACTATATTTATCTAAGTCAATCTTTTCAAGAAAATTGGGTTGGCTTGGATCATAAATATTCATCCGCCGGACAGTGAACGTTAAAATTTCTGTATTCGATACTTCCACTGCTTGTTTCTGGATGTCGAAATTAGGATACTTTCCTGTTCCTAATAATAATCTAGATTGAAATTGTTTTTTATGAATCGTTAACATTTTAACCACCTCCTACAAATTGAACTAATTCTATCTTGTCTCCATCTTCTACTTTTGTATTTGCATAAGCAGTTTTTTCAATAATTGAGTTATTGTGTTCAACGATAACAATAGGATTATTTATCTGATAATGCTCCATCACTTCTTTAATCGTTGAAATTGTTGTTGGCACTGTTTCATACTCTCCATTAATAAGTAGTTTCAAGTCCTTACCTCCTTTAGTTGATTTCTTCCCACTTTAAAAATAGTATCTATATTCTTTCCTTTAATAAGTTCGGCCATTAACCAACCAGTGATCGGTGCTAACAGAATCCCATTTCGATAATGCCCTGTAGCAATTGATAATCCTTGATAATGTGGATGTTTCCCTAAATATGGTAATCCATCTGAAGTTTGAGGCCGAATACCTGCCCATGCCTTTTCCCATTTTGCTTCCTTAAGCGCTGGAATGTAATGGAGTGCTAAGTTCATGAGCTTTGAAATCCCCTGAAGACTAACTGATTCATCAAATGTATGTGCCTTCTCTGTTGCCCCAATGATCAGTCGCTGATCAGACTTCGGTACGATATAACAATTCTTTGAAAAGATTGTTCTTTTGATCGGATTCATTTTTGTACGTACAGAAAAACATTCTCCTTTAACTGGATAAGTGTCTAATTTCACTCCCAATTCATTGACTAATTGTTCACTCCATGCACCTCCGGCTACGATCGTTTCAGTGGCATAAAAAGAACCTACCATTGTTTTAGCTCCAATGATTTTATTTTTATCCTTAATAAACCCATAGACCTCTGTGTCCTCTAAAACAGTGGTTCCTAATTTAATTGCAGAAACTGCTAACGCTTTTGAAAAAGAGTATGCAGAAACATTTCCATCGTTTGGAATATACATAGCACCTTTGATACGTTTCGAAAGAGATGGTTCTAGTGAGTTCATTTCAGTTTGCGAAATCCAGTCTGCTTCTTGGCCATATTTCCTCTGTGAAGATATAGTCAATTGCAAGTTAGATACATCTTCATCAGTTTCAGCTATTTTTAAAATTCCGTTTGTGACAAACTCAATATCAATCCCTGATCGTTCCTTTAGTTTCTGGGCGAGATTTGGGAACATTTCTCTACTTTTACGTGCAAGTTGGAATAATGAGCCATTTTTTTCAAGTTCAGACTGCGCCCCGATCATTCCCGCTGCAGCGCTAGATGCTTTACTAGCAAGCTTATTTTTCTCAAGTAACAACACCTTTTTACTTTGTTCACTTAAATAAAATGCTATTGAACTACCTATTACTCCACCACCAACAATGATCACATCATAATGATTCTTCAATGTTTATCACCTTTATCCAATATTTCCCTGTATTTCTTTACAGCTTCCTCAGGATGAGAATTTAATAATATGCCTGACATCACAGCAATGCCAGCAACTCCTTTTTGAATGATTTTTTCAGTGTTTTCTGGTGTTATTCCACCAATTGTGATAATAGGTATCGACACTTGTTGTTTCAAATATTCCAAATGCTCTATACCTTTTGGAGGTATTCCTGACTTTGAGGATGTCTCATATATATGACCATAAAATAGATAATCAGCTCCCTTTACTTCTGCTTCTATTGCCTCCTTTATAGAATGAACAGAACAACCAATCTGCAAATTTGGAAATGCATCTCTTACAAATGAGATGTCAATACTATGATAAGCAAGATGAGCACCTCCGGTTTCCATGATATAAGCAACATCAACACGGTCATTTATAATTATTTTCTCAAGTGGAACGCCCACAGAATTTAAATATTGAATGGTGACAATCAATTGATTTGCTGACCACTTTTTTTCTCGCAGATGAATAGCATCAATTTCCTTATGGATCATTTCTATTTTACTAATGAGTATTTCCTGTGATTGTTGCCCAGTAGAAATAACATGTAATTGCTTATTCATGTATGCCTCCTTTTTCTAAATTATTTTTATGACTAGTTGATCAATACCTGTTTCTAGCATCAATTCAAATATGGTTAAGTGGCTTCATCTAACGGTTTCATTCTAAATTCTTGTAGATTCCGCAACTAAATGATCAGATGTAATGTGAACGCCAAAAAGCCACTTCCATTATGCGCATGCATAAAGAAGTGGCTTGAAATTGTACATACAATTAAAGTATACACCTTTCAAACGATCACTTCCCTACGCTGGCATCAACCAGATCAGGTTCAAAGAGTCTCAAAGTAATACTTTAATCTCAGCCTTTTTAAAAGGCACCCCTAGTGAAATACTTATTTTTTTATTCAAGATCATCATATCATGTTAACATTTTTTGTCAATGCATTCTGATATTTTAGTTCCTTTTGACTAGTTTAGTGAATTTCACACTAGTAAATTTCATTCAGTATCAATTTTCAGCAATAAATCTTTGAAATAATTGGGCAAGTCTACCTCAAATTCCATCCATTCATTTTTACTTGGATGATTGAAGCCTAGCTTTTTAGCAAATAAAACCTGGCCATCCGTGTTTAACCAACCATTCCCTGTATACTTTGGATCCCCTACTAAAGGATGTCCAATATAATCCATATGAACACGAATTTGATGTGTCCGACCAGTTTCTAATTGACAAATGACATGAGAATATTCTTTAAATCGTTTTAAAACATGGAAATGAGTAATCGAAGGTTTACCATCATCAACAACTGCCATCCTAAGCCGATTTTTTGGATCTCTGCCAATTGGCGCATCGATTAAACCTTTTTCATGCTCAATAACACCTTGAACAATTGCCTCGTAAATACGTTCTATTTTCCTAGCTTGTAATTGTTTTGTTAATGCGATATGTATGTGATCATTTTTTGCAACTATTAACAGTCCACCTGTATCTTTATCAATTCGATGAACAATACCTGGCCTCTCCTTTCCACCGATTGTAGAAAGTTCTTTTGAATAATAAAGTAGGGCATTAACCAGAGTGCTAGATTGATGATCTGCGGAAGGGTGTACAACCATTCCTTTCGGTTTATTCACAACCAACAAATCATTATCTTCATAAACAATTTCTAAAGGAATATTCTCAGGTTCTATTTTAAATTCATTCGGTTCTGGGATTGACCAGTTAATCTCATCATCTTTTTCACATCTATAATTTGCTTTTATTTTTTGCCCATTAACAGTAACTAATCCCTTTGTAATCCATTGTTGGATTTTTGATCGAGAATGATTTGGGTTTAAATCCGTTAATAAACGATCAATTCGGTTATTAATATCTGTATCTTTTACAATATAGTTAAATATGCTCATGCTTTTATTTTCCCTTTATTTTTCTCTTCTAGAATTGTCGAGATAAAAATTAATATAACACCAATGACCAAACATGAATCAGCAACATTAAAGATCGGAAAATCATATTTAAAAATCATTACATCAAGAAAATCAACAACTTCTTTTCTTAGTAAGCGATCAATAAAATTCCCTATTGCCCCACCTAATATAAGACTTAATGAAATTGCAGTAAATTTGTTATCTCTTGCATACTTTTCCATATAGTAAACAAGCCCAATGATTACAAATATCGTGATAATATAGAAAAACATCATTTGCCCTTGTAGTATTCCCCATGCTGCTCCAGCATTTCTATGTGAAGTAATATAGAAAAAATGATCAATGATTACAATTGATTCATATAATTCCATTTTTTGAATAACGATCCATTTCGTCAACTGATCAATACCAATCACGATTAAGGCAAATAAATAATATAAATACATACACTTTCCCCCGATTCAATAGCAAATCATTTCTTTAGATATTTTACCATAACCAAACGTAAAATACATTAGGCGACTTTAATAAAATTGCCTATCTTTGGCATTTCTAAAGAAACACCTTATTTTCTGAAGAACCAAAAGCGCAAGCGCCCGTTCAGCGACGTACAAATTGGAGAGCTACTGACGAGATAAAGGAAACACAATGAGCGGAGCGAATTGATGTTGACTTATCGTAGGAAGAAGATCGAAATTTACTAGTCGTTGGGCGATTAAGCTAGACGATGCTGTCCTAAAAATAATTAGTCACAACTTGAAAATGTTATACTTTCTTATTTTATAAAAAAAGCATGCCACCATAAAATTAGTGGCACACCTTCTATTAAAAAATTATCCCTCATAATGTTCTGTAACAATATCAGCACAGCGTGAACAAATGTCTGGGTGTTGTTCATCTTCGCCAACTGTTTCCGAAATCACCCAGCATCTATCACATGTTCCCCCGGGGTGTTTTTCAACAGCAATATCGACATATCTATATTCCTTGGCACTTGAATCCTCGTCAGCTACTACAGCCCCTGAAACAATTAACATTTGATGTAAATGTGGAATAGTTGTTAAGACATCATTTGTTTGATCATCTTTAGGTACAATTGTAATTTTAGCTTCTAATGATTTACCAATTACTTTCTCATTTCTAGCCTCTTCCAATGCTTTTAGGATATCATCTCGTACTTTCATGAAATGATCCCATTTTTCTAGGAAACCATCTTCCATAGGTGTAAGGTCTGGTTCAGGCATATCAGTTAATTGAACATTTTCTGCTTCCATACCACTAATATATTCCCAAACTTCATCAGCAGTATGTGGGAGAATTGGTGCAATTAATTTAACTAATGCAACAAGTGTATCAAAGTATACTGTTTGAATACTTCTACGTCGTTCATTATTTTCAACTTCAATATATAAAATATCTTTCGCAAAGTCTAGGTAAAATGAACTCAAATCAATTGTACAAAAATCATGTATTTGATGAAATACTTCTGAGAAGTCGTATTCTTCATATGCTTCACGTACATTGACAATGACCTTTTGCAAACGGTCATACATATAAAGATCTACTTCTTGTAGATTTTCCTTGGAAACTCTATTTTTTTCTTGATCAAAATCTGTCAAGTTTCCTAATAGAAATCTAAATGTATTACGGATTTTACGATATGACTCCGAAACTTGTTTAATAATATCGTCTGAAATTCTAACATCTGATTGATAATCAACAGATGCTACCCATAATCGTAAAATATCAGCACCAGATTGTTTCAGTATTTTCGAAGGATCAATCACATTACCAAGTGATTTACTCATCTTACGACCATTACCATCTAAAACCATTCCATGACTGATCACATTTTTATAAGGTGCATCTCCATTTACAGCAATAGAAGTTGTCAATGATGAGTTGAACCATCCACGATACTGATCAGAACCTTCGAGATAAATATCTGCTGGACGTTGTTGGTCTTCCGATTGATTCAATACAGCCTCATGTGAAGAACCAGAGTCAAACCAAACATCCATAATATCTGTCTCTTTTGTAAATATACCATTTGGACTATGTTCCGAAGTAAAACCTTCTGGTAAAAGGTCAATAGCTTCCCTTTCAAACCAAATATTAGATCCGTGTTCGCGAATCAACTCACCTACATGAGAAATTGTTTCATCAGTGATAATTGGTGTTCCGTCTTCACCATAGAACACAGGGATAGGTACACCCCATGTACGTTGACGAGAGATACACCAATCTTCACGATCACGGAACATATTGTACATCCGTGTTTCTCCCCAAGCTGGTAACCAGTTCACTTCTTTAATTGATTCTAATATATCTTTTCTAAATGATTTAAATGATGTAAACCATTGTGAAGTCGCCCTTGTTATTGTTGGCTGTTTTGTACGCCAATCATGTGGATATGAATGTGTAATAAAGTCCAATTTTAACAATGCGCCAACTTCTTCTAGTTTTTCTGTGATGGCCTTATTCGCTTTATCATAAAACATTCCTTCAAACCCTGGTGCTTCATCTGTTAAACATCCCTTATCGTCAACTGGGCTTAGTGCATCGATGCCATACTTTTTAGATACATAAAAGTCATCGTCACCATGTCCTGGTGCTGTATGAACACAACCAGTACCAGCATCAAGTGTTACATGTTCACCTAACATGACTAACGAATCACGGTCATAAAATGGATGTTTAGCAACAATTTTATCTGCTTCTTGACCTTTAAATTTCTGCACAACCTCGTAATTTTCCCAACCTATTTCTTCTGCAACTTGTTCTAATAAATCTTCAGCAATAACGAATTTTTCATCGTTCACTTGAGCAACTGCATATTGCACATCTGGATGTAAGCTAATTCCTAAGTTTGCTGGAATTGTCCACGGAGTTGTAGTCCAAATAACAAACTTTTCTCCATTATTAAGTAGTCCTTTTCCATCACTAACCTTAAGGCTGACATAAATAGACGGTGAACGTTTATCATGATACTCAATTTCCGCCTCAGCCAACGCTGATTCTGATGATGGTGACCAATGAACTGGACGCAATCCTTTGTAAATATAGCCTTTTTTAGCCATTTCACCAAACACTTTAATTTGAGCTGCCTCATAATCATTTGTTAAAGTAATATACGGATTATCCCAATCACCACGAACACCGAGATCCTTAAATTGCTTCCTTTGGTTATCTACTTGTTCTAGTGCGTAATCAGCACACATTTGTCTAAATTCAGCAATATCTACATCTTTACGGTTAATTTTTTTCTTTTTAGTTAGTGCAGTTTCAATTGGTAATCCATGTGTATCCCAGCCAGGAATATATGGCGCATGAAACCCCGCCATTGACTTATAGCGAACAATAAAATCTTTCAATATTTTGTTTAAGGCATGACCAATGTGAAGATCCCCATTTGCATATGGTGGTCCGTCGTGGAGGACGAATAATGGTCTTCCTTTTGTTCTCTCTTGCACTTGTTCATAAATGTTACTATCTTCCCATTCTTGCCTTCTTACTGGCTCTTTATTTGGTAGATTTCCACGCATTGGAAATTTTGTTTTTGGAATAAGCAATGTTTCTTTATAATCCATAAAGCATATCCTCCTATAAATTTTAAATAAAAAAGTCCTCTAACATCCCTAAAAAGGGACGAGAAGACTCGTGGTACCACCCTTATGAATTAAAAAAGTTTAATACTTTCATAATTCACTCGAAATTCGTAACGTGAATGATTCGTCCAATTCTACTATTCGTTCGAAATGGATACTCAAGAGGGATCTTCTAAAAGTATATCTGTACTAGGCTTACACCTTTTCCTAGCTCGCTTTACAGAACGTTTACTTTTATACTGTCTCTATCACTGTAAGTTATATGCATCATAACCTTTATGTATAAGCAAGTATATGTAAAATATCGATTTACGTCAAGGTCTATGACTTAGATGCTTCAAGCAATTCAAGATCTTCACCAATTTCAGTATCAAACAATTCTTCCCAATCGTCAGATCCAATCATATCTAACTGGGCTTCAACAAGCATTCGTAAACGCGTGCGAAATACTTTTCCTTGTTTCTTTAGATCCTCAATCTCTATATATACTTGCCTTGATTTACTTAATGCCTCATTAATAATTCGATCAGCGTTTTTTTCAGCTTCTCTAATCATTAGTTTCGTTTCCTTACGTGCATTTGCCTTCACTTCTTCAGCTGTTTCTTGTGCAACTAGAATAGATTTATTTAAGGTACTTTCAATGTTTTCAAAATGTCCTAACTTTTCTTCGAGTTGTTTAACTCGTTCTTTATATTCTGTTGCTTCTCGAATGACCATTTCATAATCTTTTATGACTTGATCTAAAAACTCATTAACCTCGTCTTCATCATACCCTTTAAACTTTTTTGAGAATTCTTTATTATGAATATCTAATGGTGTTAATGGCACAATGGCCACCTCCTTATGTAATGATTTAGGTATAGAAATGAAATTCATCATGATTTCTATTAACTATAATTCGACAACAATCGGTAAAAATCCTGCAAATATACTAAGAATTATTTTAAAATTGCGGTTGTTATTCTTAATTTACCTTTCCTTGTTTCACCATTAATTGTAACGAGCTTACTCCTCCCCTTTCTACGTACAGAAATTAAATCTCCCTCTATCAATTCAAATGTTCCATCATCAACAAGTTTAAAATTAACTTTCACTTGCTTTTTCTTTAAAACATTAGCTGTATCCTTCCTAGACATATTATAGATAGCGCTCAATACCACATCTAAGCGTAGTGATGAAACTACTTTATCGTTTTCTAACCAATGTAATTCCTTTTCGTATAAGTCTGAAAGGGTTTTTTCGGAAAGTGAGATGTTCGCATTTTTAATTGTCGTTAAATTAGCAATGACGTATTGGACAATTTCAGAAGCAACAACAATTTGTAATTTACCTTCTCTAACGAGTATATCACCAAGCTTACTTCGGTCAATACCTAATGATAAAAAGGCGCCCATAACGTCTGGATGTGTTATCGATATAAACTTTTCATTAAATGATGCTTCTAGTAATGTTAGCTGAAAAGTAGCATCATTTATCATCTCGTAGTATGGGGCAATAACTGCTCTGTTCCTTTCAGTAAACTTTCCACCACCATAAAATTTAACCTGGATATCATCATTTGTCGTACCTATTAAAGATTCGATAATTTGTTGCTCCCTAGGGTCTAAAAAGTCCGTTAATTTAAATTGATAGGATTTCTCGACAACATCTTTCCAGGACAGTACTTGATCAATAAATGGATGTTCTTCTTTTCTAAAGTGTTGATAAATTCCCATCTATATCTATCCTAAAATGATCCTGATAATAATTGAAACAACACTGGTAAACCGCTTCTTGCAGCAAATTGTAAAACAATAATCGCAACCAACGGTGATATATCAATCATACCCAATGGTGGTATAAAACGCCGAAATTGTTCTAAATATGGCTCACAAATCCTACCTAAAAATTCACCAAAGGTAGATTCTCTTGCCCCCGGAAACCAAGACATTAAAATATAAATAATTAATGCATACATATATATTTGAAATGCAGTTTGTAATAACTCAAAAATTTGTACTAACATCCACTACCATCCTTTTTCAAATTCGCCATCATCTACAAAAGATTCCGAAATTGTCCCTGTTACTTCGATATTATCTGGTGTACATAAAAATGTTTGTGCACCAAGTTTTTGAATATCACCGTTTACAGCGTAAACAGTGCCACTTAAAAAGTCGACAATTCTCTTTGCTTGGATATGGTCCACACGTTCTAAATTAATCACAACTGCACGTCGATTAACAATGTTATCTGCAATTTCTTGCGCTTCATTATAAGTCCTCGGTTCGCATAATACAACTTTTGAAGTTGGCTGTTTCATACTTGTTAAACTTACGACATTTTGTGCATCATTTTTACGTAATTTAGATGCTTGTGTTGCATCTATTTCTTCTTCCACATATTCGTATTCATATTCGTCATCAACACTAAATAATGATTTGAGTTTATTCTTAAAACCCATGTTATCACCTCATAATTATTCTGGTCCGACTAAACTGGAACCGATTCTTATATGTGTTGCGCCTTCCTCTATTGCAATTTCATAATCATTACTCATTCCCATGGATAAAAATTGGCAAGGTGCATGTTCATAATGGTTATCTTGAATACGTGTCTTTAATTGTGCCAATTTTTTAAATACTTGTCTTATTTTATCCTTATCCTCAATATGTGGCGCCATTGTCATAAGACCAACAACACGGACTTTTTCATATTCGGCTAATTTCTCTATAAATGGAACAACATCTTCGGGTGATAAACCATGTTTGGACGTCTCACCGCTTACATTGACTTGTACAAAACAATCGATCACATCATTTGATCGACTATTTATTTGCTTAGCAATTGATAAACGATCAAGTGAATGAATAGCATCAACTTTATCAATGATATCTCTTACTTTTCTTGATTGTAAAGTTCCTATAAAATGCCATTTTACTTCGTCTGATAATTGATTGTATTTTTCTGTCAATTCTTCAGTACGATTTTCGCCGAGATTTGTAATACCAGCTTTAATAGCTTCTTCTGCTCGTTCTATTGTAACATATTTTGTCACACCTATGATCATAATTTCACTCGGATCACGATTTACTTTTTGACATGCGTGTTTGATTTTATTGTAAATCTCTTCAAGATTAGTACGTACACTCATTATAACTTATTCTCCTCCAACAATTTTACCTTTTCCATTACTCCTATATTATTACGAATTACCCTAATTTGTAAAAGCTTTTCACCTTTTTCTACTAAATATTGCATCTTCTTATAGATTAGACTATTTTGAGCAGAACTACCAGTCTTTCACGAAAAAAATCTCGATATGAAATGAATCAATGTGATAATAAATATAACAAATATGTCACTACGATTTGAAATTAAGAAAGCTTCAATAAAACTATACGTTAAAATAGTAAATTGCAAAATTTACTATAATACACATATAGTTTTTATCAGTTTTCAGATAATAAATTTGTTTGCGGCACAAAATGTTGTTCTTGTGTTTCTTTAACTAGAATAACATCCGCGCCAATCGTTACAATTTGGTCCCAATAAATAATTAGTTCATCAGGCTTTCCAAATAAACTATTCTTCTTATCACGCAAAATTAAAACAATCGCGATAATCTTGCCAAGGTCCGGATCAATTTCTAAGTCATAAATATGACCTAGCCTTTTCCCATTATCAATTACAATAACTTCTTTAATTTGCAATTCAGATAACTTTATCATCCCCATCACCCACCTTAATCAATATATATGCGCTTAAATACATTTTCTTCATATATAAACAAAAAACAAACTAAAACATAAGAACAACCTATCCTAATCTACATCAAAGTAGAACCAAACAACGAACTAGTTGAATTAAGAATACTTACCGCTACGGAAATACACTTCGCTTGCCGCGGGCGCTGGTAAGCCCCCTCCGTGCTAACGCACTACGTGGTCTAACCTAGGCTTTTCATCCCGCAGGCGTCTCCGTGTATTTCCTACGCTAAAAATGTATATATATTTCACATACACTAGCTAGCATTATATTAAGAATTAAACCACAAACCAGCGCGGGTGACCGTAGAGGGGCGACTCCTGCGGGAAAAGCAACGGCTGAAGATCCCCTCAGAAGTGGTGTTCTTCTGAGGTAGCTGAAGCGTTGCCCGCGTAAAGCGTCCCCTCGTAGCGATCCCGAACGGCGATTAAAGCAGTTATTCTGAATCCAGTTGGTTCGCAGTTTATGTTTACTATGACAATTAACTATAATGTTGATTATGAACGACTGTTTGGGATAATAATATATGATGATTTTTTATGAATAAAGTTATAAAATTATATTCTCCTTCCTAGATCCAAATAGGAAAAATGTGAAAATGAATGAATAAAACCCTGATGTTTATGGACTTTACATAAACACCAAGGTTGTTTTTTAAGTTTTATTGAATTGTTGAATGGGAATTTATTCAAACATTTCTCTATTCATTTGTTGAATAGCTGCTTTTTCAAGTCGTGATACTTGTGCTTGAGAAATTCCTATTTCATCAGCAACTTCCATTTGGGTTTTCCCCTGAAAAAAGCGTTTATTTAAAATCATTTTTTCTCGTTCATTTAACTGATGCATGCCTTCTTTTAATGACAACTGATCATCCCATGTATCTTCTTTATTTTTATCATCACTTATTTGATCCATCACAAAAATTGGATCACCACCATCATTATAAATAGGCTCATACAATGACACAGGATCTTGAATAGCATCAAGTGCAAAAACAATTTCGGCGTGCGAAATCCCCATCTCTTCGGCAATTTCCATAGGTGTAGGTTCTTTAGATGTTTTATTAATTAATTTTTCCCTTACTTGAAGCGCTTTATAAGCAGTATCCCTTAATGATCTAGAAACTCTAATTGGATTATTATCCCGTAAATATCTTCTGATCTCACCAATTATCATTGGCACAGCATATGTAGAAAATCTCACATTATGCCCTAAATCAAAATTATCAATCGATTTCATGAGCCCAATACAACCTACTTGAAATAGATCATCAACATACTCTCCACGATTATTAAATCTTTTAATAACACTTAGCACTAGACGCAAATTACCATTAATTAATTCTTCCCGTGCTGATAATTCTCCATGTTGCTGTAATCTTATAAAAAGCTTGCGCATCTCTTCATTCTTCAAGACTGGTAATTTTGATGTATCAACACCACATATTTCAACCTTATGTCTGTACATTCTGTTATACCCTCCCAGTTGGTGATGCTGTTCAAGGTCAGTATCTCCGACTGGAAGTTATTTTATTCTTACCTTTTTCTACAAATATCTACAAAAATCGTTCCTTTCTTTATTACTACAAGGTTAAACCATTTTATTAAATTCTTTTTGTAATCGCTTAATTATCTTCTTTTCTAAACGTGATATATATGATTGTGAAATTCCTAGCATATCTGCAACATCTTTTTGTGTTTTTCCTTCTTGACCAACTAAGCCAAAACGTAGTTCCATAATTTGTTTTTCACGATCCTTTAATTCAGACAATGCACTATTTAATAATTGTTTATCTACATGCGAATCTAAATTTTTCGTAATAATATCAATCTCCGTCCCAAGCACATCTGACAATAATAATTCGTTACCATCCCAATCTATATTAAGTGGTTCATCAAATGAAATTTCGGACTTTGTTTTGTTATTTTTCCTTAAATACATTAATATTTCATTTTCAATACATCTTGATGCATATGTTGCTAATTTAATTTTACGGTCTGTATCAAATGTATTTACAGCCTTAATTAAACCAATTGTTCCAATGCTAATTAAATCTTCAATATTTATGCCTGTATTTTCAAATTTTCGAGCTATATAAACAACCAAACGTAAATTTCGTTCAATCAGCATTGCCCTAGCTGATTTATCACCCTTTGGTAATAGAAGTAATAATCTTCTTTCTTCTTCTTTAGTTAGCGGTGGCGGAAGCGCAGTACTACCACCAATGTAATATATTTCTTCAGATTTGATACCTAATTTGATTAATATTTTATAATAAAATAATCTTAAACGTAACTTCCAGATTCTCAAAAAAATCTCTCCTTTTTAAATTATGCAGATACAATCGAAGCAGTTTTAATAATTTCAGGCTGAAGTAAGCAATGATATGTCTCATCTTTTGTAAGTCGAGCAAATTGGATCCCAATCAGTACCTTATGTGTCATAATTTTTTCTTGTCCATAATAAACAATTAACTTTTCTGGCCTAATCGCCATTAAAAAGTTGCTTTTCCCCGCAACACCTTGAAAAGGAATAATTTGAATCTTTTTTTCCCATGCTTGAGGAATTTTATTAAAATTTAGTTCCTCATATGCTTCATATAACTTCTGCCATTCAGCATTTGTAAACCATTGCCTCAAAAATATTTCATCACAGATAATAACTGGATGTTTTGTAATCGGATCAATTAATTGATTTCCACTGTCTATATAACCAGTTGTTGCATAAGTTTCATTATTTAATTGAATGGTAACTGAACATAATTCATCATACCGAATTTTTTCCACTGCGTGCTTGTCCATACGTCTCTTTGTAAACAACCAAATTACGGGAAATCCAATGATAATAAATGCTAAACTAACTGGCTCTCCATAACCATTATTGAAAGTTAGGAAGCCACTTTCTGAAAAAATCATTGGATTTTGAAAGAGGAAATGTAAGGCGAATAACCCACCCCCAATAGCAAATGTCGTGAAATAAAATAATAATAATAATTTTACTGTTTGAAATACATTCTTAAATTTAAAGGTGCATAAAATAATGAACAAAGAGTATATAACCTTTCCATAAACCGTTGTCAAAAAAACATTTGGAAAATAAAGTGATATAGGAACGAGTAAAGAGGCAATAAATGCCCCGAACATTATTCTTAACTTTCTTGTATGATCTTCTCTAGCTAAAATTTGTGTAAGCATCAGTAACATCATGTCAAATACAAAATTTAATGCCCAGACAGCATCAAGATAAATTGTCACCTCTCTCTTCCTCTCTGAAACCATAAATCACCTTTTTAAAAAATGAACTTTCATTTAATTTGAATCATATTTTCATAGATTGACCTTAATCAGAAGTATAGCCCATTTAAAAAGCAAAGTCTGTCACATCTTGGACACTATATCGTACTAATTTTAACGAGTTATCGGACAGATTGTCGGAGATTTATGAAAAGCGTAAGCACCTGTTCAGCAACGTACAAATTGGAGAACTTTTGACGAGATAAAGGATACACGACAACAGAAGGAGCCGATATTGACTTATCGTAGGAAGAAGTTCGATATTTGGAACTGGGCCCACCAAAAGATCTGCTAGTTGCTGGACGATTAAGCTAGACGATGCTGTATTAACAAGATCATCCATAACCCAGGAATTTTATACATTCTTATTTCACAAAAAAGCCAAGTAAGTAGATTCAACTACTTACTTGGCTTTTAATAATCTAGTTTTAATTTTATCTTTTGCGATTACGATTCCTTAGGAAGGTTGGGATATCTAAAGCATCCTCTTCTTCGTAGATTGGTTCTTCTTTTACCGGTTGATTAGCAAATTGATCATTTTCTATTGTTGCTGCATGTTGTTGATGTTTAATGATCGGTCGTTGTCTTTGGGTTTTTTCCGCCTCTTCAACTTCATTAAATCCTGTTGCAATAACCGTAACGATAATTTCCTCTTTTAAACTTTCGTTGATGACAGATCCAAAGATCACATTAACTTCATTATCTGCAGACTGGGTAACTAAATCTGCTGCTTCTTGTACCTCATACAGACTTAAGTTCATTCCGCCAGTGATATTCATCAGTATTCCATGTGCTCCATCAATTGAAGTTTCTAGTAATGGAGAAGAAATTGCCTTTTTAGCAGCTTCTGCAGCACGGTTTTCACCTGTAGCAACCCCAATTCCCATTAATGCTGAGCCTTTATCATACATAATTGTTTTAACATCTGCAAAGTCAACGTTAATTAGTCCTGGTTTAGCAATAAGATCTGAAATACCCTGAACACCTTGACGTAATACGTTATCAGCCTCTCTAAATGCCTCTAACATTGGTGTGTTTTTATCAACAATTTCTAAGAGTCGATCATTTGGAATAACTATTAATGTATCTACACTACTTTTTAATGCCTCTATTCCGGAGATTGCTTGAGTTGATCGTCTTCTTCCTTCAAAAGAAAATGGACGTGTAACAACACCCACCGTTAATGCACCAAGATCTTTAGAGATTTGGGCAATGACTGGTGCAGCACCAGTTCCGGTACCGCCCCCCATACCTGCAGTAACAAAAATCATATCAGCACCTTGTAGCACTTCTTCTAGTTGTTCTTTACTTTCTTCGGCAGCCTTTTTCCCAATTTCAGGATTAGCTCCAGCACCTAATCCACGTGTTAGTTTTCCACCAATTTGTAACCTCGTTTCAGCTTTAGACAAATTCAAAGCCTGTGCATCAGTGTTAACAGCAATAAACTCAACACCCTCTACACCATGCTCTATCATACGGTTTACAGCATTGTTTCCACCGCCACCAACACCAATTACTTTTATTGTCGCTAGATGATCTAACTCCGTTTCAAATTCTAACATATGTTTGTTCCTCCTAGTATGTAAAATGACAAGAGATTACAATTATATTTGGTTATCAAGGATCGACAAATTGATAACCCAACTTGCACTCATACAGTCTACAATTTATATTATTGTAATTTATACTTCAATACTTTTTATTATGGATCAAGTATACTTCGTTTAATATCGCCTTAATTATATTTAATTTTTAGTCGAAAAACCATTTAAATAAGTTTCCTACTTTGGATTCCTTTTCAATTGTTTCTTTTGATTCATTTGAGCTTCTTTGTTGTACCTTACGTCTTGGTTTTTGCTCTTGGTCATGTATCGTAACTGAAGGCAATAAAGACTTACCTTGAATTCTCGCATTATAGTAAGCAAATTGCAAGATTCCAACTGCCGCAGTATATTGAGGTTCTCTTACACCTATATAGTCAGGTATAGCAATGCGAACATTTGAATTAAAAACATCTTGTGCAAGCTCTAATGTTCCAGGCATTTTCATTGTACCGCCTGTTAAAACATAACCACCTGGTAGATCCCTATAACCCATTCTACGTATTTCTCTTTCTGCAAAAGCATAAATTTCCTCTACTCTTGCTTCGATCATATCAGATAATTCTAATTGATTATGATTCATTTTTGTATTACTGCCAATGACAGAAACATCAAAGGTCTCATCTTCTTGTGCTAGGTCATAAAAGGCATGTCCATAATTTAATTTAATATCTTCTGCATCTTCAGTTGATGTTCTTAATCCGATAGAAATATCTTTTGTGATGTTATCTCCACCCAAAGGAACAACACTTGTTGCGGTTAAATGATCATTCTCAAAAATAGAAACAGTTGAACATCCACCTCCGATGTCAATTAGGGCAATTCCTAAATTTTTCTCATCTTTAGAAAGTGCAATTGTTCCAGCAGCAAGTGGTTGTAAACAAATATCCGCAACTTGTAGCTCTGCACCTTCCACACATTTTAGAATATTATGTAAAACTGTTTTAGAACATGTTATAATTGTTCCTTCCATCTCGAGGCGGACACCAATCATTCCACGTGGATCATTAATCTCATCCAACCCATCAACAATAAATTGTTTCGGAATAACATCAATGATTTCCCTCTCTGGTGGTATAGAAACAACTTGTGCGCCGTCTATTACCCGAGTAATATCCTCATCACTTATTTCTCTATTTTCACTCTGAACTGCTACAACACCATGACATGGCTGCAATTGAATATGATTCCCGTTGATTCCTACAACAACGCGCTCAATCTTCATGCCAACCATTCGTTCTGCCTGCTCTACGGCAGTTTTAATTGAATGGACTGTTTGGTCAATATCAACAATTGCGCCTTTCTTCATCCCATTTGATTTTGCAGTTCCAACACCAATAATATTTAATGAATCATTTAAAACTTCTCCAATAACTACTTTAATACTAGCAGTTCCAATATCTAAACTTACTAACACATCACTATTATTCAAAGTCAGGCACCTCCTCATTCAGAAGTATCTAAGTATCAATGATTATTTGACTTAATAACTTCCTTATGCTATTTCTATTCGTTATCCATTTTAAATTTCATATCATTAGATCTTTAATCAATTTCATTATTCTGTCATCATAACAAATAGCTTTGTAAATCTTTCCTAACTATATGCCATACCGACATTATAAGTTATTACTATTATGAAATTGATTCATTATTGATATAATACCATGTTTAGCTTTCAGATTCATTTTCTTTTTGATTATTTTTTGATGTATCTGTAAATTCTTCAAAATAAGCACCAACACCAATGTGTATAATCCCTTTGCTATCAGGCTCTAATTGGGACACAATTGACGGATACACTTGCATCTTATTGGCAAAATTTCTTATTGTTCCATCAACAACATAGCCGTCATTCATATATAAAACAACTTTATTCTTATTTTCTTCAGTTGGTTGCCAATGGATTTCAGAAATTAAGTTTAAAATACTTTTTGGTAGTTTTTCTAGTTCAGTTGTCATATTCTTTAAATAAGCTTCCTCAGTAAAACCGTAGATTTGTGGAGCCTCGGAAAATGATTCAATTTGAATTGGCAAAGTGATTCCTGTACCTAAAATAGGGTGGGCTTTTTCACCTTCCCTCAAATAACCAACGAGTTCATGTTCTGTAATTTGAATTTCAATTGTTGAAGGTAATTTTCTATTTACATCAACAGATTCAATTACAGGATGATCAAGAATCCCTTTTTCAATTTCTTTTTGATCAATCGCCCAAATATTAGTTTTATAAGTTAGACCACTACTTTCAATTACTTCTTCTTCCTTAACAAATGAATTTCCAGTAATAATAATATTTTTTATATTACTCAATGGCGACTGTAAATAAACAATTATGGAAATCAACAGGAAAAAAATAGTGAGGTAGAAAACTAAACGCCGATTGGCTTTCTTTTTTCGCGATTTCTTCAATTGCGGGATACGATCCTCTATCGAAACAATTTTCCTTTTACTCATCTCTGTTTCTTCCTTTTTAAAGTACTACTATCTTGAATGAATTTCAACAATATAATAATCTACTATAAAATTATCAGTAAAATTGTATTTTGAAATTCATTAATGGGCTAATAATAAATTATAACCCTACTAATTTAATAAATTATATCATAAAGTTGATATAGATTCCTTATACAAAGTAAGTTTACCAATC
>Ga0209487_1001638_pt1 | contig 18755 bp, 13 predicted proteins | sample Poulit2012_FD_187524 | JGI IMG/M metagenome (GOLD analysis project Ga0209487, IMG submission 187524) | Agricultural soil microbial communities from Georgia to study Nitrogen management - Poultry litter 2012 (SPAdes) (version 2) | ecosystem: Environmental > Terrestrial > Soil > Agricultural land...
ATCGAAACTATATATTGTAGCGGTGATGCACTAAACCGGTATTATGAAATTCATTGACATACTGAAAATGAATGAACAGGAAGACATCTTTCGTTGGCCTGTTTGGTTTCTCTATAGATAGATCGAAAGCAGATGGTTTTTATAAAGAAGGTGGGATTGAGATGTCATCATGGAATGAAATGTTAAAAGGGAAAGTTGCGGTTGTGACAGGTGCTTCCCGTGGATTAGGTCGGGCTGATGCATTGGCTTTGGCAGAAGCAGGAGCAGATGTCGTCATTACAGATATCTTAATTGAATCAGATATGGAAGAGAGCGAGAAACAAGCGGAGAAATACGGACCGATTGCCCAAGTGATGCAGAGCACAGATGTGATCTATGCCGATAAAACCGCCAAGGAAATCCAGGACATGGGACGACGCTCCTTTGCGATTAAGATGGATGTGACGGATCAGGAAGAGGTAAAAGCGGTTTTTAAAAAGGTCGTTGAAGAATTTGGCCAGATTGATATTTTGATTAATAACGCGGGTACATTGGATCATATTTCCCAAATTGAAAATCAAAATGACGATTTTTGGGAACGTGATTTACATGTAAATTTAACAGGTGCCTATAACTGTACGAAAGCCGTTTGGCCCTATATGAAGGAAAATAAGGGTGGAAAGGTTATTAATATGTCTTCGATTGTTGGGGTTTCTGGTGGATTCGGTCAAGCAAGTTATGCAGCAACTAAAGGGGGCCTTTTGAGCTTTACGAAAAGCATGGCATTGGAAGGTGCTCGTCATAATATTAATGTAAACGCCATTGTACCTGGGATTATCGGTACGGAAGCCTTTCATATGTCAAATCCAGATATGAATGAACGCATGATCCAACGAACAGCATTAAAAAAACCAGGTGATCCAGAAGATATTGCGAATGCGATCACTTTTCTCGTGTCTGATAAAGCGAAATATATTACCGGAATCGGTCTTCCAGTTACAGGTGGGATTGAACTGTTTACCTTTTAAATAATAAAAAGAATCAAGAAGTAGGAGGTTCATTCATGACAGAAGTAGTAATTGTTGATGCCTTACGAACAGCAACAGGCCGTAGAAAGGGAATGTTTGCTGACACACATCCCGTTGATATGCTCACCCCTATTTTAAAGGAATTGGTCAAAAGAAATGATGTTTCAGCGGGTGAGGTTGAGGAGGTCGTTACAGGTTGTGTGACGATGACAGATGAACAAGGTGGCAATATTGGACGGATGGCTGTTCTTGCGGCCGGTTTTCCAGTAGAGGTCCCCGCTTATTCATTAAATAGAATGTGTGGATCCAGCCAACAAGCGATTCATAGTGCCTCCCAACAGATCCTGGCTGGAGATGCAGATATCGTGATTGCTTGTGGTGTTGAAAATATGACCCGTATACCAATGGGATCGGATATGGGAGGTTTTAGTGATGATCTCGTAAATCAGTATAATATTATTCCTCAAGGTTTTTCCGCAGAAATGATTGCCAGCCAATGGGAGTTAACACGTGAAGAATTAGATGAACTTTCATTAGAAAGTCATCGAAGAGCAGCAGAAGCAACAGATAATGGACAATTTAAACGCGAAATCTTGCCCGTCACGATTGATGGGGACGAATTCAGCTATGATGAAGGGATTCGTAGAGATACATCACTCGAAAAGTTGGGCAGTTTAACACCGTCATTCCAACCAGATGATGGTGTCATAACGGCAGGAAATGCAAGTCAAATGAGTGATGGTGCATCCGGTTTATTATTAATGTCGGATACCAAAGCTGTCGAGCTCAATATAAGACCGCGCGCACGAATTTTGACACGTGTTGCTGTCGGGGAAGATCCTGTCATCATGTTAACCGGTGTCATTCCCGCCACGAAAAAAGCATTAGAACAAGCGGGATTAACGATTGACCAAATGGATACCATTGAAATAAATGAGGCATTTGCTTCGGTTGTGAAAGCATGGGAAAAAGAATTCAACCCTGATATGAGGAAAGTGAATCCACGTGGGGGTGCCATCGCATTAGGCCATCCATTAGGTGCAAGTGGGGCGCGTATTGCCACAACAATGCTACACACATTAGAAGATACGAATGGAAGATACGGGCTCCAAGTAATGTGTATAGGTTTTGGAATGGCAACTGCTACAATTATTGAGAGGTTGTAAGCGCTTGCTATTAATTGGAGGAAGGAGGAAAACAAAGTGGAATTAGTAGCGCCAAGTGGAAAAGAAGTATTTGACATGATTGATGCGGCATTAAAGTTTGATCCGAGTGCAACGGAAGGGCGGGAAGGGGTTTATCAATTCAACCTAACCGGTGAGGAAACGGGAACATATCAAATGATCATTGAAGAAGACGGAGCCCGTGCGGTTGAAGGAGTCCACCAAGATCCGAATTGTACATTTACAATTGATTTAGATGATTATCGCTTGATGGTTGCTGGAACATTGAATCCGACGGGAGCCTTTATGAGTGGAAAGTTGAAGATTAAGGGGAATATGGGTCTTGCCTTAAAGCTTCAAACGGTCCTCAATTCTCTTACCTTTTAACAGTTGTTGTCTACACATGAGCATTATGGGACCTCATAAAATGTGATGGGGTCCCGACTCTGAACAGTCAGGTTGCCAAGAAGTTGATTTGCCAGGAACAGCTTGCTTTATAAAGCCAACAATGTTCAACATCATGAGTTTCCGAATATAAATCTATAGGAGGAATGAATTGATGAGTGAAAAGAAGTTTCAAACGGTAGAAAGTCAGCTGAATTGGGATGCACCGATGTTTAGACTATACCAAAAGGCAAAAAGGAACGGTAAATGGGATCCAGATGACATTGATTTTAGTCAGGATAAACTGGACTTTGAGAATATGAGCGAAGATGAAAAAATTACGGCATTGCCACTTGTCTCATCCTTTGCAGCAGGTGAAGAAGCGGTTACCGTTGATATATTACCGATGGTATCAGCAATTGCTCATCAAGGACGCTTGGAGGACACGATGTTTTTAACGACCTTTATGTTTGATGAAGCGAAACATACAGAAATGTTTTCCCGCTGGCAAAATGCTGTGGGGATTGGGGAAATGGATCTGACTGTTTTTCATAGTGATAGCTATAAACGCATCTTTTATGAAAAGTTACCCGAAACAATGAATCGCTTATTGACAGACGATTCACCTGAAGCAATCATTCGTGCAGCTACTATTTATAATATGGTCGTTGAAGGGATTTTAGCTGAATCAGGCTATCATTCATTTAGACAAATATTTAAAAAGGCGGACTATTTTCCGGGCATATTAAAAGGCATCGATCATTTGAATCAAGATGAAGGAAGGCATATGCAGTTTGGAATCTATACGATCCAGCGACTCATAGCTGGCAATGAAAAGAACCATAAAGTGTTCATTGATTTTATGGATGAACTGTGGCCAGATGCCTATGGAGTTGTCGAATATCTAACCTCATTATACGAAATTCAAATGGCACAAGAATGGACGGAATCACGTCTCGACTTTGATGCTGACGGAATGAGGACCTATGCGAAACGCCAATTTGAAATTAGAAAAGGTCAGGTCAATCGGGCAAAAGATTACTCAAGTGCAGAAGAACTTGATGCACATCTAACGCAACGAGCGAAAAAGCGAGAAGCAGATGCAACAAAAACATAATGAATGATCAACTCAGCAATTAGGGGATGTTTGAACGAAAAATAGGAGGAGTTCTGTATGAAAGTGAATAACGTAGTGGAGATGCTGAGTAATACGGTCGAACGCTTTCCAGATAAAGATGTCTTTATGTGGAAAATAGATGGTGTCTATCAAAAGATGACATATGGAGAGTTTTGGGAGAAAGTTGATCATACCGCCTCCGGGTTGGCACACTTAGGGATTAGAAAAGATGATAAGGTAGCCATTTTATCGAATAGTAATCCAATGTGGGGAATCACGGATTATGCGCTGGCGAGTTTGGGAGCAGTTTCTGTGCCCATTTATCCGACATTACCACCAGATAAAATTGCCTATACAATAAAGAACGCTCATGTACGGGCCATCGTTATCGAAGACGAAGAGCAATGGGATAAGGTCTTGGATAGTAAAGCGATTCTTGATTATAAAATTATGATGTATCCAGGGAAAGCTTATGAAGATCAGAAGCAATCAGGAGATCTTACTTTTACGGAGCTGGAAGAGTTAGGAGAGCAAAACAAACTGGCTGATTGGGAAAAGGGGTGGCGTCAGCTAACACGTGACCATTTGCTTACGATTATTCATACGTCAGGGACGACTGGAAATCCGAAAGGGGCTATGCTCACCCACGGTAATATGTTAGCAAATCTAGAAGGCGTTCAATTCTGGTTAATTGAGCTTGTCCCCGAGGATATAGCCTTATCATATTTGCCACTATCACATGTATTTGAACGAATGGCTGGACATTATATGCCGATGTCAGTAGGGGTTACCATTGCTTATGCAGAAAGTATTCAAACGATACCTGAAAACTTAAAAGAAGTTAAGCCGACCGTACTCACGAGTGTACCGCTCTTATTTGAAAAAGTATATGCTCAAATACGCGATGAAATCGATCAAGGATCAGCGATTAAAAGGAAGATATTTAACTGGGCCGTATCGATCGGTGCGGAACGATATGAAAGATATCTTGATGCGCCAATGGATGACTTTTTAAGACAGAGTTATTTACCGAAGAAGCTCTTCCGAAAATGGAAAATCGCGGATCGGCTTGTTTTCCAGACTGTAAAAGGACAATTAGGAGGTCGATTACGTGGGATGGTTTCTGGTGGTGGAACATTAAATCCAGAACTGGCTAAATTCTTCTGGTCGCTAGATTTACCGATTTTAGAAGGATATGGATTAACAGAGACTTCTCCAGTTGTGACAACGAATCCGATGATCGAGGCAAGGGCAGGAACGGTTGGTAAAGTGTTGCCAAATCTACACTGTCGAATTGCCGATGATGGGGAAATACTCGTCAAAGGACCAAGTGTTATGAAAGGGTACTATAATAATCCGGAAGCAACGGCTGAATCAATTGTTGACGGTTGGTTCCATACGGGTGATATTGGTGAAATGGATTCACAGGGTTATTTAAAGGTTATCGATCGTAAGAAACGGATTTTAGTATTATCAACAGGGATGAATGTCCCCCCTGCGCCGATTGAGAGCGCGATTAATGAAAGTTTTTATATTGAGCAGTCACTGTTGATTGGCGATAATCGACGATATGTCATTTGCCTCATCAATCCTTCCTATGAGAATTTAATACCATGGGCAAAGCGGAATGGAATTCGCTCGGAATCCAATGAAGAAATCTGTCGACATAAAATCGTGATCGATCTGCTGGAAGAAGAAGTGCGACGGTTAACAGAGTCATTTATCAATTATTCGATACCGAAAAAAGTAGTTATTGCAAGTGATGAATGGACGATTGATAGCGGAGAATTAACTCCTAAACTATCATTACGATACAATATTGTAGAAAATAAATACAAAGATCTAATTGATGCAACATATGCTGAGGACAAGAAGACTGAAGTTGGAAAAGAAGCGGCTCCAACAGCAAAAAGCGGTTAAATTGAATCATATGATTACTATCATCCTTCATAAAATTGCGCCATAGAGAAACGGGGGTTTCGAAGGGAGCCTCCGCCCTTTATGACGAACAAAAAAGTGGACACATACATGCCCACTTTCTATAAATGCCATATCGTATATTCTGTTAGCCACTCGCTTGGGCCGCTGTCATGATGATTTTGCAGTATCGCTTTTGAAAAAGGAATGAAAAGGGAGAGGTGACAGATAATCATGAAGGATAGTTTAGATGATTCCGTCACGTATCGCTCTTGCAACAGCCTCTGTACGATTTCTCGCTTCTAACTTTTGCATAATGGATGAAACATAATCTCGTACCGTATATTCACTTAAATGTAAAGCACCTGCTGCCTCATTCGTTGATTCACCTGCAGCCATTAATTTTAGGACTTCTGTTTCACGAGGTGATAAATGTACCTTTTGAATCATATTTTGATCCGTACTAGCAGTCTCATATTTGTTTAAAATTTCACCAGCACTTTGGCCAAATTTGATGAGCGCTGAAAAGGTTTCTTGTGCGACTTTAAAGTGCACATCAGGTCCTTGGTCTAGAAGAGCTGCACCAATTAGTTTATTGGAAGAGGTGAAAATTGGTGCGATGACAAGCGAACTTAAATTAAATTGATCTACATATTGTTTAGGAAACCCCTTTGTTGCATCCGAAACATATAAAGGTTGTATATAATTCATGCTTTTCCCAAAAAGTTGGATCATCTCTAGCTTATCTTGGATTAATGGTAAATTGTCCATATTCTCAGTAATGTTTTGGATGGCATGAATATCAAGCCGATGTCCATAAAGCCCAAAACTCATCTGATCATTATGAGAATAAGAGAACAAGGCACAACGTTCAAAAGGTAAGTAGTTAACAAAGCCAGCTGCAATATTTTCGATAGCGTTTTCGTACGTTGTTGAACGGATCATCGTTTCATTAAACATAATGACAGAGTCTTTCCACTGTCGTTCTTGTCGCTTTATTTTTAAGGCATCTCGACCATTTTTAAATACTTGTAAAGAATACGTGATAAATGGAATGATATGCGAAGTATCTTCTTTATTAATACATAATAATAAGGTGCCATCTTCATATGGTACAGGTAATACATTTCGGTGTCTTGTCTGCCCTTGTGACATCTGTTTTAGGAGCATTTCCGATAAGGAATAAATCGTATCCGCTTCTAATTCATCATTACCTAGTAATAAGTCTTGATCCTTCTCATTAAACCACTTTTCAACAACAAATTTATGATCCTTTTTAATAAGGATGGCTGCCCATTCAATAGGTAATTGTTGTGAGGAGACAAGGTGCTTTAGAAATGAATCAATCGCAAAATGCTTTTGGTATGGATGTGTTAAAATATGTTCACTAATCGTTGAAAATAAATATTGGACGGCCTGATGATCCTGGTGTGAATAATCAGTCTCCCTTTGTGTTACTTTGTGTACAGCGTTTTCTAGCAACGTTATAATAAATTGATTCGTTTGAAAAGACGTTGGGTTGTTGTGAGGCGCAGGTTCCAAATCTTTCAACATCGTCTGATTCAGATTATCTGCATTGAAAAGATAATCGGAAAAAAGTTTAATCGTCACTTCCGCGCTTTTCGTTGACTTTTCACCCACATGCTGGAGGTGTAACACAATCTGTTCCCATTCCTTTAAAATTGGTTTCTCGTGCATCCTAACAATTTTAAGTCCATTCTGAAATATAGTTTCCATATGGTGGTCAAGTGTAATAGACAATGTGCTTCTTCCCCCCTATAAAAATTATTTAAAATAACCTGAATGGCTTTTCCTTACAACGGCCAATCGGCAAGTGAACATAAATCCACTTCCTGATGCCTTCTATTATAGCGCTTACATTGTTATATAACAACCATAAAATAGAATATACGGATAATTCGGAACAGCAAAGTTAAGCGTGAGAGAACTTTTACAAGCATATTCTAATCGGAAGTTCTTTATGAGTAAACTCATGTCACAGCCAGTTTGGTGTTTTAGGATTGTTGGATTGTAGGGATGCGGATAAGAGAGGAATTTAAAACTACTACAAATTACGGAATGGGTTTGATCATAAACAAACACTATACTTATAGGTAGGAAGTTTGATAGTTGGATATTTTATATAGTTTAAAAGAACTAGTAGGGAAAATAAGATGGATAAGTTCATGGGCAAGAGAAAAGAATACCATGATCCACTCTAGTTTTACCGTAGAACAAAAAAGGTAAAATAATCATCCATTCATATTAAAGTAGGGTCGATAATCATTCCCAAAGTTAAAACCGTCCATTTATAGGGATAGGTTAACCCATATATAACTCTTATAATAGGAGGGGATTAGTTACGTGTTTCGGGAATACTTTACCGTATAGATGGATGCGCTTACATATCCGGGGCGACGTCATATAATCCTTTTATTGGTTATGTTTCCAACATTGAATGGTACAAAAAAATTCCAACAACTTACGTGAGGGGGGTGATGTTAGGGAGTGCCGAGCATCACTAACATCAAGATGATCGCTATTAAAGAAACAAGGAATAAAGAAGATTTCAGGGAGTGGTAACAAAGCAAGCAAATTCTAAGGAGGCGTTTGGGATTAGTAAACTACTTAAGAAAGTATCAGCCATTATGTTAGTCGTACCGATGTTTTTAATGTATAGCGGTGGAATGAATGCCGTAAGTGCGGCAAGTTCCTCAAAAACTATCGGGTATCATTGTACGGGAAGTGCAGCAGGTTTAATAGACGTGGATATCGACATGGACGTTGAGGTTCACTCGGACGTTCCAGAATCAGTCGCACCAGGTGCTGACTTTTCAATTGAAGATTCCTACACGGACATTAGTATGGAGGCAACAGATCTTGTAAAGCAGGCAACAAACCCACTAATTGGTGAGGTAACTCAATTTGATTTAGAAATTGAAAATGCTACAGAAAGTAGTACAGGATCGGATGTTGTGAATGTAGCTGAAGGCGGATTATCCTTTGGACCGATTGATATCGCTGAAGAGGATGAAACAGTTGAATTTAGCGTTCCAGAAGAGGGTAGCCTACAAGTTGATTTGACTGCTGGCGAAACGGGACCGATTGAAATTACAGCTGGAACAATTGTCACTAGTGTAAGTGCAATGGGAATTATAGATGTTGTCGTAACATGTACAGCATATGATGGACAAGATACTTTATTGAGTACAATTGATGTTGAGGATGAAGACGGTGAAGAACCAGAAGAGCCAGAAGTTCCTGAGGCTCCAGCACTAGATGTTGTTGGAGATAATCCAATGGAATTAGAAGTTGGCGATGAGTATGTTGAAGAAGGTGTCACAGTTGATGGAGAAGAAAATGAAGACGTTGTTATTACAGGTGAAGTTGACACGAGTGTAGCAGGGGAATATACAGTCACATATACGTTAACATACGGTGAGGATGAGGAAACAGTTTCCACAACACGTACAGTTAATGTAGTTGAGGCAGATGTAGAAGAGCCGGAAGAACCAGAAGAGCCAGAAGAGCCGGAAGTCCCAGGTGATGGAGAAGATGGCGCAGACGGTGAAGATGGCGCAGATGGTCAAGACGGTGCAGACGGAGAAGATGGCGCAGACGGAGAAGATGGCGCAGATGGTCAAGACGGCGCAGACGGTGAAGATGGCGCAGACGGCACAGACGGAGAAGACGGTAAAGATGGTGCAGTTGGACCAGCAGATAAAGGCGCGAACGGCGTAGCTAGCCAAGGTGGATCCAAAGGTGCAATTGATCATGTGAAATCAGGTAGTGACAATAGTAGTTCACTTACTGGAGGCGGAAAATTACCACAAACAGCTTCAGCTACCCCTCTTATGATTCTGATTGGATCATTAATGGCAGTTTCAGGGGGAGCACTTGTTTTCATAAGAAGAAAAGCGTTGAACTAATATGCGAAAGTTAGGGATTGTCTTTCTCGTGACAGGGATGATAATTGTCGGGTGGTTCAGTTACAATCACTGGAGTGGAATGCAATCGGTTACAAAAGTGAGTGGGGATGTAGTGAAAGAAGTAAGCGATGCACAAACTGATTCAGATTCAATCCGTGTACTAGAACAGGATCAGGATTTAGAAGAAATATTTAATCCAGATCAAGCATTGAATATTGATCATGTGGATGGGGAAGAAATTGCAACACTTGTAATTCCATCCGTTGATCTAGCGTTTGATGTGTTTATGGGTACAGGTAAAGATGCTTTGGCTCAAGGGGTTGGCCTATATGAAAGTGAATGGACAACAACTCCTGATCTTGGAGGGCATACCGTTTTATCGGGGCATCGAGATAGTGTGTTCCGTCCAGTCGGCGACCTGAAAGATGGCGAAGCAGTGTATGTAAGCTATCAAGGCGAAGATTATGAATACAAAATCAATAAAACCTGGATTACGGATGAACATGATACGAGTGTCATCGTTGAAAAAGAAGAACCTACATTAACATTATCGACTTGCTATCCATTTGAATTTATTGGTAGCGCACCAGACCGTTATATTGTTGAAGCAGAATTTGTGAGAAAAGGCGATTTATTAAATTTGAGTCAATTGAATAAATAACCTCAATAAAAGGGTGTTATTCATGAATATGGGAAGACACAAATACCCGCTTCACAAAGGTAGTTGTGTCTTCCTTTTTTTATAATCCACTATGAAGGTAAGGTGTTAACGTTATGAAATTAATAAATCGATCACTTAAATACCTTTTATTATCATTACTCGTCTTCTTTTTAGTAAGTCCATTATATGTGATGGCTGAAGAAGGGGAAAGTGTTGAATTAAACTACGTGGCTCTTGGTGATTCCTTGGCTGCAGGTTTTTTAAATAAAACAGATCCACCATTATATGCAATTGGAAATGGCTATCCTTTTTTTATTAAACAGGGTATTGAAGCAGAGACGAGATATGGAATTAATCTAACGAATCGGGGGATCGGTGGATACACAACAAAAGATGTTCGGATTCAAGTTGAATACGATCTTGTTGTTCAAGAACAAATCAGATCAGCCGATTTTATTACGTTGGATGTTGGAGCAAATGATCTATTGGGCGCTGTCGATATTGGTGCCATCGATACGAGTGATCCGGAAGCAATGGAAGCAGCCATTCAAGATGCGATGGCAGCACTTGATCAGGTTGAGGGAAATATGGATGCTATTTTAGATAAAATAACTGAATTAAACCCAGACGCTCCGATTTATGTCATGGGATACTACAATGCATTACCGTATTTAGAAGATCTACAAGAGATTGTGATTACGATAATAGGCATGCTAAATGATAGGATTCATAACGTTACTGGTCATTATGATGCTTCCTATGTACCTACATTTGTAGCCTATGAGGGAAATTATGAGCTCTATCTACCAAATCCAAATAATATTCACCCGACTGAAGAAGGTTATGAGGTGATTGCGAATCTTTTCTTAGAGCAAATCATACCAAATTTGGAACCAGTGGAAGATCCTGATATAGAACCACCTCTTCTTACTTTAATAGGAGATAATCCACTAGAAATTGAAGTTGGGGAAATATACGAAGAACAAGGAGCGACCGCAATAGATCATGTTGATGGAGACATAACAAATCAAATTGAAATCATGGGCGATGTTAATACAGCTGAAGTTGGAGAATACATCGTTACGTATACAGTCGTTGATGAGGCAGGAAATGAAGCGACAATAACCCGTGTCGTTCACATCATTGAAGCGAAATCTCCGGATCCACAACCAGGTGAAGATGGTGAGGACGGGGAAGACGGAACAGATGGTGAGGATGGAGAAGATGGAATAGATGGTAAGGACGGAGAAGTTGGAACAGATGGTAAGGACGGAGAAGATGGAATAGATGGTAAGGAAGGAGCAGGTGGACAAGATTATCAGAATGGTGTCAAAGGTGAAGTTGTAGGAGAAAAAGGAGCGATAAAGCCTGTGAAGTCAGGAAATAAAGAGCACGTTCAGACCATTCGGGATGATAAAGTGTTACTTGCATCTGACGCAGGTTCAACAAGTGACCAAGGCGATCAGTTACCACATACAGCAACAAATATATATTTATTGCTTCTCATAGGTAGTCTATTATTTGGTGTGGGCGTATTCATAAAACGATTAACTCGAAGAGGAGTAGCAGACTAAAACCCTATAGTTGTCGGGTATGATTGCGCATTCATATCTTTTATAATGAATGATAAGTTAATGTTAATAAATGTCGAGGATGATCACAGACTGATTTGGATAGAGAGAGTCAGTCAAGTAACCACTATAGGGGGGATTCTATGAGAACAACACAATTTATTTCGGCAGAGTTTAGAAAGATGGCCGAAAAAAGGTCTGTTATTATTTCGATTCTTGCCGTAATTCTTGTACCACTGATCTATGCGATGATTATGTTATCGCCGAAATGGGGTCCATACGACAACTTGGACAATTTGCCAGTTGCTGTCGTCAACAATGATCTAGGAGCAATGTCCGATGGAGAGGAAGTCAATGTCGGAAATGAATTAATGGAGAATCTGAAAGGTAATAAAATATTAGGATGGGATTTTGTAACAACAGAAGAAGCAGAAAAGGGAATGGAAAATATGGATTATTATATGACCATTGAAGTCCCGGAAGACTTTTCCGCTAATGTTGTAACCGTTTTAGATCCCAATCCAGTTAAACCCGAATTAAAGTTTACCCAAAATGAAGGGTTGCATTTCATGGCAGCACAAGTAACCGATAATGCCATTGAAACACTTGGTAATCAATTATCAGATCAAGTGACAGAAACATATGTCAGAAATGTTTTTGGACAACTTGGACAAGTAACTGATGGGTTTGAAGAAGCAGCTGATGGTTCAGGGCAAATAAATGATGGATCAAAACAATTAAAAGATGGAACAACTGAAATATTAGAATCATTAACAGGAAGTGCTGATGATGTAGGTAAACTAGCAGATGGTGCTGGGGAACTGAAAGATGGGACAGGGTTAATGCTCGACACATTAATCACGAAGCAAGCTGATATTTTGAAACTAGCGGAAGGTTCAGAAGAGTTAAATGCAGGAACCGGTGAGTTAGTCGATAATTTAACAGGTAAATCCGGTGACATCTCAAAGCTAGCAGAAGGTTCACAAGAGTTAAATGCGGGAACCGGGGAGTTATTAGATAACTTAACAGGTAAATCCGGTGATATCTCGAAGTTAGCGGGTGGTGCGCAAGAGCTAAATGCAGGAACCGGGGAGTTACTCGATAACTTAACAGGTAAATCGGATGATATCTCGAAGTTAGCGGATGGTGCAAAAGAGCTGAATGCGGGAACCGGTGAGCTACTCGATAACTTAACGGGTAAATCGGATGATATTTCTGACTTAGCAGCAGGTGCAAAAGAAGTTAATGACGGAACAGGTTTATTATTAAGCACACTTCAAGATAGTTCGGGCGATGTTCAAGAATTAGCAGATGGAGCAACTGAATTAAAATCAGGTGCGAAAGAGCTAAATAGCGGAGCAAATGAAGTATTGGACGGACTCGAATCAGCTAAGGAAGGGAGTGCCGAATTAAAGGAAGGATTAGCAGGGCGACTCACACCCGGAAGTCAAGATCTTGCAGACGGTGTGCAATTGGCTGAGGATGGTGTGTTAGAAACGATCGAGAGTATAGAAGAATTACATCAAGGTTTGGAACTTTTAGCTCTAACGGAACCGAGTCTCCAAGATAACGTGATCTATCAGACGATTATGGAAGAGCTTGAGGGAAATTTAGCAACGACGGACGAAAAAAAGGAGGACTTTGCTAGACTCGTCGCTGGTGCGAATGAAATCAGAGATGGACTAGCGGAAGGCAGCGATTTCCAAGCAGGATTATCAAATCTAGATGGTGGTTTAGGCCAGCTAGTTGATGGTCAAGGGGAGTTGGCTGAAGGAACGAAAACATTGGCAGGTGGAGCAGGTCAAATTGCTGACGGAACGAAGACCATTAATAAGGGATGGGGGGAACTGGAAGATAATGTTAAGCTTTTACATGATGGAACCACTCAAATCAAAGATGGTAACGCATCCGTCAAGCAAGGTTGGAATGATTTAACAGATGGTGCGAACCAGCTGCATGATGGATCATCTCAAGTAAGTGATGGAAACCAAACAGTTAAAAGTGGTTGGAATGATTTAACAGATGGTGCGAATCAGCTTCATGATGGATCATCTCAAGTAAGTGATGGGAACCAAACGGTTAAAAGTGGTTGGAATGATTTAACAGTTGGTGCGAACCAGCTTCATGATGGTTCATCACAAATTAGTGATGGAAACCAAACGGTTAAAAGTGGTTGGAATGATTTAACAGTTGGTGCGAACCAGCTGCATGATGGATCATCACAAATTAGTGATGGAAATCAGACCGTTCACTCGGGTTGGTTGGAGCTCACAGATGGTACTTCTCAACTGGATGATGGGGCTTTACAATTAAGCGATGGAAACCAAACAGTCGAAAAAGGCTGGGACGACTTAACGGACGGTGTGACACAGGTTGATGATGGAATAGGTGAGATTCATGAAGGAAGCGCTGAATTAACGGAAGGCTTAGAAGGTGGAGTCGAGAGTACAAGCCAGTTAAATCCAAGTGATGATAATATGACGATGTTCGCATCGCCGGTTGAATTAGAAGGTGAAGTGATTAATAGCTTCCCATTTTATCGTGACTCGAATGCGCCATATATTTTAACACTTGCATTATTTGTAGGGATACTGGCGATGTCTTTCATTGTACCATTCGAAAAACCAGCTGTTATGCCAGCATCAGGAATGTCATGGTTCACAGGTAAAGTAGCGAAGCTTTCTCTATTGGCGGTTACGCAAGCCGTATTGATTTCAGTATTTGCGTTACTGTTCCTCCAATTGAAAGTTGAAAGCAATCTGATGTTTATATTATTCTCAATCGGCGTCAGTTTAACTTTCTTAATGATTATTTTATTCTTAGTTGCTCTAGCAGGTAATATTGGGCGATTATTAGCACTTGTGTTTGTCGTCTTACAATTATCGACAACGGGATCTGATTTACCTATTCATATGCTACCAGAGGGATTACGAAATCTGAGTACAGTCTTACCATTCACGTACTCAATCGACGGTTTCAAAAACATTATTACACTCGGTAGTTTTTCGAATGTATGGGGGGATATCGGAGTTTTATCAATTTACTTTGCTTTATTTGCCGGGTTGTCCTTGCTCGTATTTATGTTCAAGTATAAGGGACAATCAGAACAAGGCGAAGAAATTGAGGAGTTCGCAAGCTAAAAAAATATGGATCAATGGAAAGCCCCTATTTATCGGTAGATACCGAATAATAGGGGCTTTTTAATTTATATTGAGCATCACCAATTGAAGGGAAGCAAATGGCAACCAAATAATAAACCTATAATTGTAGGGTAATATTTTAGAGTGAAGTCTTTTATAATAAAGAATAAGGAACGCAGTCAACGGATATGGGAATAGTTTATACGCTTTTGAAGATACACAACATAAAGGAATTTCAAGAAAATAAAATCTGAAAATGTAGAAGAGGAGGGAAGAAGTATAGATGGATAATGGTGACGTTACAGTTGGATTGACGGCTAAGAGGAAGTTGTTAATTGCCTTATTAGGTGGCTTTTTCTTATTTGGATCATTCATTGCGGCGATGGGATTTTCCGGCACTGTTTTCGCAATGCCACTTGGTGGATTAGGCGACTTCCATGTGTCTTTTGACAAGCTAGAGGGCGAAGGATTCACTCTGAATCCAGAAATAGGCGAGACGGGAAACGAGTCAGATGCACCATTGGTTCGAAATGAGATTGACAAAGCAGTGATTGATAACTTGCATATTTATAAAGATTTAAAAATGCCGACTGGTGGATGGATAAGAATTAACATCAAAGCGAATGAACCTACTGTCATCGAAGGATTGATACAGGATGCGCGTTTTATTGATGCGGATCTGGAATTCGATAAGATGGCTATTAAACAGACCAATACAGAGGGCATGTCAGATGAAGATGTATTCAAGAACAACTGGACACATGATGCGGAAACCGTAACGATTTCAGATGGTGAAATTGTAACCGCTTACTTGTTCCAGAATATGGTCACATTAGCTGATGCCGAAATTTATATAGATCATATTTCAGAGCCAAATGAAGGGAGCGGTTCAGGATCGAATTATGATTCTGGTGAAGGGGTAGCAGCAGGTTCAAATGATGGCTCATCAGGTGGGAAAAGTAGTGATTCATCAGGAGAAAAAAATGCTGGGACATTACCATTAACAGCGAGTAATTTATGGATTCCGATTATGATTGGTGGAGCTTTATTGTTGGGCGGTTTGATTATCTTATGGATACGAAAAAAGCGAAACAGCATAACGGCAGAATAAAATGCGAAAACAAATAATTTATAGGAGTGATACGTTTGGGAAATGAAGGTAAGCTAGTTGTTGGTGGAGTCTGGAAGAAGAAGTTCTCCATTGCTTTACTTGCTGGTTTTTTAGGGCTTGGCGGATTGATTGGTATATTCGGAATGACGGGTACAGCCTTGGCCATGCCACTTGGTGGAATAGGAGACTTTTATGTAGAGTTTGATGAGTTGGAAGGGAAAGGGTTTCAGTTAATTCCGGAAATTGGCGAAACAGGAAATTCCGATGCAGAACCGATGATACGTAATATCATTGATGAAGTCGAAATTACAAATTTACACATTTATAAAGACTTAAAGATGCCTGCTGGCGGTTGGGTAAGAATTCATATTAAAGCAGATGGGCCAACAAAAATAAGTGGCTTAATTCAAGATGCTCGATTTATTGATGCCGACTTAAGCTTTAATAATCTAGCCATTGAAGAGAGTAATACAGAAGACTTTTCAAAAAACTGGACGCAAAATGCAGATACGGTAAATATTAAGGATGCAGTTCTCGTGACAGACTATCTATTCCAAGAAGTGGTTAGCTTGAACGGAGCAAAAATTTCAGTAGAAAAAATTGATGAACCGAAAATGTATGGTGAGAAATAAAGTCCCGAAAACTAGAAGGGGGATGATCAGACATGAGTAAGAAAGAGGCAAGGGCTTTGAAAAGATCAATCAAAAGGGACGAAAAAATACAACGTAAATACGAAAAAGTATCGACTGGTGGGAAGTTCAAGCAGTGGAGAAATAAGCGACCATTTTGGGGAGCGACTCTTTTATTACTTGCAGGATTGATGATTTTGTATATTCCGCTTCACTTATATGAAATCGCCTTCATCCCAGGGAGCTTTGTTTTTGTCGGCTTTATTTTTGGTGGTCTATTGTTGATCATTGGCGTGTTAGCTTATATTTATCCCGCATTTTCTACCGTGTTTGGGGTCATAGGCATCTTCCTGTCTGTCTTATCCATTATGGGGGCTTTAGGCGGATTTATTGTAGGTACAATATTCGGGATCATTGCAGGGGCTCTCTTGATTGGTTGGGAATTGCAGGAGGTTAAACCGAACCAAGACAATGTAGATCATCATGGAGATAAAAATAAATCTATCGTGAAAGATCAACAGGCTAATATTGCATAATCCATCTAGGATTAATGAATTTCATAATCCCTATTTATAGCTATATCATTCCTACAAGTAGTTGTATTGATTCGTTTACAACTACATATCGAAGTGACTTCGCTTGTTATGGTAATTATGAAATTCATTCAGGATGTTTAAAAATAGGAGAGTTTCTATGGAAAATAAACGAAAACTGAATACGTTATGTTATAGTAGTTTAATTTTCGTGTTGCTGTGTGGATTATTTCTAAAGCCGATAGGCATGCCTGTCGTCCATGCGGAAGAAGAACCGAGTTCAGAAGAAAGCCATAGTGGTGGCTTTATCATAGAATCAGATCGTGTCGAAGGAGCTATGGATTTAGCAGAGGCACTGGGTGGTAATGTTGAAATCGAAGAGGGACTCATAACCGGTTTAAAGATAACGAAAATCTTGGAAGTTGGAGAAGGTGAAGAACCCTTGGTTATTATTATAAAATCACCTGGTCCAATTCCAATAAAAGAGTTATCTGCGAAAACGCTTGGTGGTGGTTTACCTGATTTTGCTGGATTATGTCTTGATCCCATTGAAGTGGGATGGCTTTGTTTAGAAGATGTCACGATGGAAGTCACATCACAAAGCGTTGAGGAAATTGATTTACCAAATGCTGAAATCGAATCATGTTATCTGAGTGAATGTGAGGATGTTGGTATAAGTGAAGCTGAAATAGAGGCATTTATGGCTAATGTGGAAGAGGAGGGTACGCTGTTATCATTGGATGAAATCAAGGATGGATTAGAGGATGATCGGGAACTACTGAAGGAAATTAAGAAGCATATGACGGATGCCACAGAAACTCATGAAGAGCTTGAAAAAGAACATGATATTGAGGAAATGGGAGGCGTAATCGACGAACTGACATCTGTACTGGAGGAACTTTACAAGGGTATTGGGGAAGATCCAGAAATAGCTTATGAAACACTAGATGATATCGCTGTAAAAGATATTCCGGAATATACAGATGGGGAAAACGGAGAAGATGATATTGACGTTGAAGAGCAATTAGCTAATGTAGTAGAAGAAACGGTTGAGCATGTGGATTCATATGAAACACTCTCGATAGAATATGTCGAGATCGTTGAAGAAGCTGTCGAGAAGATGGAGGAATTAAGTGAGCGTATTACTGAAAAGGAGAAATCACTAGAGAAGATTGAAAAAGAACTGGTGGAAGAAGAAGAGGAGATGGAGGCAAGAGAATCAGATTCAAATAATGAACAGGCAGAACTTTTATCAGAATTAGTAGAAATGGATGAGGAAAATAACGAATCTGATAATGAAGAGACTATCGATCCTGATGCTGAAGACAAGATCGATATCGATGAGTTTAAAGAGGAGCTTACGGAATTTAAAGAGGAGTTCACAGACTTTATTGAGGAGATGAATCAGGCTAAAGAAACACTCGATGATTTAGTCACTCTCGATGAAGAGATTGGCAAGGACTTCGAAGGGATTATGGATCAGGTAAGCGATCTTCAAGTGATTTATAAAGATTTAATGGACCGCTTTGAGTGGATTGATGAAGAATACGAGGTGGGGACTTCGGACGCTGAATCCGATGCTGCCGCTGAAGA
>Ga0209487_1001639_pt1 | contig 18753 bp, 15 predicted proteins | sample Poulit2012_FD_187524 | JGI IMG/M metagenome (GOLD analysis project Ga0209487, IMG submission 187524) | Agricultural soil microbial communities from Georgia to study Nitrogen management - Poultry litter 2012 (SPAdes) (version 2) | ecosystem: Environmental > Terrestrial > Soil > Agricultural land...
AACTGCGGAACTGTGACCACCTCAGCCTCTGCTGTTGCTGCCAGCGCTCTATCAGTCCCTGCAATCACTATTTTGTATGCAGGTGTACCGAGGAAGCCGGGAGCATCATGAACTGCTGTTATCGTCCATCTTTGATGAGGACGCGCAATGTAGTCTCCGATTCTGACACCGATGTTTCCGGCCGGCCACGTGTCGATGACATCAGACAACTGCTGAGATGGGATCGCCTCGATTGGCTCGTCAGGATTTTGCCGGAAGAACCCCGGTGAGGTACGGGGCATTCTTACAAAATCTACCACCAACTCGAGGCCGTAACCGCGCCGCTGAGATTCGATTTCATACGTCCCGTCTGCCAGGTTTTCGCCGGCCACAGGCCATCCGTCTTTCCATAGAAGAGGCTTGATCGCCAACACGCTGCGGCCGCTTCGGTCCAGATCGGCCTCGTAATGGAACGACACTTTCTCGACACCATCCTCAATGATCGTGCGGCCAAAGTGTCCGGCACCATTCATTCTTCCACCACCGGATGAGACGACCATCTTAGCTCCGCCTCTGAGCATGTCTCGCCCTACATTATCGACATAAGGGCCGGTAATGCTTCTCGAACGTCCAGCGACAATATTGTAAGTTGAGTTGGCGCCGTCGCAACAGGTCCCGTGCGTGCCCAGCAGATAATACCAGCCGTCTCGATACGCAAGCGTCGTCGCTTCCAGGTCAATGCCGATGTCTAATGGTTCATTTCCTTTCACGCGTGCACCGGTCTCGGGGTCAAGCTCGACCAGGCGGATATTTCCGAAATACGTACCGTAAGACATCCACAAACGCCCGGTAGTCGGGTCTAACAGCAGCCCCGGATCGATGGCGTCGTTATCTTCCATATTCTTGGATTCCGCCACCAGAATAGGCTCACTAAACTCGAAGTCGGGCGAGTTCGGATCCAGCGTCTTGTTCCACATGGTCATGATCTGGCCGTCATGTCCACCTCCGAGCCCCCCTCCCGTAATGCCATAAGCAATGAGGTAACGATCCCCGATTTTTATGGCATCCGGGGCAGCACCCCCGCCAGGTCTTACAGCCCCGGAGTTCCAGGTCCAGCCATCTTCGGAAATCAATCCACCGCCGCCCGTACCGAAGGTATAGTACTTTCCATCCGACTCCATGATGGTCGACGGGTCATGGATATATGGATTTCCGACTTGCGCCGTTGCGACGCGGCATATCAGAACGACCAATACCAGCGCCGCGGATATTCTCCGTATGCTCGATTTCATCTGCATGGATTTCCTGCTTAGAGATATTGAGGAAGACTAAGCCTACTCATAACTAATGGTTAGATTTCTAATCGGCTCTCCTCGTTCATCAAGAAAGCGCAGACAGAAATCACTCATACCCGGCCCGTTAATAACCGCCCCCCTTATAACATTCTTTCCTTTCTTGAGGGTAAGGCGCTTAGAAACCACGTCGTCCATAACCATCCGTCGGTCGCCGGAAAGCAATGCCGCTTCCTCCCCATTCAACCACCACATTGACGCCGAGTTTGACCCTATTGCCATTCTGACATTTTCCATCTCCACAGGACTCTCAACTATAGTTACGGCCCAGAAAAGCACGCCATAGATTTGCTTCTCCAGGCCGAACGCAAATCGAAATAGCTTCACATTGAAGTCGGTGCTCTCCAATGCGTGCCATTGCAATTCCTGATCGCCGACACTGACCACATCACCATGTTCCGGTATTACCGTAAACTGATTATCGAAGTACAGCGTATCGAACGCATTTCTGAGATAGCTGTCCGTGAATACGGTGTTCGTGGGGTTCGGCTTGTCAATTGGCTCTAACAACAGCCAGCGCCGAATGAACCCGTCCCGATCGGGTGTCATTATTGCTGGTGATGCCTCCATGAAATATGGAGCAATGGTTCTTTCGACGTCAAGCCTGGACTCGTAATCCGCCTGTCGCTGTGCAAAAGCAGAGTTGCTGATTAATCCAATGCCCGCAATCAATAAAAAAGCCGCCGCCCGAGGCCATATGTTCTGTCTGCCGATCATGGTAACGATATATGATTGCGTTGATGTTGTAATGAGACACAGGCACAGTCAATCTAAATGAATGGCCTGCTATTAATCATCAACACGATGAATATCGCTTATGAATACTCAGCAAATACACCGTAGTGCGAAGAGAAGTAGAGCATCCGTCAATTAACGCAAGATTGCAGCTATCCTCGGGTTGAGGTCCTATGTAGCGGCCAGGCCGCATTTGTCGCTTTTGGCTGGACGATCATCCTCTCAGGTCAAAGAACAGATCGAACAGATCATGCCTGCCACGGACTTGATCCTGGTCGTGCAAAACGAGCCGCAGGTGACTGGCGAGCGCAGCGAGTAAAAAGAGCGGCAGAGGCGTTCCTCCGCCCCGCGCAGAGCTTGGACCTTATCCGGGGAAGCACAGACGACGCAGAACGCAGCTGATCGATTGATCAATGGCCTACTATGACAAATAGCATCCGCCGCACCGGAAAGCACGCGTTTTGCCAGGGTGAAAGCGCGTTTTCTACCGGTTGTCCACGGTGAAGTCCGGCAAGGCGTCGCCCGGTTTCATCCCAATAGACATACAGCGCAGGACCTATCCGATTGTGATGGGTGTGCTTAAGCCATCGTCAGGATCAGTTAGCCGAGTCGACGGAACGGTGGCGCCCCAACCTACGCCTCAATACGTAGTACGTACATCTACGTATTTCCTCTGCAAACAGGCAGTTACGTAGAACTGCGTATAAGATAGGGCGGGAGTGCACCGTATCATTCGAGTGCATCCCGGACGATGTAGTTCTTTGATAGAGTTCGTTCGGGAGATAACAGGCAGAGCGCGGGCGCACGCTAGTGAGAGGCGTCCGCGTTACTGCGTTTAGGGCAGCGCTCTCATGACTGAAGGCTTACGAGTTCTCCTGATCGACGACAGTCAAACGTTTCTCCGTCATACCGCTCGCTTCCTCGAGCGACAGGCGGGAATCATAGTAGCGGGGATGACAACATCGCCCAGGAATTCGCTCAGCCTGGCCGGCGAGTTGCGCCCGGACGTGGTGGTGACCGACCTGTCGATGCCCGAAATGAGCGGTATCGAGCTTATCCCGCGGCTCCGCGTGGTTCTGCCGCTTGCCCGCCTGGTCGTCCTGACGTGGAACGACCTTCCATATTATCGCGAGGCAGCCATAAATGCGGGCGCGGACGAATTCGTGCGGAAGGAAAGCGTTGTTCAAGCGCTCGTCGCTGCAATCAAAGGTGATGCTGTCCTTGGCAATGCCGTGTAGTAGGAATAGTCTATAATCGATGGTTCGAGATGATGAGTCTAAATCAGGGAGCCGGCGCGAGTCGGCGTGAGTTTTCTGATGGTTCTCGTGAGGAGGAAGACACCGAAGGTGCCATTGCCGGCCTCGGGGCAGATATTCCGCTTGACAGAATCACCCGCGTGGTTGCCACACATTTTGGATGCCCGGCCTATATCAACATTGTAGACGGCTCATCCGAGCGTTGCATTTCCAGCTCGACGGGCAAGATCCACATGATAGGGCTGGACCTCTCGATCTGCGTGCAGGTTGTGCGGACGGGCAAGCCTCAAATCATCGCCGACTTGAAGCAGGACCCTAGGATGGTGAGCCATCCGTTTGTGCAAGGCCGCGCCGGTTGGCGTGCCTTCGCGGGCGTCCCGCTGCGCATCAACGGCAAGGTCGAGGGCGCACTGTGCGTCATCGATACCGATCGGCGCCAGTTCGACGAGTACGATATGGATGTACTCGCTCGCTTCGGTAACGTGGCGGCGGAGGTGCTGCGGAATCAGGTCTCGGCGGACTCACCGTATCGCATCCCTGATATCTCCCGCCATATGATCGATGGATTGCCCGACGCTACCTTCGTTCTGAGCGAGGCCGGGTCGATCATCTATCGGAATAAGGCTGCCGAGTGGGATTTCGTGGATCCTGACGTGGCCGACTGGTCCTCTCTGTGGCCGGGTTCGGTGCTTCCCGCGGCGCTCGCTGCGCTGGACCGCGCATTGGAGTACGGCGAGTCTCAGTTCGAGGCGCACATCACGGCTGGTGAGGCGGTGCCGGAGTTCAACCTCTGGTATGACATACGCTTGAAGCGGACGGAAATCGAGGGTCAGGTGATGCTCCTTGCGACCGCGCGGGATGTTGCGCTCCGCCGGATGGTGGAAACGGCGCTCATTGAGAATGAAACTCGTTGGCGTGAAACCGTCAATTCGCTACCCGAGGCACTGCTCATCGTCGACGAACGGGACGAGATCCTGTACGTGAACTCCGCCGCGATCAAGCTCCTCGGCGCAGATCGTGCATCGTCGGCGTTGGGCCGCAAAGCTCGTGAGTTCTTCCCCACCTATAACGGGCGGTTATCGAATAAGCCGGCGTTTGAAACGGTGATCCGTCAACCGGCCGGTGCAACGCGCCGCGTCATCGTCCGCTCGCAACCATCCAAAGCGTGGGGCAACGGCCGAACGCAGTTCGTGTTGAAAGAGGCGGAGTAGTTTAGTTTGGAGTCGCCGGGTTTGAGTGGTGAGGGATCAGTGTCCGCATTACTCAAAACAGATTACTCGCGTCTCACTGCTCGCAGCTTGTGACCCAAATCTCCGGGCTTAAGGCTCGCGACTTATCGCTCTCCCTACACGGCTGCCCCTGCGATCACCTCGTGAAGCCGGTCGACCAGGTTGACGAGGTCGTTGGGGTCGAAGATGACGTGATGGGCTCCGCGTTCACGTAAAATCTCGGCCTGCTCCTCCCGATTCCCGATGTAATGCGGTACAACACCGATGGCCCAGACGTCGGCTGCGCGTGCGGCGATCATATCATCCACCGTGTCGCCGATATAGACGCATCGTCGTGTGGACACCGGCCTGCCGGCGGCGTCGAGCATGGCCATGGCGTGTTGCAGCGGGAATGGGTCGGGCTTCGGGCGTCCCTCGTGTTTCTCGCGCGCGATGAGTAACGGGAGGTAAGGCTTCCAGCCGAATTTCTCCATCGTCCACGCCGCTTCGTCGTGCGGTCTACCGGTGACGACCCCCATCACACGCCCTTTTTGCTCGCAGAGCGTCTTGAGCGTGTCCGTTGCGATGAGGGGTGGCTCCTGTGCGATGAATCCGTCCCACTTGTCGCCGCGGTAACGCCGCTGGAATTCCTGCACCACCTGATCGAACGGCACGCTCATCCCCGTATCGGAGATGATGGCGTGCGTCAGTTTCCAGTCGTCGTTGAAGCCACCCGTGTTTTTGTATCGCTGGATGGTACCCGGTACGATAGGGTTGCCGGTGAAATGCTCGACCGTCTCCTCAATGGCGCGGCGATAAGACCGCGACACGTCGACCAACACCCCGTCCATGTCAAATAACAGGGTGTCGAGGCGGATCTCGTCTGTCATGTGCTGTGATGAGAATAGAGGCTCGGAGGGCTCCTGTCGACCTTAAAACGTGCCGGGGGTTCCGATGCCTGGATCATCAACTGTTCATGGTGACGAGGAATTCGTCGTTGTCGCGTGTGCCGCGCATCTTGTCGAGCAAGAACTGCATGGCCTGGATCGAATCCATGTCGGCGAGCAGCTTCCGCAGAATCCAGATACGCGTCAGCCGTGCCTCGGGAATGAGCAGCTCCTCGCGGCGCGTACCCGACTTGATGACGTTGATGGCGGGCCAGATACGGCGGTCAGCCAGCTGACGGTCGAGAACGAGCTCCATGTTACCGGTGCCTTTGAACTCCTCGAAGATGACGTCGTCCATCCGGCTGCCGGTGTCGATGAGCGCGGTACCGATGATGGTGAGCGATCCACCCTCCTCCACATTGCGCGCCGCGCCGAAGAACCGCTTGGGTCCGCGTAAGGCGCCGGCTTCGATACCACCCGACAGCGTCTTGCCCGTGTTGGGTGCCACCGCGTTGTGCGCACGGGCGAGGCGAGTGATGGAGTCGAGGAGAATCACCACGTCCTGGCCGACTTCGACCAGGCGCTTGGCCTTCTCAAGCACGATATCCGCCACCTGTACGTGCCGCTCAGGATCCTGATCGAAGGTCGAGGAGATGACCTCACCCTTCACGTTGCGCTGCATATCCGTCACCTCCTCCGGCCGCTCGTCGACGAGCAGCACGATGAGCGCGGCATCGGGATGATTGGCCGTAATCGAGTTGGCGATCTTCTGAAGCAGAATCGTCTTACCGGTTTTCGGCTGCGCGACGATGAGGCCACGCTGACCGAGGCCGATCGGCGAAAACAAGTCGAGAATGCGCGGACTGTAGTCCGACGGCGACGTTTCGAGCTTGAGATGACGATCCGGGTAGAGCGGCGTCAACTGATCGAACTGTGGCCGGTCTTCGACCTCCGACGGCTTGCGCCCGTTGATGGTGTTTACCTGGATGAGGGCAAAGAATCGTTCGCCCTCCTTCGGCGGACGCACGTCTCCATCCACCGTATCACCCAGCCGTAGACCGAAACGCTTGATCTGAGACGGCGACACGTAAATGTCCTCGGGGCTGGGCAGGTAGTTGTAACCCGAACTCCGGAGAAACCCGTAACCATCGGGCAGAATTTCCAGCACGCCGACTTTGGAGACCATGCCTTCGAGATCGGCCGGGGTGAGCTCACGCTCATCCATCATTTCCGGCTTACCCCCGGTATACTGACGCTGCTGCTGATGTTGCTGTTGCTGCTGCTGCGGCTGGCTCCGGCGGTCATCACGGCCTCGACGTCCTCTCCGACGGTTCCGCCGATCATCACCGCGCGAACGCCTCGAACGATCCCCCCGGTCTGAACCTTTGGAGCCGCCGTCGTTGCGGTCGCCGCGATCCCCCCGCTTCGAGCGGTTACCACCGCTGCGATCGCCGCGGCTGCGGTCTGAGCGCTCCTGCCGGTCACCGCCACTGCGATCAGATTTCTCGGAGCGGTCGCCATCGTTATGGTCGTTGGCGTCGGCGTTGCGATCGCTCTTATCGGCCCGTTCGGAACGAGTTTCTCGGCGGTCCGAACGATCGGCTTCGGCTGACTGCTTGCGCTCGTTCTCGGCCTCAGCGCGTGCCGGTGCGCCATCGCCACGATTATCACGGCGGCGAGATTCGCGGGCGTCATCGTCGCTGCGGCCGTTGGGACGGCGGCCTTCGGATGAGCGACCCGGGCTGTCGTCGGCAGCAGGCGCTTTGTCGCGGGATGTGTTGTCCCGTGATGTATTGTCGCGTAATGCGCGGCTCTGCGAGGCCTGTTGGGCCGGCTTGCGGCTTTCGTCAGACTCCCGGCGCGAGCGCTCGCGCGGTTTGTCCGACGCACCGTTGCCGTTAACCTTGCGTCCACGTGGGCCACGCCGCGCTTCGTCTTTACCGGCGGCGGCTTCGGCCTGGGCCTCGAGGATTTGATAAATGAGGTCCTGCTTGCGGAGACCAGAAACGCCGGTCAGGCCGATGTTACGTGCGAGGTCTTTGAGGTCGGCAAGTTTTTTTTCTTGCAGATCGGAGATTTTCATGAATCAGAGGTGGGAAATCGTAAGCTGCATCGACCGGCCATGGCAGAAAACCATTCGCCGCTGCGCGGCTGTGGCCGGTCACTTAAAGGTGAGGTCGTGTCGGAGATAACAGGAGGCAGTCCGCTACGGGATGCAAACGACTGATGAGGCCGGGGAGGGAGACCTCCGGAAGCCCTGCGAAATGCTCGCTCGAGAGAAACGATTTGAGGAGGACGCAGGGCACGGTGCACCGAGGGCTCGGCGCTGAATGGTCAAGATAGCGCGCCCAATCCTCATTTCCATCAGCCTCGTCCGCCCGTGTGGGAAAAACCCGTTAAGCGGTTACAATACTTTCAGAGCTTCAGCAACCAGGAGGTGCGATCCGGCAATTAGAACCGGGTGCCCAGCTATATCGCGGTGATCCGGGAGCTCCTTCAGGCTTTCCAGAACTAATGCCGAAACGCCCCGCTGTGCCAATTGGTCCCGCAATTCCGCCGCGTTCCACGCGCGTTTGCTGTCGACGTCCGTTATAAACACGCGCGGTGGAGGCCCTGCCGTATCATCAAGCAAGACGCGTGCCACCGCATCGAGATCCTTGTCTTTCATGAGCGCGAGCACGAGCGAGATCGGCTCATTGATCGTCGAACGCATATATCGTAACGCGGCAGCAATGCCCTCCGCGTTGTGCGACACATCGACGACTACGCGCGGGTCTTCACGGATTGTCTCAAGGCGGCCGCGCAGCCCCGTCCGCGATCGCACATCTCTCAGCGCCCGCTGAACGACAACAGGATCCAGCGGGGGAAGAACGGCCTCCGCGGCGAGGACCGCCGTCGTGGCGTTGCGCGGCTGGTGATCACCGGCCAGATCAAGTTGAAGGCGGCCGTAGCTGCGCACGTCCGTGGCCAGATCGAAGCTGATGCCGGCATCAATTGCCCGAACATCCGTGACGCGTGCATCATCGGCCTTCCGCAATGCGGCGCCACGCTCGCGGGCGATTCCTCCAACCACATGCAACGGCCCCGGCTCGGTGATGCCGGTGACAACGGGCACACCGGATTTGACGATGCCGGATTTCTCCGCGGCGATGGCTTCGAGTGTGCTGCCCAGCAGGTCAGTGTGCTCGAGAGATACGTTCGTGATAACGGACACCTCCGGCAGGATCACGTTCGTGGCGTCGAGCCGACCTCCAAGCCCCACCTCCACGACGGCAATGTCGACCTCACGATTTGCGAAGTAGTCGAAGCTGAGCGCGACCGTGGCTTCGAAAAAGCTCGCTCCAACCTCTTCAATTACGCGTCGATAACGCGCTACGGATGCAACAAGCCAGTCGGTCGTGGCAGGGACTCCATCAACACGCATCCGCTCGGTCACGTCGAGCAGATGAGGCGAGGTGTGGAGTCCGACGCGCAAGCCAGACTCCATCAGGATCGCCGCAATCATCGACGAAGTCGACCCTTTGCCGTTGGTACCGCCGACGTGGACACTGCGGAAGCGCCGGTGCGGATTCCCCATCGCATCGAGCAGTTTGCTGATCCGCTCAAAGCCGGGCGCGTATGCAGCGGCTCCGCGATGTGCGAAGCCCGGAAGCGAAAGCAAAAAATCGCGCGGTGTCAGGTCTGGTGTCACGGCAACCGATGAATGAGGCGGTCGCCCCCGTCGGCGTGCTCGAATCTCAGCCGGATGGTCGCCTCCGGTAGTAGATGCTCGATCTTTTCAGGCCACTCAATCAGGCAAATGCCGTCGCCAAATAGATATTCGTCAAGGCCGACGTCGATCAACTCCTCGGCCGACTTTGCCCGGTATGCATCAAAATGGTACACCGGGACGGGCGCATTGTACTCATGGATGATGGTGAACGTCGGGCTCGACACATCCCCGCCGTCTCCGCCGACGGCAATTACGAAGCCGCGCGTAAATTCGGTTTTACCGGCGCCGAGGTCTCCGTAGAGAGCGACAACGGCACCGGCTTCGCATTCTTTGGCAACGGCGGCCGCCACGGCGTGCGTGTCGGCCGGTAGCACGGAGCGAATACTGGCTCCTGCGTCAAAATGGATTTCAGAAGGGGATGTCACGTCGGCAATGGATGTCGATGCTGGTTTCACCTCGATCGAGGGCGCATCGTCAGCACGGGCAGGATCATCTCCTCGAGGGAGGCACCGCCATGCTGAAATGTGTCTTTATAGAGGTTCTGATACTTGTTGTAGTTCGTCGGATAGACGAAGTAGTAATCCTCTTTGGCGATGATGAAGTTCGTGCTCGCCTGATCTTTCGGCAGCCCGTAGCGCTCGGGATCGCGCACGAGGATGGCGTGCCGCTGGTCGCACTTGAGGTTGCGGCCGTATTTGTATCGAAGCGCCGTCGATGTGTCTCGATCGCCGATGACTTTTGTGGGATGCAGGCTGCGAATGGCCCCATGGTCGCTCGTGATGATCGCCGTGCAGTCCATCGAAGCAAGGTCGCGGAAGGCCTGGTAGAGCCATGAGTGTTCGAACCAGGTGCGCGTCAACGCACGGTACGCCCGCTCGTCGGGGGCGATCTCCTTCAGCACGTCCGAATCTGAGCGCGAGTGCGCCAGGATGTCGACGAAGTTGACGACGATGGCGCTCAAGTCGCTCTGCGTGTAGTCAGTCACGTTCTGCGCAAAATCACGCCCATCCTGCGTGCCTACGAGCTTTTCGTACCGCAGCCGGGCCTCGACGCGTCGGCGCTTCAGCAGGTCGGACAAGAATTCTTCCTCGTACCGGTTGCGGCTATGCTCATCCTGCGCGGCCTCTTCCCAGCGACCCGGGAATCGCCGGGCGAAATCCACCGGCAGCAGTCCGCTGAAAATGGAGTTGCGGGAAAAGGGCGTCGCCGTGGGAAGAATCGAGTAGTGGAACTGCTTCTCGATATCGAACAACGGCGCAAGCAGTTTCTCGAACTCCAGCCACTGATCGTACCGCATGCAGTCTATCAGGAAGAAGATGACCGGCCGTTTGCCGAGCTCGGGGAGCACGAAACGTGGCATTACTTCATGCGAGAGGACCGGCCGTTCTTCTGCCGGACGATCCGCCTGTGCAATCCATTCTTCGTACTCGTTCTCGATGAAACGCCCGAACGCACGGTTGGCCTCCTGATATTGATCCGTCAGGATCTGCCGGGCACCTTCATCGCCTTTGAGCTCGAGGTCAAACCGGATGAGGCGCTGATAAATTTCGACCCATTCGTCGTGCGAGAGGTCGGTCATTAGTGCGCTCGTGATCTCATTGAACGACTGCAGGTACCGCTGCGACACTTTTTCGTCGCGGATCCGCCGCCGTTCGAGCAGGCGCTTCAGCGTCAGGAGGATCTGGCTTGGATTGACCGGCTTCGTCAGGTAGTCGCTGATCTGGCCGCCGAGGGCCTCCTCCATCAGGTGCTCCTCCTCGCTCTTGGTGACCATCACCACGGGCACATCGGGCGAGAGCTCCTTGATTTCGGTCAGCGCCTCGAGACCGCCCATCCCCGGCATCTGCTCGTCGAGCATCACCACGTCGTAGCGTTCTTCGCGGACACGGTCGACGGCGTCAGCTCCGTTCGTCACACTGTCGACGCTGTAGCCCTTCGACTCGAGGAACAGGATGTGCGGCCGCAACAGGTCAATTTCGTCGTCGGCCCAGAGGATGCGCGGTTCAGCTGCCATGTATGTCCGGTATTCGCTTGTCGTGGTCAAACGAATCTAACCGACATCGACGGGTGAAGTGCCGAGCAGGGCGCGCGTTGAGGTGTGAGTTAGAAGTGATGCGGGTTTCGGGGATGTAAGCAGCGGGTTATAAGCGGTCAGCGCCGAGCGATGAGCGATGAGCGACGGGCGCAGAGCGATAAGCGCCGAGCGATGGGCGCCGAGCGATGAGCGCCGAGCGATGAGCGCCGAGCGATGAGCGCCGAGCGATGAGCGCCGAGCGACGGGCGATGGGCGATGGGCGATGGGCGCCGAGCGACGGGCGACGGGCGGTCAGCGACGGGCGATGGGCGACGGGCGATGGGCGATGGGCGACGGGCGACGAGCGGTCAGCGACGGGCGACGGGCGATCAGCAATGCGTTCCGGGAGGATGGGTAGCACGTCGGCGGGCTACTTGTAGCTCATCGCTTTATCGCTCATCGCTTTGCAACCCAATGCTTTGTAACTCATCGCCGGGGAAGAGGTCATCATGATTAGCTACTCAAGACCACTCCTCGTACTGAAAGCTCACCGCTCATTTCTCATCATTCAAAAAACGCCTCATGCAGCCGCCGAACCACATCATCGAGCTCTCGCTGCTCGACGACGAAGCTCAGGTTGAGCTCGCTGGCACCCTGCGAAACGAGCCGGACGTTCGCCGGAGGTACCGCCGCGAAGATCCTCGCGGCGATCCCCGGCGTGAAGCTCATCCGCGAGCCCACAGCGCAGACGATGGCGTGATCCTCATGAACGTCTACGGTGCCGATCTCCTGGAGCCACCGCACGATATCGTCCAGCCGCTCTGTCTTATCGATCGTCACTGAGACGCTCACCTCGGAGGTCGATACGAGATCGACGGGTGTCTCGTACTCGTCGAAAATCGCGAACACGCGGCGCAGGAAGCCGTGCGCCATCAGCATTCGAGCCGACGTGATGTTGATGACGGTGATGTCGCGCTTGCAGGCTATCGAGCGCACGGTTTTATCCGAATCGTTCTCGATCTCGCGGGTGATGGTCGTACCCTCGTCTTCGGGTTTCATCGTGTTGAGAACGGCCACGGGGATGTTACTGCGCACGGCCGGCAGGAGCGTAGCCGGGTGGAGCACCTTGGCGCCGAAGTAGGCGAGTTCGGCGGCTTCGGCAAAACTGAGGTGGCGTATTTTGCGGGCATTCGGCACAATCCGCGGGTCGGCCGTCATGACGCCGCTGACATCCGTCCAAACTTCGATGCGCACGGCGGAAAGCGCAGCCCCGATGAGCGCAGCGCTGTAGTCCGAACCTCCGCGGCCGAGCGTGGTCGTGGCGCCGTCCGGACCGCGGCCGATAAACCCTTGCGTCACCGGGATGAGGCCTTCTTCGACCACCGGGCGCAAGCGGTCCCGGGCAGCGGCATCGACAGCCGGGACGTCCGGGTGTGCCTGCTGATGGACGCCGTCGGTATGCATCACCTGCTTGACGTCGAACCAGACGGCAGGAACGCCCGCCTCGACCAGCGCGAGCGTCAGCAGCGGCGATGACAGGTACTCACCAAACGAAACGACTGCATCGCGGCTACGCGCCCGGATCGCCGTCTCGGCGGGGGTCTCGTCGATGAGCGCGCGAAGCTCGGCAAGACGCGCCTCGATCATCTCCGACATCGAGGAATGAACCTCGGCACCAGCCTCCCCAAACTCAGACAGCATCGTTCGATGGCGCTCGGCGATCACACCGTACAGCTCGTGCGCCTCATCCTTCCGGTCGCGGGCGAGCGCCTCGCTGATTAAGAGCAGGTTATTGGTGACGCCGGATAGGGCCGACGTTACGACGATCGTGCGGCGGTCGGAGTTGTTGGAAACGATAGAGGCTACACGGCGCATGGCCTCCGCATCTTTAACGGAGGTCCCGCCGAACTTCATGACGACTAGGTCGGGCATCAGGGGGTAGATCTGGACGCCCGCGGATCGGGCGTCGAATGAAATCAATGGTGTCGGACAAGCAGGGGAAGTTAACGTTGCGGCGGCGAAAATGTGAATGATGGCGCGCCGTCGAAGCCCAGGCCCAACGATTTCAGCGTTATTAGAGCCGACTCAGCCAGTCGTCGACCTCCCTCTCAAGGTCAAAGGCCGCTCTCGGATCGAAACGGAAATGCCGGTGAATCCAGTCGCCACTGCCGTCAGGTACGGGCAGATACAGCTCCGGCCACTCTGATTTTCGGGCGACGATCTCCGCGAGGGCGTCGACGGCGGCGTCGACATCGGCGGTGGTGTTGTAGAGCCCGAAGGAAATCCGAACCATGCCGGGCTGCGCCTCGTCCGAGCAGTCGTCGAAACAGGAGTCGGGCGCGACGCCCGCATCGTCTGAGATACCGAGGAGCTGCCGAACGAATGGCTGCGCGCAGAAGCATTCATTGCGCACGGCGATGCCGAAGTAGTCGTTCAGCACGGCCGTGACGAGCCCGTGCGGCATACCGTCGATGTTGAACGCAACGACGCCGATGCGCTCGGCAATTTCAAGGCGATGACTGCCGTAAATGTGGACGCCGTCGATGCGGGCCAGGCGATCGAGCGCATATTGCGTCAGCCGCTGCTCGTCCTCCTCAATCACATCCATGCCGATCCGGCTCAACATCTGCAATGTGGCGGCGAGCGCAAGGCTTCCCGGCAGGTTAGGAGTGCCGGTTTCCTCGCGGTCCGGCAGCGTCGGTGAGATGTGATAGCGCGCCGTATCCACAAAAGAAACCACGCCTCCACCAACTTCTTCCGGCTCCCGGCCGCTGAAGAGATCGCGCCGCGCAATGATCACCCCCGGCGATCCCGGCGTGTAGATTTTATGACCACTCAGGCATAACACGTCGACGGCCTCGGCCTCTTCATCCCCCAACATATTGATCGGACAGTGAGCCGCCGACTGCGCGGCATCCACCACGACGAGCGCCCCGACTTCATGTGCCATCCGCGCGACTTCGTGCACCGGGTTGAGGACGCCGGTGACGTTCGATGCTGCCGTGAGTGCCACGTAGTTCAGACGATCAGCGTATTGGTGGATGGCCTCGCGCAGTGCCCGCATATCAACGCGCCCGGCCCCGCCGTCCGGATCTTTCTCAACCGGAACATGCACCACGTTGCCGACATGTTTTCGGTGCGGCAAATCGTTGGCGTGATGCTCCATGATTGTGGTGATGACGACGTCGCGCCCGGGGCGCCTGCCCGCCAGCACGCGCGCCATCCTGTTGAGCGCGCCCGTCACGCCGTTGCCGCAGAAGATGGCCGTGTACGACGCGTCGGCATTGACGAAGTCGAGCACAATTTCGTGCGCCTGTTGGTACAGCGCCGTCATGATTCGGGCGCCGAAGTGCAGTTGCGAGTGCGTGTTGGCGTAGTGCTCGAGCGCCCCGCGAACAATCTCGTCGGCAGGTTTCAGGCGAAGGTTCGACGCGGCGCTGTCGAGATAAATACGGTCGGCTGTGCGACCGTCGGCGAGCTTGTACGATGTTCGGAGGCCGGTAAACTCAGACCGCAGCGCGTTGAGTAGTTGCCGGCGATCGGCGGCGGGTGTGGTCTCCGTGCGTGGTTTTATTTCCATCCTCTTCGGGCGCATGTCGACGGGCCGCACATCATGAGCTCGACGGATGGGCCACGCCGCGTTGTCAGTCCAGAATGATTTCCCGGCGCAGACGAGCGACCGGAATGTTGAGTTGCTCGCGATACTTGGTGACGGTTCGGCGGGCGATGTTGAAGCCGCGTTCTGCGAGCTCCGCCGCGATACGCTGATCCGATAACGGTTTGTCTTTGGCCTCTTCAGAAATGATCTGCTCGATGATCGCCTTGACCTCTTTGTTGGAAACCTCCTCTCCCGAATCGGTCGTCAGTCCCTCCGAAAAGAAGTACTTCAGCTCGTAGACGCCGAATTCCGTCTGCACATACTTTCCGTTGACGACGCGGCTCACGGTGGAGATGTCCATGTTGATGATCTCCGCGACGTCTTTCAAAATCATCGGCCGGAGGTGACCCTCGCCGTAGCGGAAAAAGTCGGTTTGTAGCTGGACGAGTGCGTGCATCACCTTCATCATGGTGTGCCGCCGTTGATTGATCGAATTGATGAACCAGCGCGCGCTCTCGAACTTGTTCTTGAGGAACTTACGCGTCTCATCGTCAATGCCGTTATCGCCACCGGGGCGCTTCTTTTCGGCCGAGAGCTCCTGCAGCATGTGCCGATACGGGCGCGATATGTGCAGCTCGGGTGCGTTCCGGCCGTTGAGGGTGATGATGAAATCGTCATCGACGTATTCCACCGCGAAATCAGGCGTGATGTAGTTCTGCTGCGCGGTGAACTCGCCCTCGCCCGGCTTCGGATTGAGGCGATTCTGGACGAGCTCGTATGCCTCCTTCAGTTCCTCCTCGTCGATGTCCAGCTTGCGCAGGATGGCGCTGTAGTGCTTCATCGTGAACTCCTTGTAGGCACGCTCCATCATGCGGAGTGCTACTTCGCGGCCGGGCGTATCCTCCGGGAGGGCGGTGAGCTGCACCGTAAGACACTCTTTGAGATCGCGGGATGCGATGCCGATCGGGTCGAGCTGCTGCACCTGCCTGAGCACTTGCTCTACGGCGTCTTCCTCGATTTCGACGCCGTAGTTGAAGATGATGTCGTCGACGATCGATTCGAGTGGCCTCCTCAGATAACCGTCTTCGTCGATCGAGCCGATGATCTGGTCGGCAACAACGAGCTCGCCTTCGTCAAGATCGAGGTATGACAACTGATCGCGTAGATGCTCGGTCATGGTCGTCCGAGCCGGCATGGGCATCTCGCGATCGTCTTCGTCCTGGCTGTGGTCTACACGCGCCTTATATCCATACAGATCGTCGGCATTGTTGAGCAGCTCCTCCCAATCGTAATCCTCATCCGCATTATCCGCCTCCTCACGATCGTCGTCGAGGTCGTCGGCCTGCTCCCGCTCCATCAGTTCATCTTCGTCAGCTCCTTCCTCGAGTAGCGGATTGATCTCCATCTCCGCCTTGATGCGCTGTTCGAGGGCAAGCGTCGGCAACTGCAGCAGCTTGATATACTGGATCTGCTGCGGCGACAGCTTTTGCTGAAGCGACTGTTTCTGATGGAGATTCAGCATCGCGATACTCCTTGACCCAGAATCTCGCGGCGCTCGGCAATCGTCTGCTCAAAGCGCGCGTACCACTCTTCGCCGTACTTCCGCGTGAGCGGCTCCTTCAGAAACCCTGCGAGAGGGATGCCGAGCCGCGCTCCGCACTTACGCCCTGGCTCGCAGATGTCGATGCGCTCGTAGTTGAGCGTCTCGATGTCGCCGTAATTTTCGACGCGGATCGGGTACAGGTGGCATGATATCGGTTTGGGGAAATCGATCTTGCCGCGCCGCTGGACCTCCTGGATGGCGCACTTGGCTACCGGTCCATCGTACGTCACGAAGACGCACTCGGCACCGTCGACGCACGTCGTCGCATACTGGTCGGGGGCCGTTTCCTCCCACACACCTTCTCGCTCGATGACCTCGAGCGCCTCCGGCCGGAGCAAATGCCGAACGGCGGGAAGAATCTCTTCGAGAATGGGCAGCTCATCGGCCTCGAGCGGCGCACCCATGTCTCCCTGTACGCAGCACGCGCCGAGGCAGGCGCCGAGGTTACAGGAGAACTCGGCGTCAAGGAGATCGTCGGAAACGAGGATATGGTCTACAGCAAACATAGTGCCTTAAACGTATCACGAGAGAGAGGGTTTGTCAACAACGGGACGAGATCCGTGGCAGCTACGGGGGAGATATTACAGTCAACCCGCTTTTCCGGAGGCCTGCGTATGGCGGTGCCGTTGCGTACCTTGCGGCCATAAGTAACCACGCCCGACGATGGACCCGCAGCGAACCTCCCCCTTGCAGTCACACGCTCGCTCCTCCGAGGAGGATCTCGAGCGGATGCTACGCCCGAAGTCGCTCGATGACTTTATCGGCCAGCAGAAGATCAAAGATAATCTGCGGATTTTTATTACCGCGGCGCGGCAGCGTGGTGAAACGCTCGACCACGTTCTGCTATCCGGTCCGCCGGGGCTTGGCAAGACGACGCTCGCCTATATCATTGCTGAGGAGATGGGTGCGGGCATTAAGACGACGAGCGGGCCTGTTCTCGACAAGCCGGCCGGCATCGCCGGCATCTTGACCAACCTCGATGAGGGTGACGTGCTTTTCATCGACGAGATCCACCGCCTCACTCCGGTAGTGGAAGAATACCTTTACTCGGCGATGGAGGATTATCACATCGACATCGTCATCGACTCGGGGCCAAACTCGCGGAGTGTGCAGATCACCTTGCCGCCGTTCACGCTCGTCGGCGCCACTACCCGCAAAGGACTGCTCACGGCACCGCTACGGGCTCGCTTCGGGATCGATTTTCGGTATGATTATTACCGAGCCGACCTTTTGAAGGACATCGTACTTCGCTCAGGTGGCATTTTAAACGTGGATGTGTCGGAAGACGGCGCGAATGAAATCGCCCGCCGCAGCCGCGGTACACCGCGTATCGCCAACCGCCTGCTTCGCCGAGCACGCGATTTCGCTGAGGTCGATGGAGATGGCCGCGTCGATCGCAAGGTGGCCGACCGCGCCCTCAATGCACTCGACGTCGACGAATTTGGCCTCGACGATATGGACGCGCGCATACTGCTTACGCTCATGGAGAAGTTCGGCGGCGGACCCACAGGTTTGGGAAATCTCGCCGTGTCGGTAGGCGAAGATGCCGGCACCATCGAGGAGGTGTACGAGCCCTATCTCATCCAGGAGGGATTCATGGAGCGCACGCCACGGGGCCGCGTTGCCACCGTCCGCGCTTACCAGCATTTCGGCATTGCACGGCCGGCAACACACGGAAGGTTGTTTGAGTAGCGCGGTTCTTGGTCACCAGCTTTGGATTGATGGTTCTCGGGTTCAGGTTTCGGCTCACTCTTTACCGCTCCAAAGCCTTCGGCCGTCATAGTGAGGCCATAGTTTCACACCCAGAAATCCAAACGCCAATAACCAAACACCAAACACCAATAACCAAATACCAACAAAACACCCCTCGCACCCGAAGGCACGAGGGGCATGTTCGGTGAGGCTTTTTTCCTCCGCGTCAATCGTTCACCTTCTCCTTAGCCTCGCCGATTTTCTTACGGACCCCACCTTTAACCTGGTCTTTCTGACCTTCGGCACGTTGGCCCGTGTCGCCGCGAAGCGCACCTGCAGCCTCTTTGGCCTTGCCCTTCGCCTTATCCGTCATCCCTTTTGCCTTGTCCTTATGGGCGTCGCTCATAATCTTCCTCTCCTCATCATCTAACGGTGAATGGCATCGACTCGTTGTCGGTACCGTTAAAACCGGTACTTGGTATCGCGCGAGAACGAATCGACCATCTCCTGGATAGACTCCCGCGTATTACCCGTCACTTCCTGGATCCGGCCGATGAGTTGATCGCGGCGCCCTTCGTACCGATCGATATCATCATCGGTCAATGCGCCCCACGATTCCTTCAGTCGACCCTTGAACTGATTCCAGCTGCCTTCTGCCTGCTGTTCTTTCGGCGATTCCATGATTCTATGAGAGCGTTAATTATCGTCTTGTTGACG
>Ga0209487_1001640_pt1 | contig 18736 bp, 19 predicted proteins | sample Poulit2012_FD_187524 | JGI IMG/M metagenome (GOLD analysis project Ga0209487, IMG submission 187524) | Agricultural soil microbial communities from Georgia to study Nitrogen management - Poultry litter 2012 (SPAdes) (version 2) | ecosystem: Environmental > Terrestrial > Soil > Agricultural land...
ATAATTGATGAGGAAACTTCGGAGAAAAATCAAGACAATGATCGTATAGAAGAACTAGAGCAGTTAGTAACAAAATTAAAACAAGAAAAATCCGAAATTGAAGAAAAATTACTAAGAACACATGCTGAATTTGATAATTATAAAAAACGAACAGTTAAAGAGAAATCAGCAGAGAGAAAATATAAATCACAAGACTTGGCAACAGAATTATTACCAGCCTTGGATAATTTTGAACGTGCATTACAAACAGAAGTTTCTTCTGAAAATAATGGTTTTAAAGATGGGATGCAAATGATTTATGAACAATTACAAACAGCATTAAAGTCCCAGGGAGTTGAAGCTATAGAGGCAATAAATAAGCCATTTGATCCTAATTATCATCATGCCGTGATGCAAACGGAAGATGAAAACTATGAGTCAAATGTGGTAGTTGAACAAATGCAAAAAGGTTATGTATTAAATGATAAAGTCATTAGACCAGCAATGGTTAAAGTAAATAAATAGAAATAAAGGAGAATTTTGATGAGTAAAATAATTGGTATTGATTTAGGAACAACAAATTCATGTGTATCTGTGATGGAAGGTGGCGAGTCAATCGTCATTACGAATCCTGAGGGGAATCGTACGACTCCTTCTGTTATTTCTTTTAAAGACGGAGAGCGACAAGTTGGAGAAGTGGCTAAACGTCAAGCAATTACTAACCCAAATACAGTTCAATCAATTAAGCGACATATGGGAACAGACTATAAAGTAGAGATTGAGGATAAAAAATATTCACCACAAGAAATTTCTGCGATTTTATTACAACATTTAAAAAGCTATGCAGAAGATTACATTGGTGATAAAGTAACGAAAGCAGTCATTACAGTACCAGCTTATTTTAATGATGCAGAAAGGCAAGCGACTAAAGATGCAGGGGTTATTGCTGGTTTAGAAGTAGAAAGAATAATAAATGAGCCAACAGCAGCAGCTTTAGCTTATGGTATTGATAAAGAAAATGAAGATCAAACAATTTTAGTTTATGACTTAGGTGGAGGAACTTTTGACGTATCTATTTTAGATATTGGTGATGGTACTTTTGAAGTTATATCCACTGCCGGTGATAACCGTCTTGGTGGAGATGACTTTGATGATAAAGTAATTGAATACATGGTACAAGAATTTCGTAAAGAAAATGGTATTGATTTATCGAAAGATAAAATGGCAACACAACGTTTGAAAGATGCAGCTGAAAAAGCTAAAAAAGATTTATCAGGTGTGTCACAAACACAAATTTCATTACCATTTATTACAGCCGGTGATGCTGGTCCACTTCACTTGGAATTGACATTAACGAGAGCTAAATTTGATGAACTGACATCTGATTTAGTAGAAAGAACAATGGTTCCAGTACGTAAAGCTTTATCAGATGCTGATTTTAGTGCAAATGACATTGATAAAGTTATTTTAGTCGGTGGTTCGACAAGAATACCAGCTGTCCAAGAAGCTATCAAAAAGGAAACTGGTAAAGAACCATCAAAAGGAGTTAATCCGGATGAAGTAGTAGCATTAGGTGCAGCAATTCAAGGTGGAGTACTTCAAGGTGATGTAAAAGACGTTGTTTTATTAGACGTTACACCATTATCATTAGGTATTGAAACAATGGGATCTGTCACAACAAAGTTAATTGAAAGAAATACAACAATTCCAACGAGCGAGTCTCAAGTATTTTCAACAGCTGCTGACAATCAGACGGCAGTGGATATTCATGTATTACAAGGTGAACGTGAAATGGCAGCAGATAATAAAACATTAGGTCGTTTCCAACTTACTGACATTCCACCAGCACCAAGAGGTGTACCACAAATTGAAGTATCATTTGATATCGACGCCAACGGAATCGTTAATGTACGTGCTAAAGATTTAGGCACGAATAAAGAGCAATCAATTACGATTCAATCGTCTTCAGGACTTTCAGATGAAGAAATAGATAATATGGTAAAAGAAGCGGAAGAAAATGCTGAGGCTGATAAGCAACGTCGCGAAGAAATTGATCTTCGAAATGAAGCGGATCAACTAGTATTTACGACTGATAAAACAATTAAAGACTTAGAAGATAAAGTTTCAGATGAAGAAAAACAAAAAGCAGAAGAAGCGAAAGAGGCGTTAAAAAAGGCCTTAGAAGGTGAAGATTTAGAAGAAATTAAAACAAAGAAAGAAGCGTTAGAAGAACAAGTTCAGCAGCTGTCAGTAAAACTATATGAACAAATGGCACAAGAACAACAGCAAGGTCAACCTGAAGGTGACAGTAGTTCTGAAGATGAAGATGTTGTCGATGCAGACTTCGAAGAAGTAGATGACGAAAAAGAAGACAAGTAATTAATTTTACAAAGTCAAAGTCAGAAATGTTGGCTTTGACTTTTTCGTTATTTGCTTCATCATCGTAAATAATGCTATGATTAATTGAATTGAATTTTTAGGTTCGGGAGAGTGAATCGTAAATTGAGTAAACGAGACTATTATGATGTACTCGGTATAGAGAAAGATGCGAGTAAAGAAGAAATAAAAAGGGCTTACCGTAAACTAGCGAGGAAGTATCATCCGGATGTCAATAAGGCAGATGATGCAGAAGAAAAATTTAAGGAAGCAAAAGAAGCATATGAAGTATTAAACAATGATCAAAAAAGGGCTCAATACGATCAGTTTGGTCATGCAGGGACTCAAGGTGGTCAAGGATTTGGCGGTGCTCAAGACTTTTCAGGTTTTGGTGACATTTTTGATATGTTCTTTGGTGGTGGAGGGCGACGTGATCCAAATGCACCACAACAAGGAGAAGACTTGCAATATACGATGTCACTAGACTTTGAAGAAGCTATTTTTGGTAAAGAGACCCACATCACATTGCCAAAAGACGAACAGTGTTCGACATGCCATGGTTCCGGTGCTAAACCTGGAACAAAACCAGAGACCTGTTCACATTGTCAAGGTTCTGGTCAGTTAAATATGGAACAAAATACTCCGTTTGGTAGAGTTGTTAATCGCCGAGTTTGCCATTACTGTCAAGGGACAGGAAAAATTATTAAAGAAAGATGTACAACATGTAGTGGGAAAGGGCAAGTGAAAAAACAAACTAAAATTAAAATTTCAATTCCAGCTGGGATTGATGAAGGTCAACAAATACGTGTATCTGGTAAAGGAAATCCAGGTATAAATGGTGGACCTCCCGGAGATTTATTTGTCGTTATTCATATTAAACGTCATGAGTTCTTTGAGCGAGAAGGAGATAACATATTTTTAGATTTACCAATCACGTTTGCACAGGCAGCATTAGGAGATGAGATAGAGGTTCCTACAGTCCATGGCAATGTTACGTTTAAAATCCCTGCTGGAACTCAAACAGGAAAAACATTCCGTTTAAAAGGAAAAGGATCTCCAAATGTCAGGGGATTCGGTAAAGGCGACCAACATGTGAAAATGGTTGTTGTCACTCCGACAAAGTTGACGAATCGACAAAAGGAAATATTGAAGGAATTTAATGAAATAGATGGTCATGATTCAGTTAGTGGTGAAAATTCTTTCTTTGACCGTTTTAAAAAAGCATTTAAAGGTGATTAATGCTAAATCGGAGTGAACGATATGGAATTGCAAGAAATTATAATTCATACGACAAATGATAGTTTTGAAGTGATATCTAACCTTTTACAAGAGGAAGGCGCTAACGGAACAGTTGTTATCGATTCAGCTGATTTAATCATGCAAAAAGAAGATACATTTGGTGAAAAATATCGGTTGAATCATAACGACTATCCCGAAACAGGCATTTATATTAAAGCTTATTTTCTTAATAATGACCGATTTCCAATAATATTTAAACATATTAGTAATTTACTAGATACAAGAAATGGTAAAGATATACTTATTTTAGATGAACATATAACGACGAAAACAGTTCGAGAAGAAGATTGGGAAAATAATTGGAAACAATATTTTAAACCGATACAAATATCTGATCGGTTTTTTATTGTTCCAGAATGGGAATCTAATCATCATGAAAAAAGTAATTTATTACCGATATATATTGATCCGGGACTTGCTTTTGGTACTGGTACACATCCCACAACTATACTAGGTATTCAAGCGCTAGAAAAATTTGTTCAAAAAAAAGATATTGTATTAGATGTTGGTTCAGGATCAGGGGTTTTAAGCATTGCTTCCATTTTATTAGGTGCTAAAAAAGTTTATGCTTTTGATCTAGATGAGATTGCGATTAAAAGTACAAAAGCAAATCGTGATTTAAATAAGTTTCAAAAACAAATTACTGTTGAGAAAAACAATTTATTACGTGGAATACACAAACAAGCCAATGTAATTGTTGCTAACATATTAGCCGACATATTAATGGATGTTGTTGCTGATGCTTGGGACAATTTACAGACGGGTGGTTATTTTATTACTTCAGGAATTATTCCTGAAAAACAACATACGTTAAGGACAAAAATAGAAGAAAAATCATTTCGAATCATTCAAGAAAATAAATTGGAAAATTGGGTTAGCATTATTGCACAAAAAGTTTAGAATAATAGGTGGTATCATTAAATGCAACGATATTTTGTTCCTGAAGAAGGATGGTATGAACATCAAGTAGAATTGACAGGTAATGACGCTAGACACATTCGTGTAGTTATGAGAAATAAAATTTCCGATAAAGTTATTTGTATTCGTCATGATGGTCATGTTGCATTATGCTGTATTACAAATATATCATCAGATAAAATAACGTTACAAATTGAAAAATGGCTTGATGAAAATAATGAATTACCTATCCATGTTACAATTGCCCAAGCATTACCAAAAGGAAGTAAAATTGACCTTATCTTACAAAAAGGGACCGAATTTGGAGCTAATGAATTTTGCTTTTTCAATGCTGATAGATCGATAGCAAAATGGGATAATCGTAAATCAAAACAAAAACTTACTCGGTACCGTAAAATTGTCAAAGAGGCGAGTGAGCAATGTGAACGAAATAAAATTCCAATTGTAAGTGAACCAGTTCCTTTAGTAAAACTTTTAGAACAAAAGCACGAATATGATATAATGTTATTTGCATATGAGGCTGAGGCAAAAACAAATAATTTTAGTTCATTTGCGAATCAACTTAAGCAGGTTAAGTTAGGTAGCAAGCTGATGATTTTCATTGGTCCTGAAGGTGGATTTTCAGACAATGAGGTAAGTTTGTTTCAAGAACATCGTATTAAACCAGTTCGTTTAAGTCCAAGAATTTTAAGAACTGAATCTGCTCCACTTTATGCTTTAGCTAGTATTTCATTTCATTTCGAAGAGTCGGAGGTGTAATTAAATGTTGCCAACTGTTGCATTTCATACGTTAGGTTGTAAAGTTAATCATTATGAAACTGAAGGAATTTGGAATATGTTTAAAGATCACGGCTATGATCGTGTTGATTTTGATCGAATGGCTGATGTTTATGTCATTAATACTTGTACAGTGACAAACACTGGTGATAAAAAAAGTCGCCAAATTATTAGACGTGCTGTTAGGAAAAATCCTGAAGCAATTGTTTGTGTCACTGGGTGTTATGCGCAAACATCGCCTGGAGAAATTTTAGAAATAGATGGTGTTGATGTTGTTGTAGGAACCCAAAATAGAAAACAAATGATCCCATTAATTGAACAACATAAGCAAACGAGGTTACCAATCAATGGTGTTTCTAGCATTATGCAAAATCGTGTGTTTGAAGAAATGGATGTTCCTGCTTTTACTGACCGTACAAGGGCTTCTTTAAAAATTCAAGAAGGATGTAACAATTTTTGTACATTTTGTATTATTCCTTGGTCGAGAGGATTACTGCGCTCAAGAGAGCCTGAGAATGTTATTAAACAAGCTCAACAACTAGTTAATGCTGGTTATAAAGAAATAGTTTTAACTGGCATTCACACTGCAGGTTATGGAGAAGATATGGCAGACTATAATTTTGCCATGTTACTAAAGGATTTGGAAGAAAAAGTTCATGGACTAGAAAGAATTCGCATTTCATCAATTGAAGCCAGTCAAATAACGGAAGAAGTTATTGAACAACTAGATAAATCAGAAAAAATTGTTAGGCATTTACATATTCCTGTTCAATCTGGTTCAAATACAGTTTTAACTAGGATGCGACGAAAATACTCTGCAGACTATTATGAACAGAAGGTAAATAAAATTAAAAAGGCCTTACCACAATTAGCGATTACGAGTGATGTCATTGTCGGTTTTCCAGGTGAAACAGAAGCAGAATTTATGGAAACGTATCGGTTCATTGAAAAAATTGGTTATGCTGAGTTACACGTATTTCCTTATTCACGTCGCACAGGCACACCTGCAGCACAAATGGATCATCAAGTTGAGCCCGATGTAAAAGAACATCGTGTTCAACAAATGATAGATTTATCAAATCGTTTAGCAAAAGATTATGCAAAGCAATTTGAAAATGATGTTTTAGATGTCATTCCAGAGGAAGTAAGCGAAGATGATCCAAATGTATTAATTGGTTATTCTGATAATTATATAAAAGTGAAATTTGAAGGTAGCCAGGATTTAATAGGGTCTATTGTACGTGTGAAAATAACAAAGGCAAATTATCCATTTTCAGACGGTGTCTTTGTTAAAGTTAGTAACCCATTAACGGAAAAGCAAAAAATAGGATAACTTATTACTTTATACCAACTAATTGACCCAATAGTGTCAATATATTATAATGATGGCAAGCAGTAATGAATTATTTTTTGTTTATACTCCGGAGGGAGGGAAAAGTGTATGTCAAATACAACTCGAATTCGTAAAAATGAATCATTAGAAGATGCTTTACGACGCTTCAAGCGAAATGTTTCTAAAAGTGGAACATTATCCGAATATCGTAAACGAGAATATTATGAAAAACCAAGCGTAAGACGTAAGAAAAAGTCAGAAGCTGCAAGAGCTAAAAAACGTAAATTTTAAAGAAGGTGCATATATGTCTCTTGTTCAAACATTGAATAGTCAGATGAAAGAAGCGATGAAAAATAAAGACAAAATTAAGCTTTCAGTCATACGTATGGTAAAGACTTCATTGCAAAATGAAGCAATTCGTTTACGTGTTGATGAGCTCTCTTCAGAAGATGAGTTGACTATTTTAAATCGTGAATTGAAGCAAAGAAAAGATTCTTTAAATGAATTTAAGAATGCTAATCGTATAGATTTAGTAGAACAATTGGAAGCAGAGATCAATGTGTTACAAACATATATGCCAGAACCTTTATCTGAAGAGGAATTAGAACTTATAATTAAAGAGTCTATCTCAGAGGTTAATGCAACTTCAAAAAAAGACTTTGGAAAAGTTATGGGTCTTTTAATGCCGAAAGTAAAAGGTAAAGCTGATGGGTCGCAAGTACAGCGATTAGTTCAAAAATATTTACCTTAGTTTTATTGATCCTACACAGTAACATGGCATCATGTTTTTGCGTAGGGTCTTTTATTTTTTTATACAATACTAGGGTCTACTGGATAACTAAAATCGTATAACGCTTATCAATTGGTTTAACAGACAACGCTATTGGGAACTATTAAGGCACTTTAGGGCTTAACAAATTCAGCGCAATGCTTGATTCAAATTTTTCCTAGTAAATTTTTAAGTCTAATTGTGTTGTTCATTGATTGCAAAGTAAATTTGGAACAACATAGTCGGTTAATCAGTAGTCTCAAGTAGTTATTTATTTATCCATCATTTTTGGATAAAAAGGTGGTGGAGTTTTGTTTAGGAAAACTCGAAACAATTTAATTTATATGCTTTTAATAATGATGATGGTCGCAATAGGACTTAACTCCCCTCAAATGATAAGTTCAGAGTCAAATGAAAAGGGGTCGGGTAAGTTAGTCTATGTTATTCCGATAGAAAATGAGGTGGAACGTGGTTTGGAAGCCTTTCTAACAAGGGCAACTGAAGAGGCTATTGAAGAAAGGGCTAACCATATTATTTTCGAAATAGATACACCCGGTGGAAGGGTTGATTCTGCCGGTAAAATTGGCAAGTTATTACAAGGGCTTGATATTGAAACAACTTCTTTCGTAACAAACCAAGCCTTATCAGCTGGCTCGTATATAGCTTTACACTCAGATTCTATTTACATGCGTCCAAATTCAACAATGGGAGCGAGTGGCGTCATTGAAAGTGATGGAACTGCAGCTGATAAAAAAGCACAGTCTGCCTGGATTGCAGCAATGGAAAGTGCAGCGGAGGCAAATAATCGTGATCCAATTTATGCAGTTGCGATGGCTGATGAGTCGATTGACTTACCAGAATTAAAAGCCCCAAAAGGAAAATTTTTAACACTGACACCAAACAGTGCGGTGGAAGTTGGTTATGCCGAAGGAATTGTTAACAATAGAGTGGAATTACTTCATGAAATTGAACTTGATGGGGCCACTATTGTTGAAATGGAAACAACTTTTGCAGAAAGTCTCGCTAGATTTATTACAAGCCCTATTGTCATACCAATTCTTTTATCTGTAGCAAGTTTAGGGTTAATTGTTGAATTATATTCCCCCGGGTTCGGTGTTCCCGGAACTATGGGAGTCATTGCGTTAGTTTTGTTTTTTTATGGCCATATTATTGCTGGCTTAGCTGGTATGGAAACAATAATATTGTTACTGATAGGTATCATTCTAATTGTTAGTGAATTCTTTGTTTCTGGGGGAATTTTAGGTATACTAGGTGTTGGAACAGTCGTAACTTCGTTATTGTTAGCCGGATACGATATAATGCATATGACAATGAGTGTAGCGATTGCTTTAATTATAGCGATTATTGTCGCCATCATTTTATTTAAAAGAATTGGATCTGGTAAAGGGATATTTAGTAAATTGATTTTACAAGATCGAACGACGACTGATTTAGGGTATGTAACAATCGATGACCGTAAAGAATTAATCGGTCTAGAAGGAATTGCTTTAACAACCCTAAGGCCAGCTGGAACAGCATTGTTTAATAATGAAAGAATCGATGTTGTTACAGAAGGTGGGTATATTAGTAAAGATGAAAAGGTTGTTATTGTGCAAGTCGAAAGTATGCGAGTAGTAGTTAGAAAAAAAGATTAATTATTAGGAGGAAAATTTTATGGAATTAACGTTAGCACAAGTTGCACCAATTATCGTTGTTGCACTTATTTTAATCGCCCTAGTTGTTTTATTTACATTTGTACCAGTTGCACTTTGGATAAGTGCATTAGCTGCAGGGGTAAAAGTAGGTTTATTTACATTAGTTGGGATGCGACTAAGAAGAGTTATCCCTTCCCGTGTGATTAATCCATTAATTAAGGCATATAAAGCGGGTCTAGATGTAACGACGAATCAATTAGAGAGTCACTATTTAGCCGGTGGTAATGTCGACAGAGTTGTTAATGCTTTAATTGCTGCACATCGGGCGAATATTACTCTGACATTTGAACGTGGAGCTGCTATTGATTTAGCAGGACGTAATGTGTTGGAAGCAGTTCAAATGAGTGTTAATCCAAAAGTAATTGAAACACCATTTATTGCCGGTATTGCCATGGATGGTATTGAAGTAAAAGCGTTAGCAAGAATTACAGTTCGTGCTAACATCGATCGTTTGGTTGGTGGTGCAGGAGAAGATACTGTTATTGCTCGTGTTGGTGAAGGTGTTGTTAGTACAATCGGCAGTTCAGAAACACATAAAAAAGTACTTGAAAATCCAGATTCGATCTCTCATACTGTTTTAGCGAAAGGTCTTGACTCAGGAACAGCATTTGAGATTTTATCAATCGATATTGCTGACGTTGATATTGGTAAAAACATCGGAGCTATTTTACAAACAGATCAAGCACAAGCTGATAAAAATATTGCACAAGCTAAGGCTGAAGAGCGTAGAGCAATGGCTGTTGCACTAGAACAAGAAATGACAGCAAAAGTAGAAGAAATGCGAGCTAGAGTTGTGGAAGCAGAAGCAGAGGTACCGAAAGCTCTATCTGAAGCATTACGTTCTGGAAATATGGGTGTCATGGACTACTTAAATTACCAAAATATTAATGCAGATACAGATATGCGTGGAACAATAGGAAACATGTCAAAGAAGGATCATGATCTAAAAGGTAATAATGAAAAATAATTAATTATTTTATGTATTTGTTATAGTTATCCCCTTTATAAAGGAGGAAAAACATTGGAAGGTTTATTTGAATTATTTGCATCAAATCCATTTTTTCTTTTAATTATTATCTTTGTTATTGCTAGATTTTTGTTTGCTGGTAGTAAACAAACAAATCAAAAGCAAAATCAACAAGAACAACAAGGTAAAAAGCCAACCCTTCGTTCCTTGTTAGAAGAAGCATTAAATGAAGGAAATGTGGAAAAGTCCAAACAAGTGGTTGAAGAAAAAAAACAACCTGCTAGAGATATGACAAGGCAAACAATATCAGATGTTAGAAAGTCAGCTGATCAGGAAGTTAAATCGATAGAGCAGGCACATGAAGAACAATTAGAAAGATTTAAAAGTATGTATCAACCAACATATGAAAAAGACGATTTTAAACAAACTAATCAAACTGCAGATAAAATGGCTTCTCAACTAGCAAACAATGTTTCATCAGCTGAATATTATCACACAGATTTGGATTTACAAATAACGCAAAAGAAATTAATGGAGAGTATTGTCATGGCGGAAGTTTTAGGACCACCACGCGCACTCAACCGTTATGAAAATATTGCGATGAGAAGACGAAAATAATAACTTTAAGATTCCCTAGTTAACGAATAGTAACTAGGGAATTTTATTTTTTAGAAAACATTTAAATAGGACTATATTTGTACTAGTAATATAACGAGAACTGTTTTGTAAACAGTTCTTTATTTTTTGTGATAATCATAATTATATAGGTGAAAGGAGAAATGAATGATGAAAATTTTTAAAAAAATCCAATCAAAATTATCTACATATGAAGCAATATTTCCTCCTTTAACAAAAAGAACACCTATTTTGACAGTCGACAACCATAAAAGAATTTATATAGAGAATGGTTGTCAAATTATGAATTTTTCGACTTCTAAAATACAGTTACGGACAAGGATTGGTGATATTGACATATATGGAACACACTTGTTAATTCATTCAATGTATCATCATGAATTAGTCATTGATGGGGACATAGAACAATTAATTTATAATCGAATAGAAAGGACGTAAGATATGCCATATCATCTGTTAATTGGAAAAATCGTTGGAACACTATATTTAAAGATTAAATCTGTTCATAGTGAAAAATTTTTATCTTTTTGCCAAGAACATAAAATCATTATTTGGAATGTAAGGGTGACATCAGAAAATGACTTGGAATGTCATATTTATTTATCACAAGCAAAAATAATCCAACAATTAATTGAGGAACATCATTTAAGCATGGAGATAATTGAAACAAAAGTAAGTGGTTTATTTCCAAAAGTTAAACAATTACTTAATCAAAAAGCCTTTATATTTATTGCATTATTTTGTTTAATTTTTTTATTTTTAATATCTAATATTGTTTGGAAAGTAAGCATATCTGGTGTTAATATTGAGCAACAAGAAAAAATTAAAAGTTTTCTTTATACGAATGGCATAAAAAAAGGGAATTTTTTATTTAATTTACCTAAAACAGAACAAGTACAAAATGAAATTTTAGTTAATATGGATGAATTATTATATGTTAGTATTGAAAAGAATGGTACGACGATAAACGTAGAGGCCAAAGAGAAAAAATTAACAAATCCAAAAGTTGAAGTAAAACATAAACAACTCATCGCTAAAAAAAGTGGTTTAATAGATAAAATGTTAATTAAACATGGTTTTCCAGTTGTACAAGCTAACGATTATGTGAATAAAGGGGATCTTTTGGTTATCAATGAATTGGAAAATGAAGATAAAACATCTGATAATAAAATTAATAACTCAAATTTAATTGTCGAAGGAGAAGTATATGCAAATACTTGGTATGAAGTAACTGTATCTACACCATTATCTTTTACAGATGAACAAATATTTGGTGAAATGAAAAAAACATATAGCATGAAAATTGGAAAATATATTTTTCCTATATGGCCACTTAAGCAAGGGAACATAAAAAGTGAGTTTTCTGAAAGGGAAGAAATAGACATTCATTTTTTACAGATGAACTTACCTTTAACGCTAATAAAACACTACATTTATAATATAAAGAAGAGAAATATTGAACAGTCTGTTAATATTGCAAAGGAATATGCTATACAACAGGCGATCAATCATTTACAATTAAAATTAGGAATAAAAACTAAAGTTAAACATTATTTTATTTTACAGGAAACAGTCGATAATCAAAATGTGAAACTTAATATATTTGTCAGTGTAGTAGAAGACATAGCAGAAGGAAGATAAAAGAAATGACCAATTGAATGTCGGGAGATATTTATTTTGGTTGAAACACTAGTACTTTCTATGTTCATAAAGGAGTTATACATTAATGGAAGAAATAAACAAAGTGATAGACTTAAAAATTAATGACATCAACGATGCAAGAGAATTATTTGGTAATAATGACCAATATTTAAACTTATTAGAAGAAAAATTAAAAACTTCAATCACCTCTAGGGGTGAAGAAGTTTATGTTAGCGGTCAGAAAGAAAATGTAGTTTTAACTGAAACAATATTACGACATTTATTAAGAGTCATCACACAAGGACAAACGATTACGGAAAGAGATATTATTTATGCGATTGATTTAGCAAAACAAGGTAAAATTGAACAGTTTGAATTGTTATTTGAAGAAGTATTAATGAAAAATTTCCATGGAAAACCAATACGTGTTAAGACGCTAGGACAAAAGGAATATGTACACGCAATGGATCGTTATGATATGGTATTTAGTATTGGTCCTGCTGGTACAGGTAAAACATACTTATCAATCGTTAAGGCAGCCCATCAATTAAAGAATGGGCAAATCAAAAAAATCATTCTAACACGACCAGCTGTTGAAGCGGGGGAGAGTTTAGGTTTTTTACCTGGAGATTTAAAGGAAAAAGTTGATCCATATTTACGACCTTTATATGATGCTTTATATGATGTGTTAGGTAGAGATCAAACACTTCGGTTAGATGAAAAAGAAGTGATTGAAATAGCTCCTCTTGCTTATATGAGAGGGAGAACATTAGATGATGCCTTTATCATACTAGATGAAGCTCAGAATACAACACCAGAACAAATGAAAATGTTTTTAACTAGATTAGGATTTGGCTCAAAAATGGTTATTACTGGAGATGTGACACAAATTGATTTACCTAAGGGAATTTCTTCAGGTCTAAATATAGCTAAACAATTGTTGTCATCTGTTAAAGGGATTAAATTTATAAATTTAACTGCAACCGACGTTGTGAGGCATCCTTTAGTTCAAAAAATTATTCAAGCATATGATCAAAATTAATAGATATACATGTTGAAAATTACCTTGTTTAGGGGTGGCACGAGTGGGAAAATTGGACAAGTTTAAGGAGAAACTTTTTAACCGTTATTCCAGAAGAGTGGTTATTGTTTTTCCTATATTGCTATTAGGTGTATTTATTTACTTAATGACAATGAATAACGTTTATTTAAAATCATATGAAATTGAAAAATTTGATCGTGCATCAGAGACGATACGATCACCGATTACTGTTGAAAATGAAGTGGAAACAGATCGAAAAATGCGTGAAACCGTATTATCTATTGAGGATAGATATTCCATAACAGAAGAAATTACGGAAGAAAGAATTAAATATATAGAGGAGTTATTTGATGCAACAGATAAGTTAACTAAAGAAAATGAAGAAATAGTGGATGACAAAGAAAATGGTTCGGAACCGCTATCAAATGATGAATTAGTATTTAATTTATCCGAAATTTTATCCGATGAAATTGTTGAGTCAGTTAACGATGTTATGTTAGCCCAGTTAGTTAGTTTGAATCCAGATGAACGGTTAAAAGGAAAAAATCAGTTCATAAAATCCGTTGAAAAGATATTAGACCGTGGTGTCAGAATCGAGAATATTAATAGTGCAAAAGAAGAAGTTAATGCCTCTATTAAATATTCATCTTTAGATGAACAAGTTAAAGATATATTATTTAAATTAATAGATTTTGCTGTAGTTGAAAACTCTTTTTATGATGCTGAAAAAACGATTGAGGCTAGAAACGATGCAGCAAGTAGTGTTACCCCTGTTGTTATTAGTTCTGGTGATATTCTTGTACAAGAGGGGCAAATTATTACGAATGAAATATATAGCGATTTAGAATTAGTTGGACTATTAAAGCAACAGAAAAGGATTTTTCCAGAATTAGGCTTAGTATTATTTATTTTATTACTTCTTTTCATTTTAATGAATGAATTATTTCGTTTACACAAAAGAAATCAATTTGATTTTGGAAAAATGATTATTTTTGTATCATCGATAATGATTGTGACGGTTTTGCTCAAAATCATCAGTCTATTCTCAGATCAACTTAATCACTTATACCTTATTGTACCTGTTGCAACGGGTGTATTACTAATTAAATTTTTAATTAATGAGAGATTAAGTATTGTAGTAGCAATAGTACTATCAATAATTGGCAGTATCATTTTTAATGGTGAAATTCCAGGGTCTTTAAATTTTGAGGCAGGTATATACTTCCTATTCGTCCAGTTTGCTGCCATTATTTTATTAAGAAATATTCAAGATAGAATCTCTATTATAAAAATCTCCTTCGGGATGATGTTAATCAATGTCATGATCATAGTTATATTTTTATTATTGTCTTTCATACAGTTTGAGCTCATATCTGCTGCCCTATATAGTGGTTATGGTATTGTTGGAGCTATTTTGTCAGGGGTATTAGCGATAGGTTTGTTACCATTTTTTGAAACAGGATTGGGTATTTTATCTGATCAAAGATTATTAACGTTAGCTAATCCCAATCAACCATTACTAAAGAAATTATTAACTGAAGCACCTGGTACATATCACCATTCCGTCATGGTCGCTAATTTAAGTGAAACAGCATGTGAAGCAATTGGTGCTAATGGATTGTTAGCAAGGGTGGGGGCGTATTATCATGATATTGGAAAAACGGTGAACCCACATTATTTTATTGAAAATCAAGTAGCGATTCGAAATCCACATGATTTTATTGAACCGGAACAAAGTGCTACAATTATTATTAATCACGTAATCGATGGTGTGAAATTGTTAAAAGAACATAAACTGCCGAAAGAAATCATCGATATTGCAGCACAACACCATGGGACATCAATGGTTGAATTTTTTTATCATAAGGCAAAGCAAGAAAATGAAGATGTTATGGAAGAGGATTTTAGGTATCCAGGTCCTATACCAACATCAAAAGAAGCGGGTATCATTTCTATATGTGATTCTGTTGAAGCTGCTGTAAGATCATTAAAAGAACCATCTACGGAAAAAATAGAAGAGATAGTTACATCGATAATAAACAAAAGGTTAACTGATGGGCAGTTTAATCATACACCATTAACGATAGGGGAATTGCATAATATTAAAGAAAGTGTTTGTGATGCATTAAATGGTATTTTCCATTCTAGAATTCAATATCCATCAGAGGAGGAAAGAAATTGAATGTAGAAGTGATTGATTCAGGTGAGAGGTTAAATAAGGAAGAATTGGGATTGATAAAGGAAGTCTTGTCGAAGACAGCAAATAAAGAAAAAGTTGCGATAAATAGCGAAGTTGCAGTTAGTATTGTTACAAATGAAGAAATTTCAGCACTGAATAAGCAATATCGTCATAAAAATGAGGCAACTGATGTACTTTCTTTTCAAATGGATAATCCATTTACTGATAAAGAAGACATGCCAATCTTTATCGGAGATATTATTATTTCTATCGACAAAGTCCATGAACAAGCGTTAAGATATAATCACTCTACACTTAGGGAATTGTTATTTTTAACCATACATGGTTTCCTTCATCTAATTGGATATACTCATGATAATAAGGAAGAAGAAAACATTATGTTCCGGAAGCAAGAAAACATTTTAAAGGAGTTTCATCTTGAAAGGGACTAAAAAAGGTATAGGTTTAAAGTTTGCTTTGAATGGGCTAAAATCAGCATTTTTATATGAACGCAATTTCCGTTACCATATATTAGCAATGGCAATCGTTATTATTGTTAGCTTTATTTTACAATTGAATCAAATAGAGTGGTTATTTATCATTTTTAGTATTTTTCTTGTGTTAGTAACAGAATTAATTAATAGTAATATGGAACGATTAATTGACTATATAAAGCCAGAATATCATCCAGAGGCTAAAGTTATTAAAGATATAGCAGCTGGTATCGTACTATTAGCAGCCATATTAGCTGTCACAGTAGGTATTATCATATTTGTTCCAAAAATATTTTTTTAATCCTTTGTATAGCAATATTACTATATAAAGGATTTTTAATTTATATCATTATTAAATGTCAAATGTTGTCGAGTATACACAAAATGTCATTTGTTTTTATAAGTTTTGTCGAAAAAATAAACTGGTTGCTGTTTTTGTAGTATGATAAACTTGTACAAAAGGCATAAGGAGGAATTTAATGGGGGAACAATTTCGATCAGGATTTGTATCAGTAATAGGAAGACCAAACGTTGGCAAATCTACTTTGATTAATCAAATTGTTGGTGAAAAAGTGTCGATTGTTACAGACAAAATTCAAACAACGAGACATTCAATCCAAGGGATATTAACGACGGATGAGATGCAATTAATTATGATTGACACACCGGGTGTACATAAACCAAAACATCAATTAGGTCAATATATGGTTGATGTTAGTGTGAATACTCTAGAAGATGTTGATTTAGTTTTATTTATGATTAATGCAAATGAATCGTTTGGTAAAGGAGATGCTTTTATATTACAACAATTTAAAAAAGTGTCTGTGCCGGTTTTTTTAATTATTAATAAAGTTGATTTAATTCACCCGGATCAATTATTTCCAATTATTGATCAATATAAAGATAAATACGATTTTACAGAAGTCATTCCAATCTCGGCGATGAATGGAAATAATATACCGAAGTTATTAAAATTAATAAAAAGCTTATTACCTATAGGTCCAAAATTTTTTGATGAAAATGACATAACGAACCGCTCGGAACAATTTTTAATTAGTGAGCTCATAAGAGAAAAAGTGCTATTACACACTGAAGAAGAAATTCCTCATTCAATAAACGTTGTTATTGAATCAATGGAAATAAACGAACATCATAAAAGACACATAAATGCTACGATTATAACAGAAAGAGACAGTCAAAAAGGGATTCTTATTGGAAAAAAAGGACAAATGTTGAAAAGAATTGGCAAAGAAGCGAGACGGGAAATTGAAAAATTATTGAATCAAAAAGTTTATTTAGAATTATGGATTAAAGTTAAAAAAGATTGGCGTAACAAGCAATCTATTTTACGTCAATATGGATTTGATGATTCACAAATTTAAACTTGGTATTTTTTTAACATTATGTTTTATCGATTAAAGGTTAATCTAATATAAAGACTTTTCATTTTCAATTATTTATAAGAAGGGAAGTTTTCCTGTGAAAAATTTAATGTGGCAACTTTTTTTACAAACAGGAGATGTTGAAACCTATTTACTATTTAAACAACTAGAAAATGATGTAGATGAAACCGAAAATAATCATGAAAATATACCAGCCAATATTACTTTATATAAAACAAAAATGTAGTAGAACTATGGGGGAAAACGAGACATGTTATCTAAAACAGAAGGAATTATCTTGTCAAATAGAGAATATGGAGAAACCCATAAAATAGTTACAATACTAACAAAAGAACATGGTAAGCTATCAGCTATTTGCCGTGGAGCTAATAAAGTAAACAGCAGATTAAATGTGGTGACACAACCATTTTTAAAAGGCAATTATTTAATATATTTGTCAAAGGGACTTAGTACTGTACAACAAGGTGAAGTAGTTGATTCTTATAGATATTTAAGGGAGGACATCATAAAAACAGCTTATGCTGCATACATTATTGAATTAACAGACAAGCTATTGTTAGAAAAGGAATCGGATCTATATGTGTTTTCAGAATTATCTAACACTTTAAAAAGAATGAATGAAGAAGAGAATGACGTTATACCTGTGACAATGTACGAATTGAAAATGTTTCAAAAAGGTGGATTTGGGCCAATTATAAATCACTGTGTTCTCTGTCAACAAACAGAGCGATTGTGCGCCTTTTCTATTAAAGAAGGAGGAATACTATGTGAAAACTGTGTTCATAATGATGAATATGCTTATCGTATATCAGTTAAGTTAATACAGTTGTTACAAATATTTATCAATACTCCAATCGCAAATATCGGAAAAATATCAGTACAAAAAGATAATGAACGTTTGCTAAGACGACTAATGGATGAATATTATGAATCCTATGGTGGTTTTTATTTGAAGTCAAAACGATTTTTGTCACAATTACATTTGTTTGAGGAGTAGTTTAATGATTAATAAGATTTATTTACATCAAGTTATTGAACAATAAGCACATCATTTTAAAATATGACGACATAAATGTAGTGTGAAACTGTTGACAAGTACGCTATTTAACGGTATTATTTTATATATTGCAATGATGGGGAAGAGTATTCATACCAATTATTAATAAGCGAATCTAGGAGCGTGAAAGCTAGATGAATAAAGTATGAAG
>Ga0209487_1001641_pt1 | contig 18730 bp, 13 predicted proteins | sample Poulit2012_FD_187524 | JGI IMG/M metagenome (GOLD analysis project Ga0209487, IMG submission 187524) | Agricultural soil microbial communities from Georgia to study Nitrogen management - Poultry litter 2012 (SPAdes) (version 2) | ecosystem: Environmental > Terrestrial > Soil > Agricultural land...
TTTAATGGATGAATGAGCGATTCTGGTCGAACGATAATCGTTGGCTTATTCATGTTTATTCCCGTCGTCACGTCCATCGCCGTATTCCATTGCTTATAGGTTTCACCAAATAACCCAATGACCACATCTGCTTTATTCATCAAGACTTGCGTTCTAAAATTATTGACAGCAGAAGCGGCGTCGTCACGGTAAAAATCGCCAGGTTGTTTACCTAAAATCGCTTCCCCTATGGCATCGGAACGATCATGATCCGTCTGCGGTGCTACAAATGTTAACGGCAAGTCTTTCTCTTTTGCTAATTTCTCTAGGTCGCCTCGCCAATCATCATGAATTTGTCCTGCTAAATAAACGGTTAATTTCATGGTTTCCTCCTTTACTACTCATCGAATGAATAGATTCTCTTAGTCCTATTTTTCCCAAAACCTTCCGAGCTAAAACAAAAGAGAGCCGAATCCGTATGACTCACCTCTCTTCTATTATAGATTATTTATTTTCTTGTTCAAATTTTTTGATAAAGTCTACCAATGCTTCTACACCAGCTACTGGCATGGCGTTATAGATACTCGCTCGCATCCCACCTACCGATCGGTGTCCTTTTAATGTTTCAAGACCCGCTTCTTTTGCTTCACTAATAAATTTAGCTTCTAAATCTTTATCACCATTCACTGTCACAAATGGCACATTCATCAATGAACGATCTTCCTTACGAATTGGTGCTTTGAACAGCTCAGATTGATCAAGCGTTTGATAGAGCATCTCTGCTTTCTTCCGATTCACCTGTTCCATTTCCTCTAAGCCACCCAACTCAATCAATCTTTCAAAAACTAGATTTGCGATATAGATCGCATAGGTTGGTGGTGTATTGAATAACGATTTACTTTTTACATGTGTCTGGTAATTAAATAACGTTGGAACAGAATCAGGTGCTTGGTTAACTAAATCATCTCGAATGATAACAATTGTTAAACCAGCTGGCCCGATATTTTTCTGTGCACCCGCGTAAATCACGCCGAAGTTCGAAACATCAATTGGTGTCGCTAAAATATTTGATGACATATCAGCTACTAAAGGAACATCACCTGTTTCAGGTAACTCATTGAATGCCGTTCCTTCTATTGTATTGTTTGTTGTGATATGAATATAGTCTGCATCTTGGTCAAACATTTCTTTTGTCAGCTCTGGGATTTGATCATTAGTCGCTTCGCCAACAACACGAACTTGACCAAACTTTTCAGCTTCTGTCATCGCCTTTTTTGACCATGACCCTGTTGAGACATAATCTGCCTTTTTATTGTTCACCATTAAATTCATCGGTACCATGGCAAATTGCTGTGAAGCGCCCCCTTGTAAAAATAGGACATGATAATTTTCAGGTATGGCCATCAATTGTCTCAAATTCGCCTCAGCCGCTTCAATAATATCATTAAACCACTTAGAACGATGGCTTAACTCCATTACAGACATGCCTGAACCCTTGTAATCTAGCATTTCTTCTTGCGCCTTCTTTAATACACTCTCTGGTAACATCGCCGGTCCTGCTGAAAAATTGTAAACTCGATTCATTTCTATTCACACCTATCCGCTTTATATTCTTGTCGACCCACTCTATTTAGGCCTCATAATCACCAAGTTTATCAAGTCAAATCATTTTTGACAAGTTAATTTTCTAAAAATTTAAATAATTTGTTAATAGTTACGCTTAATTGCTGGAATCTATCCTGCGAATTTTTAATAAAGAAAGCAACATAAGAATAATACCCGTCACAGTTTGAACAATCATACCCATTTGCCAATTTAGGTAGCGATATTCATGGAGAGTAGCCACTTCCCCCGTTACAATCTGATCAATATCTAAATATTGAAAAGGCAGAAAAGCATGAATCTCAGATGGCCAAACTACGGTCACGAGGAAACCAAGCCCGAGAATAGCTAAAGATATAGCCATAACAGCCCACTGATTTTTCAAGAATGTCGAAACGAAATAAACCAATTGATTAATCATAAAAATAGTTGTTAAGAGAAGTCCGGCCCCAATCAACAGCCACTTCCATAGTGGAATAATCTGAAAGAACTTCAACTGCATTGGTATGGAAATCAACTGCTCTTCATTACCCTGTGCGGCAACATTAGAGACATATTGTATAAAAGGAAATTCAGGCTGGCCCACACCATTCAACAAACTACCAATCAGGAAAATGAGAAAACATGCGATCAAGGTAAAGCTAATGCCCATGCCTAATGAAGCGGCAACCTTTGAAGTGAAAATTTTTGTTAAAGAAATAGGTTGCGTCAGGAGATAGCGAATCGTTCCTTGCCCATCCCACTCACGGACATAACTCAAACTATAAAAGCCAACCAATAAAATCAATAAAACAAGATAGTAATGTTGATTAAAGAAATCAGCTAATAAGTTTAAACCACTTAAATAATGATGTTCCTGATTCACCGCAGCTAAATAATGTTCAAAATCCTCCAATTCTACCATGGCAGGGGCCTGATCTTCTCCACTCCGAGGTGTTTCATGATAAGTCGGAATAAATAAAGTTTGATAAGGTGCTCCTGGTGAAACAAAATCTATCTTATTCTCAAACTTATATTGACTTAAACGATAGTTGATATACGCATTAGGAATGAAAATCGGATCAGGTGTTGGAATAACTTCTGATCGATCAGCATCTCCTGTTCTAGTGACATACTCATAGTCATTCTTCATGTAGCTCAATTCTAATTGCTTGAGAACGCTATAATCATAGTTAGCTACATCTGCTTCCACTGCTTTTAAATCAGCTAACTTAGCTTCGATTCGCTTTCGCTCTGCTTGTAAGCGCGCGATTTCCGCTTCATATTCTGACTCAATGGAGGCGGGTAGATCTGGAATCTCTAACCAACTAGCACTGATTGCTTCAGCCTCTAAGTTACTATCGATTTCTTTTTCGTATTGATCGATTAAGGCATAAAAATCATCTTGAGTCTGTTGATGAAAAACTGTTTGATCTTGATAGCTATCCACAGCATGATAAAGGGTAAATGCGGTTAAAATGGCTGTTGAGTAAAATAATATCGCTTGCCGATGTATTTTCAATGATTCAAAACGAATCAAAAAGCCTTTTGACAGTTTTTCGATCCCACGATAGGAGGGTTTTCTCTGCCATCTAGGTAAAGTGAGTGGCCTTAATAAAACCAACCCAGCAAAAACAATGGCTACTGTAAATAGAATCAGTAAAACAGGCGCAATAGATTCGGTCCTTTGATAAAGAATAAAATGATTTGAATCAAACCAAGCAATTGGGTTGTATGTCAGTTCAGATGACGGTGTTAGGCGCGTCACTTGAAGGCCTATCATAATCAATACCGTATACATAAAGCTGATAAACAAATCATTTTTGAACAACTTTGAAAATAATGTCACAACCGACAATGACAGTAAACCAAGACCTGCAAAAAATAAGATCTGAAATAATAGCACTTGCCATAATGGTTTACTGATTAAGTCCATCCCTTGATAAACCATCATTGGGTATTGCAGTTGCGCCTTTAAAGAGGTGGAATCAAAGATAGCTAGGATCAGACTCATCCCAACCGCTGAACTAATATATGTTGCAAAAATAGACATGAATAAGATGAGCTTTTGCACCATCATTTTAGGATAAGTAATCGGTAAAACTTTAGAAAAGTTGAACTCAGGTCGATTTGGCTCCAGAAAAATTGGTAAACAGAAGAAAAAGACAATCAACATCAATGCAGGCAGACTGAACAAGTAACTGAAGCTTTGATATAAAATGAATAAACTATTTGTATCTGATTCAAAGTCATACGTGCCTACCTCATTATCTACAGCCCAGTCAAGCAAGTTTTTTTCCATCAATAACTCATCTGCATTCAACGAACGCAAATTGGGCTCGATTTCCACAATTTCGAGTAAAAGCTCCCAAATATTTTGTTTAGCGATATTCATATTATGCCAATCCTCATAATATGCGGAGACACTGTAATTAAAGCGATGGCGCTCAGCCTCATCAACCAAATCATAGAGCAATTGATCTTCCTCGCTCACTTCAATATACGGGTCAATCACAACCTCACGATATGTCGGTAGTTGCCAACTTAAATCTGCTAATAGCAAATTCGCTCGCGTTTGTTCTTCTTTTTGAAAATCAACTGTTGTAAAGAGCCGTGAAATAAAAATAGCTAAGACAACTATAACTGGAACGATTATTAGTGCAGATAATAGCCGTTTGTTTCTAATTTTCTTTGCTTCGAACGAGAGTAATTTCATAAAAAACAAAGCTCCTCTATTCCTATTTAGTGAACAATCTCTCTAGACTTCTTGATAGATCTCTCTATAGAGATTCTCACTACTAAATTGCGTTCTTTCTATATCCAATATTGGATTCTCATCTTGATTTAGAAGACGCGTCACACGGTCCAAATTCTTTTTTTCGACAATGAACTGTGTGTCGTTGATGACTTCTGCTTGAACATCCTGATAGTAATCGCCAGTCGGTTTATTTTTAACCGTTAATAGATATGAAAAATTCTGATACTGTGTTAAATCTCGATAAATCAAATTACCATCTTTTAAAAAGTAAATATGTCGTGTCATTCGGTCTAACTCATTTAAATTATGCGATGAAAGAAAGACGGTCGTTCCTTCTTCTGCTAGTTCACGAATGATTTCTCTGATTCGAATCAGACTCGTTGGATCTAAACCATTAAATGGCTCATCAAGCAGTAAGACTTTGGGTTGGTGAAGAATTGCTGATGCAAACAATAAATGTTGTTTCATTCCAAGTGAATACTCGCCAACCTTTTGCTGAAGGTAATCAGCATTTCCTACTCGTTTTGATACCTCTTCCACAGTATCCAAGCTCAAACCTTGTGCATATGCCACATAAGAAAGGTGATCATAGCCTGTTAAATGAGGATACAAAACTGAATTGTCCTGCATAAAGCCAACCTTTTTAAACATATCCGTTTCAGTAAATGGTTCGTTTGCCATGGTAACTGAACCCTTATCAGGCTTCAATAAACCCATCATGCAAGACAGTAAGGTTGTTTTCCCAACTCCATTTGGGCCAACTAACCCAACAACTTCCCCCTGTTCAATTTCAAAACTGATCTGTGATAATACTTCTTTATCATGATAACTCTTGGTCAATTCTTTGACTGAAATCATTAAAAATTCCTCCTTAAGATTGAGTTAATCCATTTTCTTAGCTCTTCTCGTGCCGAGCACGGTTAAAATAAGGCCAGTTATTATTTGAACGATCATACCAACCCACCAATTTAAGTGAATGTAATTTTCCATGATGGCCATTTCTCCCGATAGGACGCCACTAATATCTAAATAAAGAAACGGTAAAAATTGCTGGAAATCAATCGACCAAATACTTGAGAAAAGATAACCGGCACCAAGTATCAAGATGCTTGATCCCATCACGACCCACTGATTTCTTGAAAAGGTTGACAAGAAATAAACAAATTGGTTGATCATAAAGACATTTGAGAGTAATAATCCCGCACCCATTAACAGTAACTGCCACATAGGGAGAATCCGGAAGAACTTCATCGTCATCGGAATCTCAATGAACGCTTCTCTATTTGCTCGCCCAAATGCATCAGCAACATATTGAACAAAGGGATAATTCAGCTGCCCCACACCATTTAATAGACTGCCAATTAAAAAGATTAAGAGACTCGTGACAGCTATAAAAGCGAGGCTCATACTTAATGAGGCGACCATTTTTGATTTAAAAATTCGCTTCAATGAAATCGGCTGAACGAGTAAATAACGTATCGTGCCTTGTCCATCCCACTCCCTCACATAAGATAGGCTGTAAAAACCAATTAATAAGATGAATACGACCAGATAAAAATATTCATTAAAGAGATCAGCCAATAGATTAAGCCCACTTAAATAACGATGCTCTTGATCCACCTCACCTAAATAGTGATCAAATGCCTCTCTCGCTATCCCAGATGGTGGTTGCATTTCTCCACTGCGCGGGGACTCTTGATAGGTGGGTACAAACAAGGTCTCATAGGGTCCTCCTGGTGGCACAAAATTTATATTCTGCTCATTCTTCCAGTCACTTAATCGATAGTTAATATATGCGTTCGGCATAAAAATCACATGATTGGATGGAATAATTGGCGAGCTCTCTACCTCACCCGTTCGAGCCACAAATAAATAATCTTTTTCTAATCGATTTAACTCAATCTCATTTAAACCTGAATAATCCCCTGCTTCAACATCCGCACTTATCGATTGGTACATTGAAAGTTCAGACTTTGCTTGTTCAAGCTCTAATCTCATCAAGTCTAATGTGTCTCCCATCCACATCTCTTCATTCGGATGCAGGTCTGGATCATCCAGGAGAGATTCATACATGTCCACGGAATTTTCCAGAGCAGGTAATTGATCTTCTAAACGATCGATGCGATCAAAAAATTCATTGGACGCCTGATCATAGCTCACTTCCAAATGTTGATAACTATCAATGGCTGAAAAAAGCGTGAATGCAACAATAATTGCTGTTGGATAAAACAAAATCGATTGGCGATGGAGCTTCAACCACTCAAAACGCAAAAGAAATCGCTTAGATTTTTTTCGTATACCACGATAACTTGCAGATCGTCTTAAATCTGGTAAAGGGTTATTTTTCAATAAGAAAAACCACATTAATATGAGCACAGCACTAAAGAGTATAATAAGAACAACAAGAATCAATTCACTCGGCTGATAAAAAAGAAAGTTAACCGTATCGAACCAAGCAAATGGATTGAATGTTAAATTAGCTGGCTCAGTTAATCGGGTCATTTGCATACCAATGAGACTAACAGCCCCGACAATAAACGTGACAAACAATTCATTTTTAAATAATCTGGCTAAAACGGATACGATAACGAGTAAAAGTAAAGTCAGACCAATAAAAAATAAGATTTGAAATAAAAGCACATGCCAAAATGGTTTTGTTAGCATCTCTCCTTGTGTGTAAACGACAACTGGGTAATTCAGTTGTGCTTTAAAAGATGCTGTATCAAATAGGGAGATTAAGAGACTGCCCCCAATAATCGAGAATAGATACGTTCCTAAAATTGAGAAAAAGAGCGCTAACTTATTAGCGATAATTTTTGGATAAGACAGCGGCAATACTTTCGAATAATTAAAAACGGAATGATTGGGCTCTAAGAAAATCGCCAGACTAAAGAAAAAGATAATTAATAAAATAGCTGGCAAACTAAATAACCATTGAAAGCTCTCAAACAAAACAAACAGACTGTTTTGATCCGACTCAAATTCATGGGTCCCAACATCGTATTCGACTTGCCAATCAATCACCTGTTTTTCTGTATGTAAGTCTTCAATATTCACCGATCGTAAATTGGGATCGATTTCCGCTACTTCAATAAGGATATCCCAAATGATCTGCTTGGCGTGATTGAGGTCTGTCCACTCTTCATAATAAGCAGCCACACTGTAATTAAAGCGCTCACGTTCTGCTTGATCAATCAGTTCATAAAGCTTTTCTTCATCTTCGCCCAATTCCATGGTGGGATCTTGTTCAGCATAATAAAATTGTGGGATCCGCCAGTTTAAATCAGCTAATAACTGATTTGCCTTGGTTCGTTCCTGTTCGGAGAAGTTTACATCATCAAAAATGCGAAGAGCAAAAATAGTAATAACCGTTATAATGGGAATAAGAATTAATAAGTACAAAAAGCGTTTGTTTTTTATCTTCTTTACTTCGAATGAAAATAAGCTCATTTAATCACCCTTTTATTGATCTTAATCCCCATCTTAACGATAAAGCTCTTTGATTTCAATAGGATTTGTTTGAATAGACTGATTATTGAGATGATTTAGGAATAAAAAAATGTTAGTGAGTAATTTACTCACTAACACTGGTTTTATTACATGACTTTATACTTCAAATAACAGATCATCAATATCGTGAATCATAACTTTTTTATGACCTTTTTGTGTTAAATAGCCCTTTTCTTCAAAGTTTTTCAGCGTTCGACTGACTGTTTCTGGGGTAGTTCCTATATGTGCCGCGATATCTTTTCTCGACATCGGCAACGTAACTTCGGCTTCAGTTTTCATCGGTGGCATCAACTCAGCTAAAAAGTGGACTAGTCTTTCTTGAACACTTTCCGTTGCCACACGAGTCGTCTGTCGTTCGGACTTTTCAAGTCGAGACGACAATTCATTTAACATATGAAGCGAAATCGCTGGAAATTTTTCGAATAAACCTTGCATATCCGATCGAGAGATACGACAGACTTGAGCATCTTCAATCACTTCTGCATAAGATTCATGCTCACCTTCCCTGAAAAGAGCTAATTCTCCAGTAAAATCACCAGGCATTAACAAACGGACGAGCTGTTCTTTACCTGATTCAGATAATCGATAGATCCGAACCTTTCCAGTATGAACGACGTATAAAGCATCAGAGTCATCTCCTGCATGAAATAGATGATCTCCTGTTTTATAGTTAGAAGAATTAACAGTTTTCATCACCTCTGCCATTTGGTCATTCTCTAGATGATTAAAAATCGGTACTAATTGAACACAGCCTTGCATCGAATGAGCATGCGATGACATCAGCATCCCTCCTTTTTTCTTATCACTCCCTGTAATCCTATTCTATGATAAAAAGTTCACTATTCCTATCTTTTAGACTTAAATTAGCTTGAAATTATCTTTTAAAATAACGATCTTGTTTCCTAAACTCTTTTCCTTTTCGAAAATAGGGTTCCTCACGATTTGTTGTCAAATAGATATTTCGTCGCTTAGCTACGGTATACCCAATCACACTCCCAACCACAGCGGCAACACCAACATGAAAACCAGCCATTTCAATCAATATAATTGAGGATGCGATTGGCACATTTGCGATCGCAGCAAGACTCGCAGACATGCCCGCAATGATCAATGAAGAAGCTAAACCAATATCAGCAGTAAACAGATTAGCTAATATACTTCCTATCGTAGCACCGATAAAGAGTGCTGGAATAACGAAGCCCGCACTACTTTTAAAGCCAACTGTAAATGAGGTCGATAGAATTTTTGCCAGAAGGATTAAAATTAAAAAGTGCGTTGTAAATGATTGATTAAATAGTTCCTGAATAAAGTTTGACCCTACTCCGCCTGCTTCTGGAAATGGAATTAAAATCACACCCGTTAACAATCCACCAATGATCGGTAAGAAACGACCCATTCTTTTGCCGTCTAACCAATCTGCCAGGTGGTCAACTTTGTGAAGCACAGTCATAAATAAAAGCGAGACAAAGCCTGCCACCAGCCCTGCGATGATAAAGTACCCAACATTTGTCGGTTCTGGTAGATGAGCAGGAATCGAAAAAAGTGGGTCTGCGCTACCTAGAGTGGTATATATGACAAAGCCCATCGTTGAAGATAAGATCGCTGGAAAAACATCTTCATAATGAATCGATGATTTATATAATATCTCTGCTGCAAAAATACCACCGCCTAAAGGAGAGCGGAAAATCGCACCAATTGCGCCAGCAGCACCACAAACAGCAAGAATTCGTTGATCATTTTTATCAATCCAACGTGTAATAACTGGCAGTTTATTTAACAGATTACCTAGACTTCCCCCCATCAAAAGCATGGGACCTTCAAATCCACCACTACCTCGAAAACCAATAGTCGCTGAGGATGCAAGCAATTTTGTCAACCATGTTCGCCGGTGAATTTTCCCTTGATATAAATTGACCGCATTTAGATAGTTCCGTGTGCCTGCTCCCAAGGCATCTCTATCAATTAAATAGATCACCGAAACAATCAGTCCACCGATCGCTGGAGCAATAAAGACAGGCAGGCCTACACTGAAACCTGAGACCCAATCAACCACCTCTGGCAGAAAGTCCCCCACCGATACCTACTAGTGTTGCAAAGAATAGCCATTTTAATAAATACCCTCTTATATAGCTGGAGGTTTTACTCATTATTTACACCTGCTTTTTTCATAAATTAATTGCACTCATTACATAAATAAACACATTTTTATCAAATGTGATCTTTTTACAATTTTAACGGCTATGAAAAATATGTCTACCCTTTATCAAAAAATATTGGCCTATTTACCATATAAGTACCACTGAGCTTGTTGTGATAAACATTAGCGGTGGATTGCTAAGCAATTTTTCTATTTAAAATTGGTTGTTTTCATAAAAATATATTTTCGACATATTTCATCTTTGTTACAAAACACGGTTAGCTATTGCTTAATATTAGCTACTTATTTATAGTGAAAGGGTACTAAATACTCATATCTTTCTTATTATTTGGACTTGTTTTGAGAGGAGTGAAGAATACTGAGACGGAAAAAGATTAAGTTTAGAAAATGGACCTTAACAATTATGTCGAATAAAATAACAGCACCCGTGCGCCAATTCACTATACCTAGGCTACTGTTTATCTTCGGTCTGATTTTGATCATTATACCGGTTATACTCTTGCAACATTACGTCTCATTCAATGAACAATTATCAGCTGACAAAAATGCATTACATCAAAAAATAAACACTTTAGAAAATGCAAATAACCAACTGGCTACTGATGTTGAACGGTTGATAGCTGAACGTGAACAAGTGATCAATCGTTATCAAGAATTAGATGAAATCGAAGAAACCATCCACGATTATATGAAGGAATTACCTGATGAAGCCCTTGGGGGAATTGAAATACGACTGAATGAAAATAACATGATCGAGTCTCCAGACGAACTTTTACTGACGTCGAACTGGACTGAGCGCTATCATAGTACGATCAACAGTATTGAGATGCTCGAACATAATTTACTTTACATCCCTACTCATTGGCCAACTGAGCCAAATGTGGTTACATCTAGTTTTGGCCCAAGAAATGATCCTTTTAGTCGAGCACGGTCTATTCACTCAGGGATAGATGTGCGGGGGAAAACTGGGACACCAATCTATGCAGCTGCAGATGGAACAGTTCGATTCGCTCAATATCATGGGGGTTATGGTAACACGATAATGATCGATCACGGTGGCAGATATGAAACACTGTATGCTCATCTGTATAGAATCCATGTAGAAGAAGGCGAGAAGGTTCGCAAAGGGGATACCATTGGTGAATTAGGATCAACGGGTAGAAGTACAGGTCCACATTTACATTATGAAATTATTAAAGATGGTCAACATGTTGACCCTGAGCCTTACTTGGATTTTTTCAATGATGGTTTTAATGAAGAGAGGGGCATATGAATTTTAATGCGTAAAAAAAGAAAACAAAAAAAGTTTGAAACGATTATTGGTAAAGATACAATTATAGAAGGAAACATCAAACTCCCAACAAGCCTAAGAATTGAAGGCAAAGTCTATGGCAATATCGAATCTGAAGGTAATGTCATCATTGGAAAAAATGGCTACGCTGAGCCCTCCATTAATGCAAAAAATTTGATTGTCGTTGGAGAGACAAAAGGTGAATTTAACACAAAGGAAAAAACGCATATCTATCCACGAGGGAAAATAACGGGTTCAATCACGGCAAGTGGAATCGTCATTGAAGATGGCGGTGTTTTCAACGGCACCAGCACAATCCACAGCTCTGATTCAAAAGCTAAACAGCCGACAGAAAAAAATAAATAAGATACTTGAACTTATTTTATTTTATTCATTAAAGCAGGTCACTCATGATCTGCTTTTTTAAAAATTCATTCAATAGACAGTATTCTATTTTTTATCCAACACAAGACAAGTTAGAATAAATAGTGTATTATAAAATTAAACTTACAAAAAGGAGATTTTGTAAAATGAAAAAGTTTATGATAAAAACGAGTATTATTTTACTTGCATTCACTTTCTTTATCAATATGGCCATTCCAACTGCTTTAGCTGATGCCATTACTGAAAATACAATTGTAACACTTGGCGAAAGATTAACTGAAGATCAAAGAAATACGATTTTAAATGACATGGGAATTGATGATCTAGATGATGTCACCGTTATTTATGTATCAATCGAAGAGGAATACAATTATTTAAGTGATTACTTTACAGCTGAACAAATTGGAGATAAGACACATTCAGCTGCGATGATTGACTTAAGAGATGATAATTCAGGTATTCAAGTCACCACAAATAATATCACTTATATTACTGGATCTATGTATGCTAACGCCTTAGCAACGGCGGGAATAAGTGGTGCTGAAATTTATGTCACCGCCCCATTTAACGTATCAGGGACCGGTGCGTTAACAGGTATATTAAAAGCGTATGAAGAGATAACCGGTGAAGACATCGATGAAGAGATTAAGCAAGCAGCAAATGAAGAGATGGTTGTAACAGCCGAACTTGCTGAAGACGAAGACATCGATGAAGAAGAAGCCACAGATTTAATGAATCGAATTAAAGAAGAAATCGATAAACAAAGGCCAGAAACAACTGAAGAGCTACGCGACTTAATTGCACGTTTAGCGGATGAATTAGGAATTGAGTTATCAGATACGCAGCTTGATCGTTTAGTTGAACTATTTGAGAACCTACGAAATCTTAATATTGATTGGAGCAAAGTATCAGATACCATTGATGCAACACGTGATTGGATTAGTGATTTTGCTGCAAGCGAAGAAGGTCAAGGCGTTATTCAAAGCATTGTCGACTTCTTCCAGTCGATTTGGGATTGGTTCTTATCTGTTTTTTCTAGTGACTGATTAAATTATTTTTAGAGAATTATACAAAACCTCAAGAAATGCACTTTCATCTTGGGGTTTTATTATTTGTCATTCTCATTTAACCGCTCAAATTCATAAATAACAATTTTCTATAATTTTCAATGCATAAAATTCAATATTGTGAAAAGACTATCATGATAATACGTAACGGCATTTATTTTTTAAAAAGCAAATTAGCTTGACTTATAAAATAAATACTTTTATAATAATCTATATCGAATTAGAATTATTATCGTTAAGGATCTTTTATTAAGAGACTTACAATTAATAATTCAATATATCAAGGAGGAATATTTACTATGTCACTTATTGGAACAGAAGTACAACCATTTAAAGCAGATGCTTTTCAAGCAGGAAAGGATTTCTTTGAAGTTACTGAGCAAGATTTAAAAGGCAAATGGAGTATTGTTGTCTTTTACCCAGCAGATTTCTCATTTGTTTGTCCAACTGAATTAGAGGACGTTCAAAAAGAATATGCAAAACTGAAAGAACTAGGTGTTGAAGTGTTCTCAGTTTCAACAGATACACACTTTGTACACAAGGCTTGGCATGAGCATTCGCCAGCAATCAGTTCTATTGAATATATTATGATTGGTGACCCATCACAAACAATTACACGTCAATTTGACGTTTTAAATGAAGAAACTGGCTTAGCAGATCGTGGAACATTCATCATCGATCCAGACGGTGTGATTCAAACAGTAGAAATTAACGCTGATGGAATCGGCCGTGATGCAAGCACATTGATTAATAAAGTAAAAGCAGCACAATATGTGCGTGAAAACCCAGGTGAAGTTTGCCCAGCTAAATGGGAAGAAGGCGGAGAAACACTTAAGCCAAGTTTAGATATTGTAGGTAAAATTTAAGGAGTCTGATATTGATGTTAGAAAAAGAGATCAAGCAACAGCTCGAACAATATCTAGACCTTTTAGAAAACGATATCGTCATCAAAGTAAGTGTTGGTGACGATAACGTTTCTAAAGAAACGTTTGAGCTCGTCAACGAAATCGCTGAAATGTCTTCAATGATTACTGTTGAAGAAGTCACATTAGAGCGGACACCAAGTTTTAGTATCAACCGCAAAGGTGAGCCAGATAGTGGTGTCGTCTTTGCTGGAATTCCACTTGGTCATGAGTTTACATCGTTAGTCTTAGCACTCCTCCAAGTTAGTGGACGTGCACCTAAGATTGAAGATAGTGTGATCAAGCAAATTCAAAATGTTGAAGGCAAACAGCACTTTGAAACATATGTCAGTTTAACTTGCCAAAACTGTCCGGATGTTGTTCAAGCATTGAATCTAATGAGTGTCATCAATCCGAACATTACCCACACAATGGTAGAAGGCTCTGCTTTCAAAGATGAAGTCGATGAGAAAAACATTTTAGCTGTTCCATCAGTTTATTTAAACGGTGAGTTCCTGGCTAGTGGCAGAATGACCATTGAAGATATACTTAATCGCTTAGGCAGTGGAATTGATGCTGAAGAGATCAATGAAAAAGATCCGTTCGACGTCCTCGTCATCGGTGGTGGACCTGGTGGAGCAAGTGCTGCCATTTATGCTGCCCGTAAAGGGATTCGAACAGGAATCGTCGCTGAGACCTTTGGTGGTCAAGTGATGGATACACTAGGCATTGAGAACTTCATTGGTACGAAGTATACTGAAGGTCCTAAATTAATGGGAGAAATTGAAGAACACATCAATGAATATGAAGTTGATTTGATGAAAGGTCTAAGAGCTGTCACAATTGAGAAAAAAGACTTGTTCGAAGTTGAACTGGATAATGGTGCGACTCTAAAGAGTAAAACAATTGTTCTTGCTACAGGTGCCCGATGGAAGAATATCGGCGTTCCTGGTGAACAAGAATACCAAAACAAAGGCATTGCCTATTGTACGCACTGTGATGCACCATTATTTGAAGGAAAACACGTCGCTGTTGTAGGTGGCGGAAACTCTGGTATCGAATCAGCACTTGATTTAGCTGGTATCGTTAACCATGTTACTGTATTTGAATTCATGCCTGAATTAAAGGCTGATCTCGTCTTGCAAGAACGTCTGAAAACATTAGATAATGTAGACGTTGTTCTTAATGCACAGACAACTGAAATCACAGGTGATGAAACAGTTAATGGGATTAGTTACATTGACCGTGAAACAAACGAAGAAAAACACGTTGAACTGCAAGGTGCCTTCATTCAGATTGGTCTAGCACCAAATACAGAATGGTTAGGCGACACAGTAGAGAAAAACAAATACGGTGAAATCTTAGTTGAAAAAAATGGTCAAACAAGCGTGCCGGGCATTTTTGCTGCTGGTGATTGTACAGACACACCTTATAAGCAGATTGTTGTTGCAATGGGTGACGGAGCAACTGCTGCACTCGGAGCATTTGATTATCTCCTACGTAACTAACATTCTAAAAATGAGCATCTTATATGATGCTCATTTTTTATGCTTACTTCTCTTGAAATATGTTACTATCAGATGAGTTAGGGGGAGATTTTAATGAATAAAAAAGAAATTGCAGAAATTCGCAGACAATTTAAAAAAGATAATGAACTACTAAATATCAGTGAACTTTTCAGTGTTTACATCACGAAAGACTCAACGGAAATTTATCATCAGGAAAGCCAACCCTTTGAGATGCTTGATTCCGATGAACAAGAACTGTTCCTAAATAATTTCAAGAAAGTCTTAGGTGGACAAATTGATGAGAAATTATTTGAACTTAAATTTAAAAAAGATGTGCCAGAATCCAGTCAACACCTTTTACACCAATCTTTATTAACAGATAATAAAGAGCACTGGAAACAAGGCATGATTGAGTTAGTTGAAAAAATGCTCCAATCCAAACAATATGACATGGATATTGTGATCACCTTTATTAAAGGCGAGTACTTCAAACCGATCAAAAATCAACCATCGGCAGACAATGAAAATAATTATGACTCACTCCATTCGCATACTTTTATCTTATCGAGCATAAACCAAACGCAAGATCCTAAAAAAGAATTGCATTTTGACTACATCGAAAAAAAGTTTAAATACAATGTTGTAGTTGACCCTGTGATCAATCTACAAAAACCGATTGGAGGGTTTCTCTTCCCTACCTTTACGGATCACCTGGCAGACGTGAATCATGTCCTCTATTCCGCTCCAAAAGTTAATGAACCCGATGAAGTTTTTATCGAAGAAGTTCTTAATGCAGAACCAGCCATGACTGCTAAAGAAGATAAAATCATTTTTGAAGAAGTGATTCGTGACGCGATTGGCCATCAGCTGAGTACGTCAAGTTTGGCAACGATTTATCAAGAAGTGAATCGAGTTGTAGAAGAAGACGAAGAAGATTCAGCTACATTAGACTATAGAGATGTAGAAACTGTTTTAAAACATAGTGATGTAGAAAATGTCAATGCTGAGAAAATTGAAACAGCTTTTAACAATGTAACGAATGATAGTCAGTATGAATTAAAGGCAAAAAATATTGTGCCAAAATATAAGACAAAATCAATTAAAATCAATACAAAAGCAGCAAACATCTCAATTAGTCCAGAAGATTTAGATTATGTCAGACAAGTTGAGCATAATGGGAAACGTTACTTAATGATTGAAGTTGAAGAAGAAACAATTATTGATGGTTTCACAATCATTCCTGAAAGCCTTGGTAATAAAGTGGATTAAAATTTATCATAAAGAAACCCGCATGGAACGAGTTCAGCTCACTCATTTCATGCGGGTTATTTAGCTTGTCTAATCTTTTAATACGAGTTTCGCAAAATCACGATATTCCATACCAAGTGCTTCTGCCACACCTTTATTCGTTACATAACCGTCATATACATTGACACCTGTATAAACCATATTGCTATCTTCTGCTGCTTTAATGATGCCTGAATTGGCAATCTCAATCGCATGTGGGACAGTCACATTTGTCAACGCCGTAGTTGCTGTTTTTGGTACGGCACCTGGCATGTTTGGTACAGCATAATGAATAACCCCATGTTTTGTATAAATCGGATCTTCATGTGTTGTTGTTCGATCTTCTGTTTCAAAAATTCCACCTTGATCGACAGCGATATCTACGATGACTGAACCCGGTTGCATTGTTTCGATCATCTCTTTAGTGACTAACTTCGGTGCTTTTGATCCTGGAATAAGCACAGCACCTACCACAATATCCGCATTTTTAATTGAGTTCGCAATATTTACTTCATTCGACATTAAGGTGATAATACTGTTGCCATAGACTTCTTCAATTTGCTGAAGAACTTCAGGCTTAACATCTAAAATGGTGACGTGAGCGCCAAGTCCTCTTGCAATCTGTAACGCATTTTGACCAGCAATTCCTCCACCAATTATGACTACTTTTCCATTTTTAACTCCTGGTACGCCTCCGATAAGCTTACCTTTACCGCCTTGAGGACTCTGTAAAAAATATGAAGCAATTTGTACAGAAATTCTCCCAGCAATGACACTCATAGGCATGAGCAATGGTAAATCATCATTTGGCCCAACCATCGTTTCATAAGCAACCGCTGTTGTACCTGAATCTGCCAATGCTTTTGTTAGTTCAGGTTCATTTGCTAAATGTAAATAAGTAAAGATAATTAACTCTTTTCTGAAATATTTATATTCACTAGGCTGTGGTTCCTTCACTTTCATAATCATATCAGCAGCCCAAACATCTTCGGTACGCTCTAAGACCGTTGCCCCGATCTCTTCGTATTCTTTATCTGTTATGTCTGCTCCTACCCCTGCTCCAGCCTCGATATAAACCTCATGACCTTCATTAATTAATAGCTCGGCACCAATTGGTGTGATTGCCACCCGTTTCTCGTTTGACTTCGTTTCCTTTGGTATTCCGATTTTCATTATCCTTTTCTCCTTCTTTCTGAAATGAAATAACTACTTTTCTCTTCTCTTTTTAATATAGTGATAACTCTTGATAAGATAGTAACATTATTTCAAGCTAGTTTCCAATTTGTCAACTGGTAACGCTTAATTTTCCTAAGAATTTTTCCTCTGTATTTTTACATAGAAAAATTTATTTTCTTAAAACCCCTGTTATACTCGCATTGAGTAGTCCGGGTAAGCGCTTACATTAGAGGTTGGAGGTGACGATGTTTATCAGTAGCTTCACTCAATAAAGGACTTATCAGAAATAAACCAGCATGACTACGAAAAGAAGTTCGAAAAAAACAAGGAGGAATACCATTGAAACGAATGAAAAAATCATTAGTTGTCGGTATTTTAGTTTGTTTAGTACTAGGAATTTCAACAATAACCGTATTCGCACAAATCAGACAAAATGAAATTGGTACCCATGATGGGTATGATTATGAATTTTGGAAAGATGCTGGTGGTTCTGGAAGTATGACACTGAATCATGGTGGAACATTTAACGCGGAGTGGAGTAACGTTAATAACATCCTCTTCCGTAAAGGACAAAAATTTGATCAAACACAATCTCATCAAGAGCTAGGAAATATTTCTGTTGACTTTGGAGCAGACTATCAGCCTAATGGAAACTCCTATCTAACAGTCTATGGATGGACGGTTGATCCATTAGTTGAATATTATATTATTGATAGTTGGGGCGATTGGCGACCACCAGGAGCCAATGCAAAAGGGACTGTCTATGTTGATGGAGATACCTATGATATATATGAAACGACACGTTACAATGAGCCGTCAATAATAGGTGACACCACATTTCAACAATACTGGAGTGTGAGAAGGAATAAACGAACAGAAGGAACCATCTCTGTTAGTGAGCATTTTAATGCATGGGAAAGTCATGGGATGCCGATGGGGAACATGTATGAAGTAGCCTTAACAGTCGAGGGTTACCAAAGCAGTGGTTATGCTGATGTCTATCGCAATCAATTGAACATTGGTGGTGGCGGTGGTGGAGGTAATAATGGTGGTGATCCTGGCTACGGCGACGTGACACGAATTCAAGCAGAATCCATGTCAATATCAGGTCCATACGCTGGACCGATCA